>Ga0115564_10003160_pt1 | contig 13931 bp, 15 predicted proteins | sample COGITO_mtgs_1105_7_FD_88680 | JGI IMG/M metagenome (GOLD analysis project Ga0115564, IMG submission 88680) | Pelagic marine microbial communities from North Sea - COGITO_mtgs_110523 | ecosystem: Environmental > Aquatic > Marine > Epipelagic | place: Germany:Helgoland, sampling site Kabeltonne...
AGTCAATTTCTTTATCATTACCCTTAACTCATAAAATATTTCTACATATTAGGGTAATTTGGGCCGCCCCCTCCCTCTGGTGTAACCCAATTTATGTTCTGAGATGGCTCCTTAATATCGCAAGTCTTACAGTGCACGCAGTTCTGCGAGTTAATTTGAAATTTTTTAGATCCATCATCGTTCGTAAGAATCTCGTAAACACCAGCAGGACAGTATCTTTGTGCAGGTTCACTAAATATAGGTAGGTTGTAAGATAAGGGTAGATCTTGGTCATTTAGTATTAAATGGCTAGGCTGATCTTCTTCATGATTAGTGTTGGATAGATACACGGAGGATAATTTATCAAAGCTAATCTTATTGTCAGGCTTTGTATATACAATAGGCTGCATACCCTCTGCTGGCTTGAGTTTAGAGTGATCTGGTTCTCGATCTCTTAGCGTCCAGGGCAGTTTACCATTAAATATATTTATATCTAAAAAAGAAAAGGCAGAGCCTAGTATATTTCCCCATTTATGCTGGGCAGGACCAAAGTTTCTTTGTAATATAAGTTCTTGATAAGCCCAGCTTTTTTTGTACGCAGTTGAAAAATATTCTGTGTTTGGATCTGTTTTAATAGTATCCATAGATTTTACTATTGACTCAGCGGCAACCATTCCAGATTTCATTGCACAGTGAATACCTTTTATTTTTGCATTGTTCAGGGTACCCGCATTGTCGCCTATTAATATCCCACCGGGAAAATCCATTTTAGGTTGTGATTGAATGCCACCTTTAGCCAAAGCTTTAGCTCCATAGGATATTCTTTTGCCTCCTGTTAGATATTTAGATATCTCTGGATGATGCTTATATCGTTGAAATTCTTCATAGGGATTAAGGTGTGGATTGGCATAGGATAAATCTGTTATTAGACCAACCATTACCTGACAATCATCTGCATGGTAAAGGAATCCACCTCCATTAGATTTACTTTCGCTTAAAGGCCAGCCGGCACTATGAATCACTAAACCAGGTTTATGTAAATTATCAGGAATAGACCATAACTCTTTGATTCCTATTGCATAATGTTGGGGTTCGCAGCCATTATCTAGAGAAAATTTTTCAATAACCTCTTTACCTAAATGGCCTCTACAACCCTCAGATAAAAGTGTGTATTTACCACGGATTTCCATTCCTTGCGTATAGGAGGGTTTCTTCTCATTTTTAGCATCAATGCCCATATCTCCGGTTATGATGCCACTCACAGAGCCATCATTCGAATAAAGAAGACTTGATGCAGGAAAACCTGGAAAAATATCAACACCTAATCTTTCGGCTTGCTTGGCTAGCCAACGACACAGATTGCCCAAACTGATTATAAAATTACCGTTATTTCTCATAGTTTTAGGCGCTAGAAAGTGTGGTATTTTAATTGACTTGGTTTTAGTAAAAAAATAAAGTTCATCTTGACTGACAGCTGTTTTGACTGGGGCACCTGAATCCTTCCAGTTAGGAAATAATTCATCTAAAGCGGTGGGCTCTAAAACAGCTCCAGAAAGAATGTGGGCCCCGACTTCTGAGCCTTTTTCAACAATAGCAATTGAAGTTTTGGGTTTTAGTTGTTTCAAACGACATGCTGCTGATAGACCAGACGGTCCTGCACCCACTATGATTACATCATACTCTATATGCTCCCGTTCCAATGAGTTCCCCTCAATTAAATTTTAAAATTACATGAAATATTTTACCATATTAATTTATCTATATCAAAAAATATCAATATAGATGGCTCGACTTATACCTATAAAACAAATGATTCTAAAACAATATTATAAGCCTTTAGGATAATCGAGTTATAATTTATAATAAATTTTTACATAATAAGATAATACAAAAGGTTTTTTTGCATGAAAGCTCTAGTTTCTGTAAAACGTGTAGTAGATTATAACGTGAAAGTCAGCCCAAAAGATGATAACTCAGGCGTTAATCTTAATAATCTTAAAATGTCTTTGAATCCTTTTTGTGAGATTGCTGTAGAGGAAGCTGTTCGCTTAAAAGAAAAAGGTGTCATAGAAGAGATATTGGTTGTATCTATCGGACCACAGGAAGCACAAGAGCAAATACGTGCTGCACTTGCTATTGGTGCTGATAGAGGAATCCTTGTAAAAGTCGAAAGTGATATAGAGCTTCAACCTTTAGCAGTAGCAAAATGCTTAAAAAAAGTATTTGATCGAGAGCAACCAGATTTAATTTTAATGGGTAAGCAGTCTATAGACGGCGACAATAACCAAACAGGTCAAATGTTTGCTGCGTTAGCAAATCTACCTCAAGGAACATTCGCCTCTGAGTTAGCCGTAAATTCGAACCATGTAACTGTTACTAGAGAGGTTGACGGTGGATTTCAAACGCTGCGGTTGACTTTGCCAGCTGTTATTACATCAGATCTTAGGTTAAACGAACCAAGATAAGCGTCATTGCCTAGCATCATGCAAGCAAAGAAAAAACAAATTCATGAAACAACACCTGAAGAACTTGATGTTGACATTGCACCCCGTGTCTCTGTAGTGAGTGTTGACTTTCCTCCTGAGCGTCCTGAGGGAGTTAAAGTTAGCAGTGTGGACGAGCTTTTGGAAAAATTAAAAAATGAAGCAAAGGTAATATGATGAATGTTTTAGTCATTTCAGAGCATAACAATAATGAAATCAAAGATAGCACTATGCATGCAATTGCCGCTGCATGTGAATTAGGTGATTCAGTTGATCTATTGGTTGCCGGCTTTAACTGTAGTGTCGCTGCAACAAATGGAGCAAAAATCGAAGGCATCGCCAAAGTTTTGTTAGCAGATAGCGAGCCATATGAAAATCAACTAGCAGAAAATATTGCCCCACTAATTCAGCAAATAGCGACTAAATATTCTCACATACTTATGGCGGCTACCACTACAGGAAAAAATATTATTCCAAGGGCTGCAGCATTAGCTGACGCCCAACCAATTTCTGATGTCATCTCTATTGTCAACAAAGATACTTTTAAGAGACCTATTTATGCAGGAAACGTAATAGCGACTATTCAAAGTCATGACAAAATTAAGTTTATGACTGTAAGAGCCACAGCATTTGAATCTGTATTACAGGAGTCATCGTCAGCTGCAATTGAAGTTATTGAAGAATCTTTTGATTCAGTAAAATCAGAATTTATTAAAAATGATATGGCCCCCTCTGAAAGACCAGAGTTAACATCAGCAAGAGTTATTATTTCTGGTGGCCGTGGAATGCTTAATGAGCAAAATTTTAAGCTCCTTGAGAATTTAGCAGATAAGTTCGGTGGAGCAGTCGGAGCATCGAGAGCCGCAGTTGATTCTGGATTTGCACCAAATGATATGCAGGTGGGTCAAACTGGAAAAATAGTCGCCCCCGATCTCTATATTGCTATTGGGATTTCTGGTGCAATTCAACACTTAGCTGGAATGAAAGAAAGTAAAATTATTGTTGCCATAAATAAAGACCCAGAAGCACCTATATTTAAGGCTGCAGATTATGGCCTGGTTGCAGACTTGTTTGACGTGATACCAGAATTGGATGAGAAGCTAATCGTATAAAGAAATCCAAATTGGACAATGATCGGACGGTTTTTCCATGCTCCTTAGCTGATGGTCAACTCCTGTTTGTACACATAACTTCATGAGAGGCTTCGATGCTAAAATCAGATCAATCCTCAGCCCACGCTTAGGGCTCATTTCAAAACCTCGACTTCTATAATCGAACCAAGTATATCTATCAGATTCCTCTTTATGATCGTTTTCAAATGTATCGATAAGTCCAAAATTTTCCAACCTCTGAAGCCAGCTCCTTTCTTCTGGAAGGAAACAGCACTTACCGGTTCGCAGCCACCTTTTTCTATTTTCTTCTCCAATACCAATATCTTTATCTAGTGGTGCCACGTTCATATCTCCAATAACTAGTATTTGATCTTGTGGTGAATAATTAGCTTCTAGATGAGCCTGTAAGTCCAGATAAAATTTTTCTTTACATGGAAATTTTTTATCATGTGACCGACTTTCACCTTGTGGGAAATATCCATTAAAAATGGTTATTTTTTTATTTTTGTATTGGAAGTCTCCTGTTATTAACCTTTTTTGGCTATCTTTATCATCATGAGGGAAACCTTTATAGCACTCTAATAAGGGTACTCGGTAGATAAGAGCAACACCATAATGGCCTTTCTGTCCATGGAAAGAGACGTCATAACCTAGTTTTTTTATATCTTGAAGCGGGAATTGGTCGTCAGAAACCTTTGTTTCTTGTATGCCTATTACATCAGGTTGGTGTTTTTCTATAATAGCCTTAATTTGATGGATTCTGGCTCGAAGTCCGTTAGCATTAAAGGATACAATTTTCATATCAGTGCCTTATTATATTTGACTTCAAGCTATAACCAGGTGGTGATGAAAACACGTAACCTATATAGTCTGCAAATATATTACCAGCTTCATGTAGAATTGGATCATTTTCTGACGAAACTAGATTCTCATCGTTTATAGCAGCATCTTTATTTTTATCTGCTGCTGTTTGCCACTCCTCAAAAGTGGAATATCCTTTTTGATTTTTAGCGACTCGCCTTTTATTTTCGAGAGCCAATAGGTTTTCATTATATTCTTTCGACTGAAGTCTTCGTTTTTTTTCATTTAGGGAGATTTCTTTCATCGAACTTTGTTTTTTTATTAGACTCAATTCTTCATTTAAATAAATTAGATCCGGATCAACTAGGAGTCTTTTTTCATGTGCAGCTCTTAACATATTGATCGGTGGTGTTTTTAGTAATTCACTCCAGAATATACTATGTTTTGCAGGGGCAATTGTATCCCAGGGTAATGCGTTATTGAGTGAGCTTTCACCAATCTCATCAGGATCATATATAGATGGAAGTTCAATATCAGGGGTCACACCTAGAAGCTGCGTACTTTCTCCAGAAACTCTATAAAATTTTGATTCTGTGAGCTTTATTTCACCTTGTTCTAGCGGTAGTTGGATCTGAACCGTACCTTTCCCATAACTTCTTGAACCGACAATTATCCCCCGCCCATAATCCTGTATTGCTCCAGCAAAAATTTCTGACGCAGAAGCGCTTAAACGATTAATTAAAACTAATATAGGACCTCTGTAATAAATGCTAGATCTTGATTGATGTGCTTGAGATATGTAATTATTAGAATTTTTAACTTGTACGATGGGGCCTTTTCCAATAAAAAGATCAGTTAGCATTTTAGCCTCTTGGAGAAAACCGCCCCCATTATTTCTTAAGTCAAGGATGATTCCATCTACATTTTTTTTAGTATGAAGGTCATTTATGAGCCGAACAACATCTTTGGTGGTGCTTTTAAAATCTGGCTCGTTGTTATAAAGAGCTTCAACGTCAAGATAGAAAGCTGGTATTTCAATCACTCCAAACTTATGAGAGCCGACAGTAGTTGTGACATCAATAATCTTTGATTTTGCTGCTTGCTCTTCAAGTTTGATCTTATCTCTTATAAGTTCGATTACTTGAGTATTACCACCTAAATCTGTCTTAGCTGGGATTATTTCTAATCTTACGAGACTGTCCTTTTTTCCTCTAATTAGTTCGACTACATCATCAAGACGCCATCCTACTACATCAATAAAGTCAGCCTTATTTTGAGCAACACTAACTATTTTATCCCCTGTTTTTAAAATACCCTGTTTTTCTGCAGGACCACCTTTTATTATGCTGACGATTGACGTGTATTCTCCATCTAGCTCTAAAACAGCTCCAATACCTGTTAGTGATAAGGACATAGATATACGAAAATTTTCCATAGATTTAGGAGATAAATAACTTGTATGCGGATCAAACATACCAGCTAATACAGACATATAAATTTGGAATACATCTTCACTATCATTTTGTTTTAAGCGTTTTTTTTGATTTTTATATCTTTTTGTTAGTAGTTCTCTAGCCGTTTCTGGTTCTTTTTCGTTAAGTATTAATCTCAGATAAGCTTCCGTAACTTTTCTTTGCCAGTGCTCACTAGATTTTTTTTTATTGGGTTGCCATTGGGCATTTTCAATATCGAGCGAGATTACTTCATCTTTTGTAAGGTCAAATATGAAGTCGCCCTTAAGTAAATCAATGTTAGCTTGCAGTTGTTTTGTCACTCTATCTTTGAAGCGGTTGAAGATCAAAAAGCCTACACTAAGATCTTTTGCTAAGAGCATGTCATCAAGTTTATCCTCCCATCTTTTGAATTCATCTATATCTTCTTGAAGGAAATAGCTTTTCGTCGCGTCTAAAGCATCTAAGTATTCAAAAAGAAATTTTTTTGAGAATTGATCATTTACCTTTTGCTTTCTGAAATGTTGAGTTGTTAGCTTCTTGAGTATCTCAGAGGATGTTTCTGCTTGTTTGGGGCTAAAACTTAAATAATCTTTAGGTACATTGTTGGTTTCGTTTGCATTTGCGCCAAAACAAAAGAATAGAAATTGAATTACAAGAAATAGTCGCAGAGTAATAAGCATTGTGTACCATATTTAATATAATAAATAATTTCATAAGTGTAACAAATTTATTAATCTGAATATCCTATAAAATCTTAAATATCTCATAGTATAAAAATTAAATTTAAAAACATCCATCTTAGTCATTTCCTAATGAGAATGCTTTTAACTTACAATATGTTTATAATTTAAAATTATTGTCGATTTTAAACCGTATAAAATTAATCACAATAATTAATCTTTATTCATCCTTCAGAGTAAATTTCATATATGAATAATCAAAAACGTTCAGCGGCACTCATTACTGGTGGCGCCACAAGATTAGGTTTAGCTTTCTCAAATCTTTTAGCCAGAATGAATTATGATATTGCGCTTCATTACAATGGCTCTGTTGATGCAGCCAGTGTCGCAAAAAAAAATATCGAAAAGTTAGGGGTTTCATGCGCTATTTTTCAGGCTGATTTGTCTTCCTCAGATCCTACTGATTTGGTCTCTGAAGTAGCGGCTAGATATCCCAATATTAAAGTTTTAGTAAATAGTGCCTCTGTATATGATGCTGCAAGTATCGCAAATACCAGTTTAAAAACACTTGAGAAGCAATTTGCAGTTAATATTTTTGCACCCTTTATGCTGACCAAGGCTTTCGCAAATACGTTTTTTCAAAATTCTGATACAGAAGGACAGGTGATAAATATCCTAGATAATAAGATTGCTTTTCAACAGTATAGCTACGCTGCATACTTGCTTTCGAAAAAATCACTTGCTGATTTTACTAAAATTGCGGCTATTGAGTTCGCTCCAAAAATACGAGTGAATGCTATAGCTCCCGGGGTAATTTTACCCGGAGATCAAAGGACATCTGACTATTTGGCGTGGAGAGTTGAAGGTATTCCCCTTAAAAAGCAGGGCGAGGTAGAGGACCTACTTAAAACTATGCAGTATATAATAAATAGTAATTTCATTACGGGACAAATACTAACGGTTGATGGCGGAGAGGGAATTAATCACCAAGGTTTAAATGCCGAACAATTTAATGGACAGAGCGATCAAGATACGTGAATAAGACTAAAAAAAATCGTGTAATCATATCAGTAGGTTCAAATATTGATCCCATATCAAATATTAAAAAATCAAGAGAAATACTGTCTTCAGAGACAATTTTCATTTACGCTGCTGATTCAATTGAAACAGCCCCAATAGGTTATCTAAATCAAGCAAATTTTTTGAATACAGCTTTCTTGGTCATGACTAGTTTGTCATATCACGATTTTAATTTTTCTTTAAAGGCCATAGAAAACCGTATGGGTCGTGAAAGAGGGCCAATCAAAGCAGGTCCTAGAACAATCGATTTAGATATTATTGTATGGAACGAATATCTCATAACCGAAGATTATTACAACTTCGAATATGTATCTGTCCCAGTGGATCAAGTTCTCAGTACTATGAGTTTAAATATTAAAGAATTCAAGAAAATCGATAAATAAATAATTTATAATTATAGATTACGTTTTTAATGCGCCGGGCTCGTTTGGCTCTAGCAGAATTACACTATGTGTAAATTATTACTTTGAAATAAGTGAAATTTTATACCACTGGCTTATAATGCCGGAAATCTTAACTTAAATACTATGGAGAAATATTGTGAAGGAACCCGTTCGTGTTGCTGTGACTGGAGCTGCTGGTCAAATTAGTTATTCTTTACTTTTTCGAATTGCTTCTGGTCAGATGCTGGGTGCAGACCAACCTGTAATACTTCAAATGCTTGAAATAACACCTGCGCTAGAGGCTCTTAGTGGAGTTGCTATGGAGTTAGATGACTGTGCTTTTCCGCAACTTGCAGGAATGGTGTGTACAGATGATCCTAATATTGCCTTTAAAGACGCTGATTATGCACTCTTAGTTGGTGCTCGTCCACGTGGTCCAGGAATGGAGAGAAAGGACCTTCTTGAAGCAAATGCAGCAATTTTTTCTGTTCAAGGAAAAGCCATTAATGATAATGCTTCTAAAAATATTAAAGTATTAGTGGTAGGAAACCCTGCAAACACCAACGCGCTTATTGCCCAAAGAAATGCCCCGGATATCAACCCGCGTCAATTTACAGCAATGATGCGTCTTGATCATAATCGAGCTAAGACACAAATTGCTCAAAAAACAGGTAAAACCATCAATGATATTTCCCATATGTTAGTCTGGGGGAATCATTCAGCTACCCAATATCCAGATATACATCAAACTACTATTTCTGGAGAAGTAGCTATGACCTTAATAAAACAGGAATGGTACGAAGAAGCCTTTATACCAACTGTTCAACAGAGAGGCGCAGCTATAATCAAAGCTAGGGGTGCTTCTTCAGCAGCATCAGCTGCAAATGCCGCGATTGATCATATGCATGATTGGGCGCTTGGTACAATAGATGGCGATTGGGTAAGTATGGGTGTTTTCAGTGATGGAAGTTATGGTATTTCCAAAGGGTTGATTTATTCTTTCCCTTGTATCTGCAAGAATGGTGATTGGGAAATAGTACAAGATCTTGAGATCAATCAATTCTCTCGTAAAAAAATGTCTATAACCGAACAAGAATTAATTGAGGAAAGAGACGCCGTTAAGCACTTATTACCATAACTATTTTATCTTGATAGTTTCCATAGGGTTGCTGCCAGATAGAAAAAAATTATTTTTTTTAAGTATAATTTTTAAAGAGGTTTACTATGGCTCTAATAAAGGTCGGTGAAGCTGCACCAGATTTTAATTTATTAAATCAGCACAGTAAAAGTATCAGTCTCTCTGAGTTTTTTGGTAAAAAAAATATTGTTTTGTATTTTTATCCTAAAGCGATGACACCAGGTTGTACTGTCCAAGCCTGTGGTATAAGAGACAGCTATGATGATTTTAGGGAACTCGATACAATTGTTATGGGTATCAGCCCAGATAACCATTCAAGGCTGGCACGTTTTAAAGAAAAACAGAAATTAAATTTTGATTTACTATCAGATGAAGATCATTCTGTTACAGAATCATATGGTTGTTGGGATATGAAGAAATTTATGGGTAAGGAATATATTGGAGTGTTAAGGTCAACTTTTATTATTGATAAGAAAGGATTTGTTGTCCATGTAATAGATAAAGTTAATACCAAAAAACATCACCAGGATGTATTATCATGGGTAAAAGAGAATCTCTTGTAGCTGTTAATCAAACATAAGGTTAGTAATTTCGTATTTTAAATAAAGCTAAATACTAGTTTATAATTATCGAGGTAAATCAATGTCATTAGATCTTTTTCAAGTTGCAATTGCTGCTCCCGCACCAGTTGCTCAAGAACCAAACCCTATGTACACGCTTCTAATGTTTGCAGGTTTATTTATATTTATGTACTTCCTTATCATTCGACCGCAAAGGAAAAGAGCTAAAGAGCATAAAGAGTTAACAGCATCATTGAAAAAAGGTGATGAGATAGTAATGAATAGTGGTTTATTAGGCAAAATAACTTCTTTGGATGACCTATATATAACAATACAAGCCTCCTCCAATGTTGAATTGAAGTTTCAAAGAGCCTCGGTTCATGCAGTATTACCGAAGGGAACTGTCAAAAAAACCTAATAGTTTTACTCTAGATCTTTTTGCTGTAAATATAAATTATGTTTCCGTATTTATAAGGACATGAATAGTGACAGTAAAATTTGGTGATAAATTAGTTATAGCTATATCTTCTCGAGCACTTTTCAATCTTGATGAAAGTCATAAAGTCTTTCAGGATCATGGTTTAGATGCTTATTTTCAGTACCAGGTTGAACATGAAGATGAGGTCCTTGATCCTGGTGAAGCTTTTCCTTTAGTAAATAAATTATTAAAAATTAATGAAAATTTAGGTGGAGAACCAAGAGTAGAAGTCATTCTGTTGTCTCGAAATTCAGCTGATTCGGGATTAAGAGTATTCAATTCAATAGAGCACTATAAGCTGAATATCACTCGTGCTGCTTTTTGTGGCGGTGAAAGTCCATATCGATATGTATCAGCTTTTGGCTGTCACCTCTTCTTATCTAACAATGCTGAAGATGTCCGTAATGCTTTAAGTAGCCGGGTTGCTGCGGCAACCTTGTTGTCATCAAAAGTTCAAGAAAAATCGGGAAATGAGATCCGCTTTGCTTTTGATGGTGATGCGGTACTATTTTCTGATGCCTCTGAAAGAATATATAAGCAAGACGGTCTCGATGCTTTCACTAAAAATGAAAAGATATCAGCAAAAAAACCTATGGATGGAGGCCCTTTTAAAAATTTTTTACACGCATTACAAATATTACAAGCAGAATTTTCAGAGAGAACATGCCCTATAAGAACAGCTTTAGTTACTGCTCGATCTGCCCCGGCTCATGAGCGTGTCATAAGAACTTTAAGGGCTTGGGATATAAGGATTGATGAGTCATTGTTTCTTGGCGGGCTAGAGAAAGGCCAGTTCCTTAAGTCATATGGGGCAGACGTCTTTTTTGATGATCAACAAAAACATTGTGATTCAGCAAAATCTCATGTTGCTACTGGTCATGTGCCACACGGAATCGCTAATGAAAAGTGATAAATATAGTCCAAAAATACTATTAAAAAACTATAAACTTGAGACCTACTCCTAGCAAAATTAGAGCTAAGAATGGCTGAAGAATCTCACTTGGTATTTTAGCAGCTAGTTTTGCGCCTAAATGAATGGCAGGAAGAGACCCCACCAATAAACTTACAAGTAAAACTAAATCAACGTTTCCAAGAAGAAATAGGTGGCTTAAACCTGCTATTAGAGTCAAGGGCACAGCATGTGCGATATCTGTCCCTATCACATGTAATGGTGGTAATTTCGGATATAGTACTAATAATAACGCGGCACAAAACGCCCCAGCACCAACTGAAGAAAGCGTTACAAAAACTCCTAAGACTATTCCTACAAAAAAAGTTATATAATTTTTATCTTGTCCAAAAGATAAACTTTGGTTAACAGGGGTTCTTCCGGCGACATTCTTCAGATAACGATTGAATAGAATTACAAGTGCTGTTAAGACAAGCATCACACCTAAGGTTGTTGTCAATAATGACTGATATTCGTCTGCATTAGTGAAAATTAGATCAAGAAAAATAACTGTTACGATGGATGCCGGTATGCTTCCAGCTGCAAGCCATTTAACTAAAATCCAATTGATGCTTTTCTGTTTAGCATGGGCAAATACACCGCTAGACTTAGTTAACGAAGCATAAAGAAGATCTGTCCCAATAGCTACATTGTATGGAATTCCTAAAAGGATCAAAAGGGGGGTCATTAATGAACCGCCACCAACACCCGTCATTCCAATAATAAGTCCAACAAAAGCGCCTGAAGCAACATAAAAGAAAAATTCTATCGGCATCTATAGTTCCAATCAATACAATGGCTGGCAACTCTAACAATTTATATGAAGTCTTCAAAGTAATAGTTTTTTTATTTAAAAATTTTTCAATCCCGCTTACTGTTAGTTATCTCGTAAATAAGTTAAAATTTCACAATTACTTTTTTACTAAAGAGAGATTTATGTCACTAGATCTAATCAAAATAAACAAAGAGCTCAGAAAAGAAACCCCAGAAAATATTGTTAAATGGGCCTCTAGTCAAGCGGATAAGGCTATAGTAACAACTAATTTTAGACCTTATGAAGCTACATTGATACATGCTTGTGTAAATGTTTTTCCCTCTATTCCAGTTATATGGTGTGACTCAGGATATAATACTGATGCCACATATAAGCATGCTGAGACCTTGATATCAGACTTATCGTTAAATATTTTTCTTTATGTTCCACAGCAGTCCGCCGCGCACCGTAATATAGTTATGGGAGGTATTCCAGATATTGACAGTGATCTTCATGCTATTTTTACTGATCAGGTTAAGCTAGAACCGTTTAAGCGTGCTATTAAGGAACATCAACCAAATCTTTGGTTTACCAATTTGCGAAAAGGGCAAACACAGTTTAGGGATACATTAGACATTGTTAGCCAAAGTGGAGATGGTATTATTAAGGTAAGTCCTTTTTTTCATTGGACAGATGAGGATCTAGATATTTATTTAAAAGATCATGGTTTACCAAATGAAAATGATTACTATGATCCTACAAAAGTTCACGGAAATAGAGAGTGCGGTTTACATACTCAGTAATTTTATAACTCCTTTATTTTTTATCAGAGGTATAGCTTGTGGAAATTGCGTGTCTAGATTTAGAGGGTGTCTTGATTCCAGAAATATGGGTAGCATTCGCAGAAAAAACTGGTATCGATGAGCTTAAAAGAACAACTCGTGATGAACCTGACTATAGTATTTTGATGAGGTATAGACTAGATATTCTCAATAAAAATAATCTTGGTTTAATAGAAATACAAGAAGTGATAAATACTTTATCTCCACTAGATGGAGCAAAAGATTTTCTTGATTGGCTACGCGAGCGCTTTCAGGTCGTTATACTTTCAGATACCTTCTATGATTTTGCTCAACCACTCATGAGGCAGCTTGGATACCCAGCCTTGCTTTGTCATCAATTACATGTAGATGAAGATAATAAGCTCATAGGCTACAAGTTAAGGCAAGCAAACCCCAAACGCCAAGCAATAGTGGGTTTTAAGAGCATGTACTATCGAACTATTGCCGCAGGAGACTCATATAATGATATAACAATGCTTACTGAGGCAGATGCTGGAATTCTTTTTCATGCACCACAAAATGTAACGAAAGAATTTCCTCAGTTCCCGACAGTTAACGATTTTAGTTCTCTGAAAATGGAGTTTATCAAGGCAAGCACCCGAAAAATAAGACTCTAAGTCTTTAAGAAAAAAGTAGAATTTAAGCTATTTTTTTACGCAAAATTATAATTTAATTAAAAGACCTACTTTATCAAGAATTTCTTGATATTCATCTTCTGCATCTGAATCAGCCACTATGCCTCCACCACCCCAGCAGTGTATTTTATTGCCGTCAGACAAAATTGTGCGTATCGCAATATTTGTATCCATCAGTCCGTTAGCGCTTATATAACCAATACTTCCGCAATAAACTGATCTTTTGCATAGCTCTAACTCATCAATTATTTCCATAACTCTTTTTTTTGGAGCACCAGTTACAGAGCCACCAGGAAAACAATCTCTAAGTAGAGTTAAAGGTGTTGCCGTATCTTTAATAATCCCTGTTACCGTGCTTACTAAATGATGGACATTTTTAAAACTTTCGAGTTTAAATAATTCAGGTGTTTTTACGGAACCAAGTTTACAATTTTTACTTAAATCGTTCCTAAGTAAATCTACAATCATTAGATTTTCAGCTTTATTTTTTTCACTATCAATTAGGGCCTTAGCTTTAATAGCATCCTCTTGACTATTTTTACCTCGACTAACTGTCCCCTTAATGGGCTGCGTTGTAACCTGGTCGTCTTTAATTTTCAAAAA
>Ga0115564_10003172_pt1 | contig 13886 bp, 15 predicted proteins | sample COGITO_mtgs_1105_7_FD_88680 | JGI IMG/M metagenome (GOLD analysis project Ga0115564, IMG submission 88680) | Pelagic marine microbial communities from North Sea - COGITO_mtgs_110523 | ecosystem: Environmental > Aquatic > Marine > Epipelagic | place: Germany:Helgoland, sampling site Kabeltonne...
ATTTCTAACGGATCTGCTTATTATTTGTTAACATCATTAATTGATATGGGTTTTGTAAAGCTTTCAAATTTCAAAGATAGCACGCAAAAGATGAAATATTCTTATTTGTTAACTCCAAAAGGTATTCGTGAGAAATCTTTGGTTACAAGCAAATTCCTAGTGCGTAAAAAACAAGAATATGAACTATTAAAAAAAGAGATTATTAAATTAGAGCAGGATTTAAGTTGAAAGATATAACCAAAGAAATGCGTTTTATTTTTGATGTAACGTCGAATTTTGTAAAATCTAAATCAAATTCAATAGATTGTAGCCTCCGATAATGGGGTGTTATGGGTAGGTCAGTGAGTTATCGGAAGCAGTGAAAAAGAAGATTTGATATGAAAAAGATTGCTATTATTGGTTTGGGATATGTAGGGCTTCCTCTGTCAGTTGAGTTTGGAAAAATCCAAGAAGTCGTTGGGTTTGATATCAATATTACGCGCGTTCAGCAGCTTAACTCGGGTTGTGATGTCACAAATGAGTGCAGCACCAATCAGCTGCAAGCTGCGCAAATGCTAGAGTTCACTTCATCAGTGGATGATATCAGAGACGCAAAGATTTATATTGTGACTGTTCCAACCCCTATTGACAGCGTAAATCGGCCGGATCTGCGTCCGCTTGAAGCTGCTTCAAAAACTGTAGGTAGCGTTTTGAAGAAGGGCGACACCGTTATTTTTGAATCTACTGTGTTCCCTGGTGCAACTGAAGAAATTTGTGTTCCAATCCTGGAAATGGAAAGCGGCTTGCAGTTTAATAAAGACTTTGTGTGTGGTTACAGCCCCGAGCGGATAAATCCAGGTGATAAGGTTAATACTCTCACCAAGATTAAGAAAATTACGAGTGGAAGCAATTCAGGAGCTGCAGATGAGATTGATGATCTATATCGTTCGATAATTACTGCGGGGACTTGGAAAGCCTCATCAATCAAAGTGGCAGAAGCGGCAAAGGTAATAGAGAATTCTCAGCGTGATTTAAACATTGCCTTTGTGAATGAATTATCTGTTATTTTTGATCGCCTAGACATCGACACGCTTGAAGTACTTGAGGCGGCTGGTTCGAAGTGGAATTTCCTGCAATTCAGGCCAGGAATAGTTGGTGGACACTGTATTGGTGTAGACCCCTACTATCTCACACATAAAGCGGAAGAGGTTGGGTACAACCCACAGGTTGTCCTTGCCGGCCGACGCATTAATGACAATATGGCTAGGTATGCAGCCAAGTCTATTATTAAACGCATGCTGCAAAATGGTACCGATGTGGCTCGTTCCAAAGTGGGGGTCTTGGGCCTTACATTTAAGGAAAACTGCCCTGATATCCGAAACAGTAAAGTCGTAGACTTAATTCGAGAGCTGGAGAGTTGGAATGTGACAGTCAGTGTTGCAGATCCTTGGGCTGACCCGGATGAAGTGCTCCATGAATATGGGCTTGTGCTGGTTGACGTATCACTGTTGGAGGGGCTTTCAGCCATCATCGTTGCGGTTGGCCACAATGAGTTTCGAAAAATGGATACAGAAGAATTCTGGAAAAAGTGCGCCTTAGAAGGCGCGGTATTTGGCGATTTGAAATCAATATACGACAAGCAAAGTTTGCGCGACGCTGGTTTTGATGTCTACAGATTGTGAGTGAGCATGAAACTTTATAACTTTCCAATTATTAAAGATCGACGTTTAAACGTTGGGGTCGTGGGGTGTGGCCGCATTTCCAAAAACCATTTTGGGTCAATTTTACAGTATCCAGAGGAATTGGAGCTTGTGGCGGTCTGTGATATCGATGATGATGCACTGAAGCGTACATCTGAGAAGTACAATGTTCAGGGGTATACTGAACTCACAGAAATGCTAACTCACGAAATCCTAGACTTGATTGTTTTATGCACGCCGAGTGGATTGCATCCTTCGCAAGCTATTCTTGCGGCTGAATATGGCGTGCACGTTGTATCAGAGAAACCCATGGCCACCCGTTATAATGATGGCTTGAGAATGGTTCAGGCATGCGATGAGGCTGGAGTTAGACTTTTTGTTGTGAAACAGAATAGACGCAACGCGACGCTGCAACTTCTCAAGCGTGCGATCGACGATAAGCGCTTTGGTGCCATTAAAATGGTGCACTTGAATGTCTTCTGGACGCGTCCTCAAGACTACTACGACCACGGTCAAGGTTGGCGTGGAACTTGGGAATATGATGGCGGTGCATTCATGAACCAGGCGAGCCACTACGTGGATTTGGTGGAGTGGCTCATTGGACCTGTTGAGCGAGTGCAGGCAATGATGAGTACCACCCGTGACATAGAGGCAGAAGATACGGGGGTGGTTAATATCAAATGGCGAAACGGCGCCCTTGGATCTATGGCCGTGACGATGCTTACCTATCCAAAAAACTTTGAAGGCAGCATTACCATTTTGGGCGAAACCGGCTCGGTAAAGGTAGGTGGCGTCGCGGTGAATGAAATTCAAACCTGGGATTTCGCTGATCAGCGGGATTATGACGCTGAAGTGAGTTCAGCCAACTATGAAACCACCTCAGTTTATGGATTTGGCCACCCGCTATACTACAGAAACATAATCGACGTCATGCGCGGAACCGCCGAACCAGAAACTGATGGGCGAGAGGGTTTGAAATCGTTGGAATTCCTCACAGCTGCATACATGGCTGCGCGAGATGGGGGTTCCGTAGGGCTACCACTCCATTTTTAGGGAGATTACACCTTGAGAGATTACACAATTCACGACTCTGCTATAGTTGATCCTGGCGCGCAGATAGGAGCTGGTTCGCGTATTTGGCACTGGGTGCATGTTTGTGGCGGTGCGCAGATTGGACGGAATGTTTCTCTGGGGCAGAATGTATTTGTTGGGAATAAAGTGCGCATAGGTGATAACTGTAAAATTCAAAACAATGTTAGCGTCTATGATAATGTAACGCTCGAAGAGGGTGTCTTCTGCGGACCCAGTATGGTGTTCACCAACGTTTACAATCCTCGCTCAATGATTGAACGTAAGGATCAGTATCGCGATACTAAAGTAGGTAAAGGTGCAACCTTAGGAGCGAATTGCACAGTCGTATGTGGTGTAGATATTGGAGCCTGTGCATTTGTAGGCGCGGGGGCAGTAATCACTAATGATGTGAAGCCATATGCTCTTATGGTAGGTGTTCCCGCAAAGCAAATAGGATGGATGAGTGAATTCGGCGAGCAGCTTGAATTGCCATTAGAAGGCAATTCAAGTTGTGTTTGTAAACACACTGGCAACAAATATCGCTTAATAGACGGATATGTGGTTAAGGATACTCGATGATACCCTTTTTTGATTTAGCTGCACAGCAAGCGATTATAAAGGCTCGGATAGACGAGAATATTTCTAAAGTTTTGGCGCACGGGCAATATATACTTGGTCCAGAAGTCGCAAAACTTGAAGAGCGTCTCTGTGAATACACGGGAGCCAAGTATTGCATCACCTGCGCCAATGGTACAGACGCTTTGCAGATTGCACTTATGGCTATCGGTGTTGGGCCAGGAGATGAAGTAATTACGCCTGCATTTTCATATATCGCAACTGCAGAAGCTACTGTTCTACTGGGTGCTAGACCGGTATACGTTGATGTCGATCCATCAACATTCAATATCAATCCCAAGCTCATAGAAGAAAAAATTACTAATAAGACTAAGGCAATTATTCCCGTGTCTTTGTACGGGCAACCCGCAGATTTTGAAAAGATTAATGAAATAGCAAGAAAGCACGAATTAGTCGTCATAGAAGACGCAGCTCAGAGTTTCGGTGCGGAACAAAATGGGAAAAAATCATGCAATCTTTCAGATATCGCCTGTACATCATTCTTTCCTACTAAGCCCCTTGGCTGTTATGGTGATGGGGGCGCTATTTTTACCTCAGATGAGGAACTAGCTCAAAAAATAAGGCAAATTGCCCGTCATGGGCAAACGAAGAGATATTATCATGCTGTGGTGGGTGTAAACAGCAGGCTCGACACAATCCAAGCAGCCATCCTTCTGGCAAAAATTGATGTGCTAGATGCTGAAATTGCCGGTCGCAAACTAATAGCTAACTACTATTGTGAAAACATAGAAAATAAAAAGTTAAAATTACCCAAGATATGCCATGGCAATAAAAGTGCGTATGCACAGTTTACCTTACGTAGCGATCGCCGAGATATAAACTGTGAGGTACTAAAGAGAAATAAGATACCTAGTGCGATACATTATCCTTTGCCATTGAATAAACAAAAAGCTACTAGATCTGAAACTGCTAAAGTGCCTATCTCTGAAGAATTGAGTAAGCAAGTTTTTAGTATTCCTACTCATAATTATTTACGAGATGAGGATATTGAATCAATTGTTACAGTGCTGAACTCTTTATAATGAGTGACTTGGACTATCTTATTCGTAGTTATACCAAAAAAAGGACAATTATCTTTGATTTAGATAATACGCTATATTTGGAAAGAAATTATTTATTTATTGTTTATGAAGAAATCTCAAAGAGATATTATCCCGAAGTAAGTGAAAATGTATTTAATTTTTTGTGTAATAACTTTTCAAAATATGGACGCGGTAATCTGTATCAAAAGTTAATAAACGAGTTTGGTAGAAAGCTTAGTTTGGATCAATTTTTAGAATGTTTGCGTTCTACAAATATACATAATAAAATTGATGTGCTGCCGTGGTTTCGGAAGTTTTGTAGTCACACAGATAATCAAATATGTGGCAACATTATTACTAATGGTAATGTTGAGCAACAGATTAATAAAATTGAGAGTATCTGTTGGCCAGAAAATTTCAAACTAGTTAATGTAATATACGCAAATAAATATGAGCCAAAGCCATCAGTTGCAAGTTTTCGTATTTTAGCAAATAAAATAGAACTATTTCGGCCAATTTACGTGGGTGATAGTGCTATAGACAAGAAATTTGCGCAAAATACTAACGTAGATTTTTTCAATGTGACCACGATAGAGGGTAAAATATGAAGGTAGTAATTTTAGCCGGGGGCTACGGTTCAAGATTATCTGAGGAAACGTTAGTAAAACCAAAACCATTAGTGGAAATAGGTGGTATACCAATCTTATTGCATATAATGAAATATTACGCATCTTTTGGGTTCAAAGATTTTATTATATGCTGTGGTTATAAAGGGAGCGAAATCAAAAATTATTTTTTAAACTACCAAAAATTATTATATGATATTGAAATTAGTTTATCTGATAATTCTATTAAATATATGAACAGTCATCCAGAAGACTGGAATATTCAATTAATAGATACTGGTCAAGATACAATGACTGGTGGCAGGATCAAACGTATAAGGGAATATTTGAATCCTGGTGAGACTTTTGCTTTGACATACGGTGATGGATTAACGGACGCACAACTTGACAAAGAGTTACTATTTCATAAAACAAATAAAAAATTAGCAACTGTGTTAGGTGTCAATATTCCAACGAGATTTGGTACACTTTCTGTCAGAAATGGGATAGCTACTTCATTCCGAGAAAAACCAGAAGACAATAATTTGATTAGCGGAGGTTATTTCTTTCTCAATGAAAGTATAATAGATCTGATCAAAGACGATGACAGTATATTTGAGCAAGAACCTTTACAATGGCTTGCAAATAATAATGAGCTTGCTGTATTTGAGCACAGAAAGTTTTGGCAACCGATGGATACTTTGAAAGAAAAACAATACCTCGAAGAGTTATGGAACGAAGGGCGAGCTCCATGGTGCAAGGTTTAGATAAAAAGTTTTGGGATGGCAAAAGGGTACTTGTAACAGGTCATACTGGATTTAAAGGTAGTTGGCTTTTACATATTTTATCCGAACTTAATGCAAAAATATTTGGAATTTCAAAAGCAGCAGAGCATTACGAAGACATTTTTAATCGTACAAAAGCACATAACTTAGCTGAAAATTATTTTTTCGACATAACGCATTTAAATGCATTAAAAGAAGCCGTAGAAATCATTGAGCCCCAAATAATAATTCATATGGCTGCCCAGCCCTTGGTAATTAAGGGTTATCAGCAGCCAATTACTACCTTTGCAGATAATATTATGGGAACTGCTAACCTGCTTTCATCTGCACTGAATATAAGGTCACTTGAGCAAATATTAGTGATTACAACGGATAAGGTATATCGCGACTTGCAGACTACATTGCCTTATTCAGAGAACAGCATAATAGGTGGCGATGACCCATACAGTGCGAGTAAGGCGTGTTGTGAACTTGTTGTTGCCTCGTATCGCAAAAGCTTTTACGAGCAAAAGGGTATTTTTGTTTCAACAGCGCGCGCTGGTAATGTCATTGGCGGTGGGGACTGGTCGCAAAACAGGCTCATTCCTGATTTTTTTCGAAGTTTATTTACTGGCATGTCGATGACAATCCGAAACCCTGATCAGGTTAGGCCCTGGCAACATGTTTTGGAGCCATTAGTTGGGTATCTCATGTATATTCAACGACAGAGTTATGCAAAAGGTAATATTGCGACGGAATTAAATTTTGGTCCTGATCAAAAGCAAATGACATCGGTGGCAGAACTGATGAACCGCTTTAATAATTTGCAATTGCAGAAGATTGAAATGCATTTAGAGCCTTTAACTTATAAAGAAACATCAACTCTAACTCTGTGTTCAGAAAGAGCCCAGTCTGAGATAGGTTGGGGGCCTAAACTGTCGCTGGACTCCACTGTGGAATTAACGAATGAGTGGTATCACGCCTCACATAATAATGACAATATGAGCGAGGTTACTTTAAATCAAATTAGGGAATACCTAGAATGAAACGTTTACTCATGACAGGTACTTCTGGATTTGTAGGGAAAAATTTTGTGGACCTGCTATACCGTGAATATGATATATACAACTTGGGGCGCCAAGATGTTAAAGGTACACATCATGTTCCAGTGGACTCTTATAAGCGTCTAAATTTAGATGATATTATAAAAAAAATCAGCCCGGACATTGTTTTACATTTGGGCTGGTCTGGTGTTTTAGGGTCTGAAAGAAACTCAGTAGAACAAATAAAAAATTTAGATTTTGCACACAGTTTAATCTCGGCGTGTATTGATAATGAAGTAGGTCATTTTATCGGAATGGGTTCCCAAGCTGAATATGGGTTAAAACAAGGTAAAATATCCATTCGTGAGACATGTAACCCAACCACATTATACGGCATATGCAAACTAGCTACATATCAAATGTTAAATACCATGACGCTTGGAACACCCACAAAGTTCAGTTGGGTTAGATTATTTTCTGGCTATGGGCCGGGTGAAAATGAGCACTGGCTTATTCCATCTTTAATGCGGGCGATGGTTGAAGGCAAATCGTTAAAAGTTACTAAGGGTGAGCAACTTTGGGACTTTGTCCATTCTTACGACATAGCGTGTGCATTGCGTTCAATCTGTGAGCGCGGAGGTGAAGGGGTGTTTAACCTTGGAAGTGGTTGCACAATAAGGCTTAAGGATCTGTTTGAGTCCATTCAAAAAGAAAGCTCTAACGGAGGAGTTTTTGATATCGGAGCGGTGCCCTACAGACCGGATCAAGTAATGCATTTGGAAGCAGACATAAGTGAATTGAAAAAAATTGGCTGGGCTCCATCAAAAGACCTAAAAGCTGAGCTAATCAAAACTATTAAAGTTAGGACAAATAGTAATGAAGCATTGTAGACTTTGTAAAAGTAAGCTGGATCAATCTGTAGTTGAAATGACGGTCCCAGCAGGAACGCAACTGTTTAGCGATAGTAGTACAATATCGACTTCACTACGGAATAGTCTGCAGCTTGTGCAGTGCAAACATTGTGGTTTAGTCCAAAGTGTAGGTGAACCCGTATATTATGAGAACGTAAGCTCATCTTCATCATTCGTGTCAGATAAGTTATTATCTCACAGAAATGCCCAGATCATGAAATTACATCATTTAAGTAAGAAACCAGTACGATCACTGGTTGATGTCGGATGTGGAGATGGTGCAATATTAGCATGTCTAGAACCAACATCGTTTGATTTTTTATTGGGTATTGAGCCAACGACAAAAAATGTGTCTTCCGCGCGTGAAAAGGATTTACGGATTCAACACTGCCTGGTGGATGACACGACAGTATTTGACCACGGGCCATACGATGCTGTTTGCTCCTTCCATGTTATGGAGCACACTACAGATATTATTTCAGTTCTTAAAGGCATACACCGTAATTTAACCGATGATGGTGTTGGCGTAATTGAGGTGCCAGCAACTGAAGCGGCCTTTGAAAAGCAACGAATTGGTGATTTTATGCCTGATCACATCAATTATTTCACCAAAGAAACGATGCAATTAGCTTTGAATATTTCTGGTTATGAAGTTTTAGAATGTTACCGTGACTGGAATTCCGAGCATTTAGTAACATACTTCAAAAAAAGAAACATTGCGGGTAATCTGGAATTTATCTCGAGACGATCAGATGAAATCAAAAATGTCTTGACGGAATTTGCTGCAGAAAAACGCAAGGTGATCATTTGGGGTGCTAGTCATCACATGATGCCCAATTTTATCCTATTCGATGAGTTTTTACAGGAAGTCACTGTCATTGATAACTCTCCTGAGAAGTCGGATCGCTACATTCCAGGTACAAAAATCAAGGTGACGGCAGCGCGTAATTTTAATGAATTTGAAAACGCAACTGTGATTATCGGCTCACCAAGGTTTGAACATGAAATAGTTTCTGAATTGGAAGCAAAACTAGTGCGACCTCTGATTATTTCCGAACGTTTAACTCAATTAATTGGATTTCCAGTTTATGAGGTGTGAAACTAATACTGTGGCATTGGCTAAGGCTGCGCGAGAAACGATCATCAAAGCAATTTATGCCAGTAAATCATCACATATTGGGAGTTGTTATTCTTGCGTAGATATTCTCGCGGTGATCTATGGTGCTCTCTTGAAGGTTGATGATATAATCAAAAACACTATAGATCGTGATTACTTTGTCCTGAGCAAAGGCCACGCCGCAGCAGCTTTATATAGCATTTTAAAAGAGGTTGGATTTGACATCAACCTCGAGGATTATGGTGCAAATGGATCTGATCTGATGACCCATGCAAGCTGTAAAGTGCCAGGTGTCGAATTGTCTTCGGGGAGTTTGGGCTTAGGTTTAGGACACTGTCTGGGGCGCGCCTTAGCCAATCGAAAAGATGGTATAGATTCTAAGGTGATTTGTCTTCTATCCGATGGTGAATTAAACGAAGGATCAAATTGGGAAAGCTTCATGATGGCCTCGCACTTAAAGCTTTCTAATCTTACTATTGTGATCGATAAAAATAATTTACAGAGCCTAACCACCACTGAGAATACGCTTAATCTAGGTTCTCTCGCGAATAAATTTGGCCAATTTGACTTGGAAGTAATAGACATAGACGGCCACGATCATCAAACACTAAGACTTGCCTTCCAAAAAAAATCTGCACTGACAAAAGTAATCATTGCAAACACCATAAAAGGAAAAGGGGTGAGTTTCATGGAGGATAAAGTCGAGTGGCACTACCGCCCACCCAACCAAGGCGAGTATCGCGAAGCATTACGAGAAATTAGAAATGCGTAATACATTTATTAGAACGTTGGAAAAAATTGCTGCTTCAGAAGATATTTTTTTGCTAGTGGGTGATCTGGGTTACTCTGTGGTGGAAAATTTTTCAAAAAATTACCCTAGTAAATTTTTAAATGTAGGCGTTGCTGAGCAAAATATGGCAGCGATTGCATCTGGAATAGCATCGACAAGCAAAAGAGTTTTTACATATTCTATCGCGAATTTCCCGACGTTTCGCGCTGCCGAGCAAATCAGAAACCTAATTGATTATCACTCATATCCCGTAACAACAGTATCTGTAGGATCTGGATTGTCATATGGAAATCTTGGATATACACATCATGGTGTGACTGATCTTGGTTTGATGAAGTTATTTTGCAATCATTATTTGTACACACCTTGTGACCCTGACGAAGTAGCATTTTGTGTACAAGATATAACTAAAAACTCGAGACCATCATATTTGAGGTTAGGAAAAACCAACGAACCAAACTTATCTAAACAATTTAGATATAGTACATACGGGGATTGGATAGTTCGCTATTTGACGCCACAACGCAATAGTAGGTTGATTATACGTATCGCTAATGACTCTAATATCTTAACCCGCCGAGTGAATGATCTTCATCTCTATGATCAAATTTCGATACCCCGTTGGTCAGGAACCTTCGAGGATGAGATTTTCGCACTCTTGACTGAGTACGAAGAGATAATTGTATATGAAAACCACCAGTACAACTGTGGTATTTATTCCACACTCAAAACCGTGTATCCTAACATGAATAATATGAGGTCACTGGCATTAAATTCAGATTGTCTAACTTCAGTGGGTGATGAGAAATATTTAAACGAAAAATTTCTAAATTTTAACTAATGTATAAACTATTTTTAGTGCTGACTTTTTCTAATGTTGTTCCGACATTAATCCTATTTTTATTTATTGAAAAATATATTACGAATATTCCTCCAAATATCTGGGTTGAATTCCAAAAAGCGCATCTAGTAGCGTCAGTGGCAAGTATGCTTGGGATGCTCAAACTTGAGATTGCTCAATTTCAAGACGCTGGAGACTCAAGTGATACAGAAAAATCAGCATTTACGATGTCTATATTTTCCAGCATAATTTTGCCGATTGTGCTAATAGCTTTCCTGGGTTGGAATACAGCAACATTCGTATTTAGCAGTTCCTTGAGTCTTATATACTCATTTTTTAATTATAAGCTAAACGCAGAGATATTATCTCAGCGGCGTGTTAGTATATTTATAATTTCTTTATTAAAAATTAGCTTAATACCTATGACATTCGTAATGATCGTGCTTAGTGTGGGATCTCTTAAATCTGTAGCTTTCATATACTTTTTGCTGGCGTTTACTTTGGTATTGACAAAAAAAGATCAAATAATCTCTGTTCAGAATTTAATGAATTATATTAAAATTTATGTGAGATATACGCGAGACTTACTTACAAGTAATACACTAGATTACATTTGTTCTATTTTATTGTTCAAAGTTTTATTAGTGACGTATCCTTCTGAAGTAATTGTAATATATTATTTGTTTGAACGATTTGTTGTGGCGCCGATTGGCGTCATAACATCAGCGTTTTCTAAAGTACTTCTGAAAGAAGGTTCAAAATTTAAATTAAATTCACAATACCAGCATCATACATTAGCTATATCATTGTTTATATTTTTGTTTGGTGCAATCTTAATGGTTGGCTTAGTGCATGTACTTCAAAAATATTTTAATTCATCTACACTAACTTCTTTGATGACAGAACCGTATTTTTCTACTTGTGTTTTGCTTCTTTTGATACAGGGGTATACCTCGATGTATTCTAACTTGTTCATTACGTATAATTTGGAAAATAAACTCCGAAAAATTTCTATTATAAACTTTTTCTTCAAAGTTCTTTTACTTGTTATAACAACGTTTTTGGGTTTGAACTTGTACATGTTTTTGCTGATATCGCTTTTACTAATTTCTGATGTTATCTTTAGTGTTTATATGTATTGGAGAAATAGAAATGCTCTGCATTTATATCCCAACCTATAAGAGAAAACAGCAACTTAGAAAGTTGCTTTATTCGATAACTCAATTATCGTCAGAGGTGAAAAATTTTCTTGTTATAACGATAAGTGACAATAATTCGGGCAACGTTTTAGAATTGGAAAATATAAAAAAAGATTTCAATGATATAGATATAAACGTAAATATCCAGACATCAAATGTTGGTGCCCGAGCTAATATTGAGTACGGTTTTATCAACGACTTATCAAAATATGAATATATTTTCCCAATTGGAGATGATGATGAAATTTGTGTTGAAAACTTCGAGGAAGCTGTAAAAATTTTGTGGAGCACGAAGCCCGATTATTTGGCGTATACAGAAGCTTGTGTTAATGAAAAGTTAACCTATACAGATCTAAAGAAACAATTTGCTTATCAGATCGGTAATTTGGGTACTATTATAATTCGTAGCGAATTATTTCTGAATGCCCGAGAGTGTGGATTATCAGACACAAGATTGAGTAATAATGTCTGGGTTACCACAGCCTACTATTTAACATACATGAAGGGCACTCAGGGGCAATCAGTTGCACAATTGTCAAAAAATGAAACACACGCTGAAACTATGCTGAAAAACGCTGACTATTTCTTAACTTGTTTTATTCACTTTTGGATTTTGCTGGGAGTCTTCAAGGTAAGTAAGTTAAACAGACACTATCTAAGATTTCTTTTAGGAAATTTATATTCAGCCAGTCTTCATAGAGGTGTGTTGGGTGATGAAATTTCCTTTAAAGATCCAATGTGTAGAATCCCAACCCCGTGTTTATTAATTGTATTTTTTCTCCGATATACCCCAAGATTTTTAATATTAATGATGATTAGCCTAGTGCTATTTGTGAAGTTTAAAGGACATGTTAGTTCAGTCAGGCAGTATATTAAAAATTTCAAAGCACTTCAAATAAACAAGCGCACCGTTACTAACAATGCTCTTGTGCGGCATCCGAAGGACTTTTTTTGATTTTTTTTCTAATAATATTATTATCGACTTCTGCTCCGTTAGTTATCATCGGTAACGCATTAATTCCCTTACACATGTTACTTGCTCCAGCGTTTTTCATAACAAGCCTGTGTCTATTAAAACGATCTCACTTATTTGGAGTAATATATTTCACAATAATGTCTTTGGTTTTGTTTATAGATTTAATCAAATATGTGTTTGACCCTGAACTTGGCTCGAATATGTCAGAATTGATCAAATTGGCATTATTCTTTAGTGCTACGCATGTATTGACAAAGTCTAAAATAAGCCAAAGACAATTGGAAACGCTCCTAATTACTGGTTCTTTTTCATACGTTTGTATACTATTTTTACAATTTTTTGAATTTGGAGGATTTCTTAATCTCATTGCTACTATGAATCTTGACGAGACTAGAGCGATGGATATTTTTGCAGGCGGTAGGCTTCCCGGCTGGGGTCAAGATGTCAATGTAGGAACAATTTGTCTTGTATCTCTTCTAGTACCGAAGATCAGGTTAATCAAATCGAGGCTCAATTCTAACCGCTTTATTAATCTATTTTTATTAACAGACATTATCTGCATCATTCTTATGCAGAGTAGAACCGGAGTTATGATGCTTTGTATTATACTATTTTGGGAATACAGATCAAAGATGTTAATTAGCATCCCAATTGTTGCTGCTTTATTGACTATGCAATCACTACCGTATCTCACATATGGTTATCAAGCACTAATTAACGGTGAAAATCTAAGCTTAATCATACGTTTGGGGCAGTGGTCTCTGGCGCTGACTGAGGTGAAAGCCAATCTACTTCTGGGTTTAGATGAGATCACTTTGGGCATGAGAGTACTCGACTCAGATATTGTTAAGTCTCTTTATTTGTTTGGTATTATAGGACCTTTAGTTATTTCTTTGATTCCTGCATACTATCTGGGCTTTACCAATAGCTCTTCATTCTACGTATTTATTGTCTTTATTGTGTATTCAGTTTTAAATGCCTTCGTTCTAGGTTACCAAACAAATGCAGCTGCAATTATGTTGTTCTCTTCCTTATTGATAATACAAAAATTGTCTGGAGAAAAAAAATAATGTGCGGAATTTTGTGCCATTTGGCAATTAACAATTCAGATCTCATGGCTGATTACGCAAAGGCTACTCTACATATAAAGAAGAGAGGTGCTGATAATTATAATGAAGCTTATTTTGAGAACATATTTCTAGCTCATGCGCGTATGTCGATATACGACCTTG
>Ga0115564_10003176_pt1 | contig 13875 bp, 13 predicted proteins | sample COGITO_mtgs_1105_7_FD_88680 | JGI IMG/M metagenome (GOLD analysis project Ga0115564, IMG submission 88680) | Pelagic marine microbial communities from North Sea - COGITO_mtgs_110523 | ecosystem: Environmental > Aquatic > Marine > Epipelagic | place: Germany:Helgoland, sampling site Kabeltonne...
GGCGCTGTTACAGCGGCTCTTATTGCAGTAAACTGGAGCATTTATGTGTGGGCGATCAGTTCTGGTCATGCATTAGACGCCGCTTTGGGGTACTATATTAATCCACTATTCAGTATCGCTCTTGGAACTTTATTTATGGGTGAGCGACCGAATAAATGGCAAATAGTTGCCATTGCTTTGGCGACTGCAGCGGTTATTATTTTAACATGGTCTGCGGGAAAGATGCCATGGGTTGCCATCGGATTATTTGTAAGCTGGGGTTTTTATGCTCTTTGCAAGAAAAAATTGCCAATCGGACCAAACCAAGGTTTTTTACTGGAAACACTAATATTATTACCATTCGCGCTCTTAATTGCGACTGGGTATGCTGTTCGCAACGAGGGCCATTTCTTCACTCTAAGTTTTGGTGATGGCTTTCTCTTGCTAGGCTGTGGCTTGGTAACAGCAGTCCCCCTAATGCTCTATGCAAATGGCGCTAAACGATTGCGCTTAACTACCATCGCGATATTGCAGTACATCGCACCAACTATGATCTTTTTATGTGCGGTATTTGTTTTTGATGAGCCTATTGGACAAGCGCGTATGATTGCTTTCCCGATGATATGGCTGGCTTTGATAGCCTATTCAGCCTCTCTTGTTAGTCAAATGCAAAAAAAGAGAGCATAAAAGTTTTACAGGACCACACTCATTAATTTTGTCCAGTTGCGGTTGACTATTTTCTGGCAAATGGGCAAAGGAAAGAAACATTTGGATAAACAACAAAATTTTCTACAATATTGATGCGCAGGCGTGCGGGCACGTGGGCAAATGGTTGTTCGCACGGACAAAATAATTAGTCCTTAAGCACCTAAATCGGCTTTAATTAACTGAAGAGAATTGCAAGCTGCGAGGTAGCTAGGGCGATTGCTAAGCCCAAGTTCATAAATCGTAATACAGCATAGGGCTGGGCAGAAATATCCTCATGAGCATTAGTTTTTCTTGTTGCAGTTGATGCATCTTTTATATTAGCCATCTGTGATTTGAGTGTTGCATCACCCCAAACAATAGTGAAAAGCGCAGTAGCGATAATTGGAACGCTCAAGGCAATCTCATGGCCTGCGGTGTCTGCAAATAGAAGAAACGCGTAGTTCACACTGCTTGCCATAAACGCAATTGCAATCCCCACAATCTGAAAACCAATAGCAAAAAACAGGCCAGTCAGACTCGAATCTTTTGTGTTTGTGAGCAAATCAGTCATTTGGAAAACCTCTCGTTTAGTTATAAATTTAGTAGGTAGGTCAAAGTTTAAAGCCAAGTGTTTCAAGGATTGCAGGAACATTTTTTTTCATCGCAAAAAAGCCCTTAGTTGCATGTGGCCATGCGACAGTATCAAATTGTCGCCGCAGGTATAGCAGCTTAATACCAGCTAATTGCAAATCAGGCTGTGCATTTGAAATTGCTGCAGCTACTGGCCCTACTGGCGCATAGCTTGTGACAACTGTTTTTGTATGATGACGTATGCATGCTTCAATAATTTTATCTGACCAAAGGCTATTTTTGATAATTGGGCAATCTCCACAGGAATCTTGCAGTGCCATCGCTGCGAACTTCTGTGCAATCCCTCCAATCTTCATTGGAGACCTACCTTCAGTTGCAAGCGCGCCAATGGTTGAAACTGGTGGATGCGGCAGCACATCTGCGATCCGCATGTCGTCTTCTGGTACCAAAAGTAAAAAGTCCGACGGAATATCTTTAGCTTGAGCCACGTCTTGTATCGGCCGTCGCGTATGATAAAGCGGGTCAACTTTAGAAACTACTTTTGTTTCCAGTTGATGCATCGGACAAAATTTCTGATTTGTAAATTTTGCAATATTCGACGCCCTAGCGATGTATGGCCGTCCTTTGGTTTGGATACCAGCAACCCACCGCCACGCCAACGTATTAGAGGCTGGGTCACCATCGATAAGGTGCCGCAAAAAAAAGTCTGCTCCTAGCTCCCATGGCAACTGTAACGTGAATATCCAGATCGATGCAAACCACATACGAGCATGGTTATGGAGATAACCTGTGCGGACTAATTCATCAGCCCATGCATCAAAGCAATCAATGCCGGTCTCTCCCAACATAGCTCGCGTATAATTCGCGGCCAAAAGGCGATCTTTTCCTACACTTTTAATCTGCCGACGCAAACCGACTTGATAGGAACTCCAAACTCCTGGGTGCTGCTCAAGCCAACCTTTGAAATACGTTCGCCAAAAGACTTCGTGCACGAAACTTTCTGCCGTCTGAAAACTATGTTGCTCCAAAATGACTTCTAAAACTTCTAATTCCGTTATTAAACGATGCCTGATCCATGGCGAAAGCGCAGACACATTCGACCGTTGCTCAGCGCCCAGATCATAGTTGCGGCAACGATCGTAAAGATCGCCAGCACGACCCGAAAAAGTCTTAAGCCGCGCAAGGCCTGCAACTCTGTTGGGCGTGAAATCCAGTATTTCAAAACGTGTGGCCAAATCATCTATCAGATCTTTTGTTTTCATAGTTTAGCGGCTGCCTTTCGAACGCGATCCACGGGGCAGTGCATAAGGAACCTCACTTCTATACTGTTCAAATCGACTCCCGTAGCGTTGCGAGAAACGGCGTTCCTTGAAACGCGGTGCGAACAGACAATACGCTGTCAATACTATTGCAAGACACAACTGATCAGGTGTCCAAACAGGAACTGTCCAAGTTGTAAGTGCAAAGGCTACATAGATAGGCTGACGAATAATGCTGAACAGACCCTGCGTTGGCATATCGGGAAATACTGGCTTTATGTTTTGGGCAAGAGACATCCATCCCAAAGCGCCAGATTGCACTTCGGCACCAGCATCGTAGCTGGCCCACATCAACAACAACCAAGAAACTAAATATAAGAAGCTAACAGCAATTAGAACGGAGCCCTCAGCCTGCCACCAGATAATTCCACTAGGGGTCCATAAAGCAAAAAGCATAAGCAGCTGGGCAGAAGCAATAATCGCATATGTGGTCGTGGCGAGGGTTGCTGCGAACGCCGCTGGTGCCAATTTTGCCAATACAATAACGCCACGCTTGGATAGTAACAACGAATGTGTAATCGGAAATTGTAGAATTAGAAAAATATTAGCAATAATCGACCAAGGGTTCGGAATTGTGCCAAAGCTCTTTGACATGCCAAAGAACATGGCCACGATCATCGTTAACACCGCAGCTATGAACAACAAATGACAAACAGCACCATAGAGTAACGCGATCGATATGCGAAACGCACCAACAGGCGCACGGGATACACCGAATGCGAGTGATAGAAACCGCTTCAACGGGCGAGATCCAGATATCTTCATACTGATTGAAATAGGTGCAAATATTCCATAGTCGAGGCCTAACCCCTGCGACAATCGAGTATTTACCAACAATTTTTTAGCGCTATTTATACTGAATGGAGGGTCACCATGACAAATTCGGAACTAGGTCCCACAGAGTTAGTGTCAAATTACATTGAAATGACAAAAAAAACGATGCCATCCCTTGCCAATACCACGCACAAAAACTGGCCCGTACGCAACGATCACTGTTTTCAACGCATAATTTTAGACACCGTGTGTGGAGGCATTTGGTACGATCACTTGCCACGCCCTGCTTATAAACACCTGAGCCACGAACAAGCTTTGCAAGCCGTAAATTTGTGTAACGATATTATAGCAGGAAAGGCCGACTTAGTCGCTTTAAACAGACAATCGTTAATGTGGCGAGGCAAACTGCGCTTAAGAATGAATAATTGATGACGGTAATAAGAGGTATTAAACCCACCAAACCTAGAACTATGGTCGTGGGCAAAACGAATAATCAACCGATACGCCTGTGCGCCTTCATTAGCCTCTTTCCATTTACTAAAGAGGCACGACAACTATGCTTTACCTCAGGCCACCACGACGTCGGTGCCCCATTGATTACACTCTCCAAGCAAATTGCCAGGCAATGCTACATCCGTGAACAGCTTGTCGACATCCTTTAGCGAGCAGATTTTCAGCGGTGCGGTGCGTTTGAATTTCAGGTGATCTGCCACGACCATGACACTGCGTGATTGCTTTAAGGCGGTTTGGCTGACCATGATTTCTTGACCATCAAAATCCAGCAGGTCGCCATCTGTATCAATCGCCGAACACCCTAATATAGCGCAATCAAATTTGAACTGTTTAAGCAGATCAGCCGTCAAGCCGCCTACCAGGCCCCCATCAATGCGGCGCAAAATACCAGCGGTTAAGATGATTTCACAGCTAGTATTGGCTATTAGAATATTAGCAATATTGAGATTGTTGGTCACAACAAGAAGGTTCTGGTGATCCAGCAGGCTTTGTGCCACGGCCTCGGTGCTGGTGCCAATGTTCATAAACACCGAGGCACCGTTAGGAATGGCTTGGGCGCAGGTCTCGGCAATGGCCTGTTTGCCACTGGCGTTCAATTGGCGGCGCTCTTGGTAAACTATATTTACCACGCCCGATGGCACAACTGCACCTCCATGTACCCGTTCCAATTGGCCACTGTCTGTCAGTTCTGCAAGATCGCGCCTGATAGTTTGCACCGTAACATCATAATGTTCAGACAGCCCCTCAACAGTAACCTTCCCATCTTTTCGGGCCAGATCCAGTATTTCGCGCTGTCTAAAATTCGTAACCACTCACTCACTCCTAAACTCTCTTTCGTTTTTGGCTCCATGTTCAAGAACCATCTCCGATGGTGGGTTCATAATCAACTATCACCTCAAAGCGTCAAGATTTAAATTACAAATTCGAACGCAATTCAGTCCCAAAATATAGCCAATGACGCGTTTTAACTGTCCAAATTCTGGTGCTATCAAATAAAGAACATTACCGAACATTCGTTATTGATAGTTTTTTAATTTTAGTGGTAGGTTTTCGTACGGCAAATCCCGTTAAAAGAGCTTGAGGACGTATTTTGAACCAAAGCAGCCATCATGACATCATCGACCTTTTCGTCATTGGCGGCGGCATAAATGGCTGTGGTATAGCGCGTGATGCAGTGGGCCGCGGCTTGACTGTCGAACTGGCCGAAATGAATGACCTAGCGTCAGCCACCTCTTCTGCCTCTACAAAATTGTTTGATGGAGGCTTGCGTTACCTGGAGTATTGGGAAATGCGCCTGGTGCGTGAAGCTTTGGTGGAACGTGAAACTCTTTTGAAAGCCATGCCTCATATTTCTTGGCCAATGCGATTTGTGCTGCCGTACCACAAAGACATGCGGTTTGAAGGCAACACCCCAACCTCAAAGCTTCTAAATGTTTCGATGCCATGGCTGAAAGGCCGTCGTCCTTTTTGGCTCATTCGGTTTGGCCTCTTTTTATACGACAATCTTGGTGGCCGTCAGATTTTGAAGGGCACAACAGCGCTCGAACTTCGCGCAGGACCTGAAGGCGCGCCTTTGCAGTACCGTTTTGAGAAAGCCTATGAATATTCCGATTGCTGGATCGAAGACAGCCGATTGGTGATCTTAAATGCCCGCGATGCAGAGGCCCGCGGTGCACGCATCAACGTGCGCACCAAAGTCATAGCAGCCAATCAAATAGGCGGCATTTGGCACGTCACGCTCGAAGACACACAAAATCAGGAACGCCGGGTTGTGCGCGCCAGGCTTTTGGTCAATGCAGGTGGCCCTTGGGTTGAGAACATCATCCGCAAAACAGTTCGAATCAACACCAGCGAGGGTGTGCGATTGGTACGCGGCAGTCACATCGTGACGCGCAAACTTTATGATCACGACAAATGCTATTTCTTCCAAGGCGAAGACGGACGGATCATCTTCACAATCCCATATGAGACCGACTTCACCTTGATTGGCACAACAGATGTTGATCATGAAAATGTGACCGAAAAGCCTGTCTGCTCGCCAGAAGAGCAGGATTACTTACTGCAATTTTTATCAAAGTATCTCAAAACGCCCGTCACCGCCGACGATGTGGTTGCCACCTACTCTGGCGTGCGCCCGCTCTATAATGATGGTGCCAGCTCAGCCACGGCCGCCACCCGCGACTATGTGTTAAAAATAGACACATCAGCCGGAGCGCCTTTATTGAATGTTTTTGGCGGAAAAATAACAACCTATCGCAAGCTTGCAGAATCTGCGTTGCAACAAATTACGCAAATATTCCCACATGCGACCAAACCTTGGACTGCAGGGGTAGCTTTGCCAGGCGGAGATTTTGCAGTAGATGGGGTTTCAGATTTAATCGAACAACTGATCACAAAATTTCCCTTCTTAACAGAATTTTGGGCAACACGGCTCATCAAGGCGTATGGCACTGAGGCCTTCAATGTTTTGGACGATGCCCAGAGCGAAGAAGATCTAGGCCAAAGCTTTGGCGCCACATTGAGCGCCCGTGAAGTTATCTGGCTGGTGCGAAACGAATACGCGCGCTGCGCAGACGATATTGTTTGGCGTCGCAGCAAATTGGGCCTGAGGCTCACCACTCTGCAGATAGAATTTCTGGAAACGTGGATGGAGCGCGAATGCGCCCCATAGAGCTAGCCCCAGTTTATTACTGACCAGATTACGGACCAATATGCGCCTTATTGCAGTGAACTGGGGTGCTCTGTATCCAGTGATTACATAGAGTTAGCTGATTTCTGATGGATTCAATAGGAGATGAACACCCTGTTTCTCCACCACAAACTGCCTTACTTGCAGTGGTATATCCCAGATAAGCATCAGTTATAACTCAGTTCTTCTGGCCCAGCGCTTGTAATGCCGCTCCTCACTCATAGTGATCCATATTAACAATGCGAACAATAATAGATTTCAACTACAAAATATGGTAATTAAATCTGATTAGCATACTAAACCTGTGCTTAAGGTGTAGCAAAATTAGGAGATTTAGATGAAACTGCAAAGCAATATGATGATGTTCACAAGAGTGGTTGGAATTGTTTATGGACTGTGGTTCTTTTTAGCCCCTACCTCGTATTTTTCTTTGATGCTTGTTCCACAAGAAATGGTCAATGATTTAGGCATAGGTCAGACGCAGCAGGTAGGTTTGGCGCTGTTTGGTATTGTCTGGTGGATTTACCGAACTGCATCATTTATCACGCCAGACAATTGTTCTGAATTTATGATGACCCATGCTGGAGGATGGGGGATCTTTGCGGCTGGTGGTTTGTTCTTGACAGTTACATCTGGCGTGCCTTTAGGAGAAAATCCATTCTTCTATCAAAGTGTTGCGTTTCTTTTGATAACTTTAGCTTTTTATGCAAAACGAACACCCTCTGGAACCAAAGCGACAAGCTGAACACTGAATCACAACTACAATGGCTCACTTCTTAAGTGAATGTGCGCCATTTCTATTTATGGCTTTCTCCAACCATTCCTGCAGCACGCGCAGTGGACTGAGCCCAGGCAGCAATGATATTAGGCTGACGGTGCGTAGTTCAATGCCCACGGCGTTCGGCTCCGTGTCTAAATGTAAGGTGTTTGGCTAAAACAGTCATTCAATCAAAGTGCAGCGAAGGGCTGCTTTGAGTCCAAGGGCACAAATGCTGCAAAATGATTGAGCGTCTGTTATTCTGTAAACTTGATGACCGTCGTTTAGATTTGTGAGGCCAAAAAATTGAAACTCCCAGTCTACAATATCAGCCCAGACGATTTCTGGCGAGACCCGTATCCAGATCTCAAGACGCTCCGTAATAATGCGCCAGTCGCCTTTGTGCCCCAGCTTGGGGCTACCTTGATCACGCGGCGCAACGATATTTCTGATGTTGAAAAGAAAATTGCATATTTTTCTTCATACCAACCCGATGGGCTGATGGTTCAGTTGATGGGCCAAAATATGATGCGCAAGGATGGTCCAGAACATATGGCCGAGCGAAAGACCATTTTCCCTGCTCTTTCTCCGAACACTGTGAAAAATGTCTGGAAGACAGAATTCAAAGAATTAACGGATTCTATTCTGGAAAATGTCAAACAAGAGGGGCGCGGGGATTTGGTTGATATCGCTAGGCAGCTTTGTGGCAATGCCCTTCGGGTGATGACGGGGCTGCGCAATATGACTTGGCAAGAGATTGATCGTACCAGTCAGGGTATGATCGATGGCTGTGCAAACTATGCCGGCAACGAACAGATTGAAGCGCGGTGTAATGACTGTACCGCATCCATAGACCAGCATATTGACGAGATGGCTAGCATTTTACGCGATTGTCCTGATCCCTCACTCTTATCAGTACAGCTTAAGGCCGGAATGTCGATGGATCAGATCAAGGCGAATATCAAACTTGCTATCTCCGGTGGCCAAAATGAACCTCGCGATGTGATTGCGGGAATAGTCTGGGCGTTGCTCACACATCCAGAGCAGTTGGCGCTGGTGCTATCTGGCGAAGCGACGTGGATGCAGGCGTTCGAGGAATACACGCGCTGGCAATCCCCTATCGGGATGAGCCCTCGGCAGATGGCGCAGGACTATGAATTGCATGGTGCGACATTGAAAACAGGCGACCGCGTTTTCTTGATGTTCGGTTCTGGAAACCGCGATGAAGCAAACTTCGACCGTCCGGAGGTTTTCGATCTGACACAAGATGTATCTGCATCCGTAGCTTTCGGAGCTGGTCCGCACTTTTGCGCAGGCGCATGGGCGTCGCGATGCCTTATCGCAGAGGTCGTATTGCCGCGATTGTTCGAAACTCTACCAAATTTACACCTGGACGGATCGACAGTAATCGGTGGTTGGGCATTCCGTGGGCCAACGACAACACCGGTCGCTTGGAGTACCGAAGCTATGTCTTAAAGCATGTCGAAAAGCCAAAGTGACCATTGGCGGAGCTGCGGCAAAAATTCACAAAGTCCCACATAACAGACCTCAAGCATTGATAAAATGAGTGTCCATTTTTGGATGCCAACAACATAATCGCCACTACATGACGCTCAAATCAGGACCGCTTTAAGGTCTAAATAAGTTTCTCCATAGTTTGTAGACAGGGTCTGATGTGCTTGGCTAAATGCTCTGTACGATATTGAAGCGCAAATTTGTTCAAAGTTCAAACCTAACCTAGCAGATATCCTCATTGGCGCGTGGATGGATATTTTTAAAAGGACGTTTGGGGCTGCATGCTAATTGCAGCACGCCGCAAAACGTCTAAAGCACGGTCAAATTCATCAATTTTGTCAAATCTATTCACCGATGCGGATGTTGCTAGAACAGCCTGTGACGTCCCAATCCTACCAACGGGTACAGCGATGCCTGCAGCCCCCATTTCAAATTCGTTGCGCACAAACGCGTAGCCTTGATCTGCCGCACATACAATTTTAGCTTTAATCGAAACAGTCTCTAGATCAGTCGCTTGGGTAAATTTCACAACATCTAATCGAGATAGAGACGCGTCTAATTCATAGCCAATATTTTGTGCAAGCAACATGCGTCCAACGGCCGTTGGCAATAATGGCAATGTACTTCCCACCGAAAAACCAAGAGAGACGCGTGCCGACGAAGGGGCAGATCGTGCAACATAAATTGCCCTATCGCCATCACGCATGGCCAAGGCAATCTCTCCTGAAAATTCCTCGGCGAGCTGATTAAGTATAGGTTGAACTGAACATCCAAAGTCGTTGAATGTCAGGTACCCACCAGCAACTGCTAAAATCTTTGGGGATAGTTGAAAAAATCGATCCAGTTTGTGTAGGTAACCGCTGTCTTCCAAGGTCAAGCAAAGTCGCCGCGTCGTTGCCCGATCAAATCCTGTTAAGCGAGCGATCTCTGCCATAGTGAGGTCTCGTCTCCCCGTTTCAAAACAAGAGAGAACACTTAATCCTTTGGCAAAGGTAGATGCATTGTCTTTATTGGTCATATTGACAGGTTTTCCCTAGCCGCATATGTTCATTATACAACTATTTGTGCGATTAACGCACATTTTGCGTAAGGGTTCAAGCCATTGCCATACAAAGTAGATGTATCATTATCAAAACCTAGTGATGAACCGAGCCATTGGGTTGTTGTCGCAAAAAGTGCTGAGTTGGATATTCCAAGGCCAGTCGTTCCTGTGATGTTGCAAAAACAAAGGCTAGTACTTTTTCGCGACGATGATGGCAAGCTGGGCTTAATTGGGCGAAACTGCCCGCATCGCGGTGCCGATCTTTGCTTTGGTCGCCTCGAGGACAACGGATTGCGATGCCCGTTTCATGGCTGGCATTTTGATCGGATGGGCCAATGTGTTGAACAACCAGCCGAACCGGCTGGATCAAAAATGTATAAGCAGATTAAAGTGCCCATGATTACAGTTTCTGAACGCGATGGATTGATCTGGGCTTATGTTGGCCCGGACATGCAGGAGGAAGAAAAAAATGATTAGTCAAGAACTTAACGATCGGATCACGCGGATTGGTCCAAGCACACCCGCAGGGGCAGTGCTGCGCAGGTATTGGCAACCAGCTGCTTTAGCCGACGAGTTATTAGTTGAGGATAGCGTTCCAGTAAATTTGCTAGGCGAACGGTTGGCGTTGGTGCGTAATAAAACTGGCCAACTGGTTTTGGCCACACGGATTGCCACAGATGATGAGCCGTCAGCATTTTATCCAAATACAAAAGATATCGTGATTGATGCAGATGGCCCTGTATATCCAGTTGTGAAACGTCAAGGCCTGTATTTTGCGTATATGGGATCAAGTACGCCTCCAAAATTTCCCAATTTCGATTGTTTTCGCGCCCCTGAAAGCCACGTCTTTGCGTTCAAAGGCCTTTGGGAATGCAATTGGTTGCAAGCGCTGGAAATTGGGATCGACCCTGCTCATGCGTCATTTCTACATCGGTTTCTCGAGGACGAGATTTCACACGACGGGTATGGTAAACAGTTCCGTGACAAGGCAGCACATACAGACATGCCAATGACACAAATTTTGCGGGAATATCCGCGGCCAAATATCGATGTTGAAGAAACGGATTTCGGTCTAAAAATCACAGCTTTGCGTACCTTAGACGACGGGCTAACCCACGTCCGTGTCACGAACCAGATTTTTCCTGAAACAATCTGTATTCCGATGTCACGCGAAATGACGATCACACAGTGGCACGTACCCATCGATGACGAAACGTGTTATTGGTACACTATGTTCACCAGTTTTCAAAAACCCATCGATAAGGACCTGATGCGCGAACAGCGCCTTAAAGAACATCGTTTACCAGACTACGCGCCACTGAAAAACAGGGACAATAATTACCATTATGATCCTGCAGAACAGGCAAGTACGACCTACACAGGCATGGGCCTCGATATCAATGTTCATGATCAATGGGCCGTTGAAGGAATGGGACGTATCCAAGACCGTACACAAGAACATTTAGGCCGGTCCGATGCTGCAATAATTAGGTATCGCCGAATGTTGCGCGCAGCGATCGCATCGATTGAAGACGGGGCCGAAGATTTGCCCATGCTCAATGGCACATCCCCCTCTGAGATTACAGGCCCACTTTCTAACGATGCTATTACCAAAAGTGATGATTGGCGTAATGCCAGTCGACTAGCCGATATAGCTCGCCGCGCAGAATGCCCATGGGATGCAACGGTTTAGATGTCTGGAATTGGTGGCTCCATAGCTAAAAAAATCAAATCTGGTGGGTTGGCTAAGTTCGAGCTCTGGACCGATGAAGCCGCCAAACTGGCGCAAACCGTCGTCGAACGACTAGACGCCAAAAATATCGAAACCGTGCGTTTGGTGTTTGCCGATCAGCATGGAATTTTACGGGGGAAAACGATCACCTCACGAATGCTCACTAGCGCATTCGCATCGGGCATTGGCGTGCCATCGACGTTGCTTTTAAAAGATACCTCGCATCGCACCGTATTTGATGTTTGGAACGGCGAGACTACGGGTATTGGTCTGTTGATTGGCGGTGCCAGTGATCTGCTGATTGTGCCAGATCCCAACTGTTTTTACCCTTTGCCTTGGTCACCCCATTCCGCAATTTTAATGTGTGATGTGATTGATCGTTTTGGAACACCGATTGCTTTCGCCTCAAGAACCGTTTTGGCAAAAGCCGAAGGCAGATTGCGCGATGCAGGCTTTGAAGCTGTGTTTGGGTTGGAGGTTGAGTTCCAGATTTTCCAAAAAACAGATGATGCATTAAATCATGATCAAGCCACGATGCCGCCAGCCCCAATTGGGACCCGCAATATGACCCAAGGTTGGCAGTATCTGACCGACACGCGTTATGGTCAAGCCGAAGGAATTCTCGACACTTTGCGTCGGTTTTCAGAAGATATGGGTTTAGCCCCACGTACCATGGAAATTGAGATGGGGCCCAGTCAGTTTGAATTTACTTTTGATCCATCGGGACCAATGCTCCAAGCGGACCGTTTTGTTTTATTTCGTACACTTGTGAAAGAGGTCTGTGCACAACGCGGGCTACATGCGTCGTTTATGGCTAAGCCAAAACTGCCAAATGCGGCTGCCAATGGATGGCATATTCACCAATCTTTGCTAGATAGCAAAACCGGGGCGAATGTGTTCATGTCCAACAACTCAGGGCTGACGCCTCAAGCCTCTGGCTGGCTGGCTGGTCTTTTGGAACACGCGTCTGCATCTTGCCTTTTGACCACGCCAACGGTGAACGGCTACAAACGCTTTACCAAATTTCAACTTGCCCCCAACCGGATCACGTGGGGGACTGACAATCGCGGCGCGATGCTCCGTGCACTATTATATCGCGGTGACAGCAGCAGCCGCATTGAAAATCGTGTAGCGGATACGACGGCCAACCCTTATTATGCATTTGCTGCTCAAATTCTTGGTGGGTTATCTGGGATCACTGATGGTAAATCCGCACCACTTCCAGCACAATCGCCTTATGCCGATGAAGCCGCGCCATTGCCTAACAATCTAAGTGAAGCCATCGACGCCTTTGAAGTAAGCTCGCTTTTCGAAGGAACCATGGGCAATGAGTTCGTTCAATATCTCACTCACATCAAACGTGCTGAATGGCAGCGATATCTAATGACGGTGTCGGAATGGGAACAAGCCGAATACTTTAATCTATTTTAACATGCCCATCGAAAATTCAAACTCTGAATCGGCTTTGTTGGCTGCAACATCCTTTGAGGACATTATCGACGGATACTTTCCTTTACAAGAAAGCCTGCGTCAGATGTTGGTGCGGAATGATTTTGTGACAGCTTACGTTGCACTCACTTACGCCCCGATCATGAACATTCCTGGACTTGCTCAGAACGCACCAGTGCCATTGCGCATAGATTGCGACGCTGTCGGAGTCGCTGAAAGATTAGACTTAATTGTTGCGCTTTATGGGCAGGAGCTTCGAGTGACTGGGTACGGTCGATGGCGCTGGCATTCAGATAGTGCTGGGTCCGATCGTTTGATGGCCCCCAGTACACGCCTCGCTGAACCTGCCATCGTGAAGGGAATTGGGGCTGTCGCTGGACATTTTCAGACGGATAAATTTGTTGGAGGTGCTCTTTGGCAAGAGAATGACTTTATCGTATTTCGAATAATGTGAGTGGTGCTTTACTGTCACGAAATAAATGCCTGAGTTATGGTTTTTCATGACGGGACCAAAAGAAAGCAAATCATTCACGGTTTATGGACTGTTTTTAAATTCAACTGGGTCGGGGCAATTGATTGGCGCAGCACCTCGAAGCTCTTTTTATTTGAATTAGGTCAACGAAAGGCGGCGTTGGCGCGATCGTAGCGAAGGGACACTTTGTTCGCATAATAGTCGTTGGTGCTTAGCACAGACAATGTCGGCTTCCTCAGTTAGTAGCGGCAAACAAAACTACCCCTGAATTAATTTGCAAAGCTAATACTAAAGGCCCGTGGTTCAAAACGCTGTGCCCCAGATTCTAAGTCCGGGCTCCTACGTCCTGCGTCTCA
>Ga0115564_10003182_pt1 | contig 13865 bp, 15 predicted proteins | sample COGITO_mtgs_1105_7_FD_88680 | JGI IMG/M metagenome (GOLD analysis project Ga0115564, IMG submission 88680) | Pelagic marine microbial communities from North Sea - COGITO_mtgs_110523 | ecosystem: Environmental > Aquatic > Marine > Epipelagic | place: Germany:Helgoland, sampling site Kabeltonne...
ATGAAGTTCAAAATATTTTAGATCAACTTAAAGATCTGGTTGAGGAGTAGATATGTCACAGGTTACAATAAAAATTGGTGGTAGATCATTTGATGTTGTCTGTCAGGAAGGTGAGGAAAATTACCTTAAAACTGCAGCTGCGATGCTTGATGAAGAAGCCCAAAAGCTTGAAAGTGCTGGAACTCGTATTACAGAAAGTAGAATGCTGCTAATGGCAGGGCTACTTTTAGCAGATCGTACTGCTGCAAGTGAAGAAAAACTTAGCAAGTATAATAATACTTCGCTTTCTGGGCCAAAAAATTCTGAAGTTATGGAGAATATTTCAATTTTAGAAGCAAAATTAAAAACTGCTGAATTGGAAATTTCAGATTTAAAGTTACAATCATCTAAACAAAATATTTCACTTAAGAGCGATACTGATATCAATCAAGTAAACCAAGAGAAAGTTCAACTTGAGATTGCTGAAGCTAAAGCGACAATGAGCTTTATGGTTAATAAAGTTAAATCGTTAATGTAATTTTAAGTATCTGTGATTTTATCTATTAGTTTATTTTGCTTTCATAAAAACTGAGACATTATTCCAGTGACATGGCCACGTTTTTAAAATAATTAATATACAAAATGCTTTAATGGCAATTGCATCTTGTAATTAATGAATTTATGTAATGATTAGTTAAATATTGAGCCTAAATATTCTTAACGGTTCAAATAATATGTGGATAATGATAATGAATATTTTTTTGACTGGTGGTTGTGGGTATAAAGGAACTGTTTTAGTGCCAAAATTACTTAATCAAGGCCACAACGTAACTGTTTTTGATATAATGTGGTTTGGAAATAATTTGGAAAAACACGATAAATTAAACGTTTTAGAGGGTGATGTAAGATTTATTCAAGATTTTGACTTAAATGGTTTTGATATAGTAATACATCTATCATCTGTAGCCAATGATCCTTGTGGAGATTTGAATCCAAAATTGACTTGGGAGGTTAGCGCATTAGCCACAATGCTCCTCGCAGAGAATGCTTCTAAAAGTAATGTTAAACAGTTTATATATGCTTCGTCTGGTAGCGTGTATGGCATTAAAGATGAAGATCAAGTAACCGAAGATCTAAGTTTAGACCCATTATCAGAATATAATAAAACTAAAATGGTTTCTGAAAAAGTACTACTTGGTTATTCTGATAAAATGCAAATTCAAATGATAAGACCTGCTACAGTCTGTGGATATTCTCCTAGAATGAGGTTAGATGTTGCTGTTAATTTACTTACTATGCAAGCTTTGACAAAAAATAAAATAACGGTCTTAGGAGGCAATCAAACAAGACCGAATATTCATATAGATGATATAACCGATGTATATTTACATTTCATTAAGAACCCACATATTACTGGTGTTTTTAATGCTGGATTTGAAAATATTTCTATTTTAGACATAGCAAATATGATTTCCTCTGAAACGGGTGCCGCCATTGAAATAAAACCATCAAATGACCCTAGATCTTATCGTATTAATTCTGATAAATTACTTAACTCTGGATTCAAACCAAATAAAACTGTCAGTTTAGCAATTAAAGAAATGATAAACCTTTATCAAAATGGAATCTTAGAAGATTTAGATGAAAACTATAATTTAAAATGGATGGAAAAGCATACTTTATATAATTTACAATGAGGTTAAAATTTATTTTATGACTACTATAAAAAATTGTATACACCATATCAAAGATAAATAAAATTTTAATTTGAGCACATTTAACGCGATATAACTTTAACACATATAAGCTTTGAATATTTCAAGGTGAAGGATTGATGATTTATGAACTCTTTTTATGATAAGTATTTCGAAGAATATGAGAAATTAGCATTTAATAATGATATATATCCATTATTAGAGCAATTTAAGAAGTTGGCACTAGATATAAAAAAACAAAACAAAAAAATGATCTTTGCTGGCAATGGTGCAAGTGCTGCAATTTCTGCTCATGCTGCTGTAGACTTTACTAAAGCTGCTGGAGTAAAAGGAATTACATTTAATGAAGCTGATTTGATAACTTGCTACAGCAATGACTATGGTTATGAAAATTGGATATCAGAGGCTATAAAATCATATGGAAATTCTGGTGATATAGTTGTATTAACAAGTGTGAGTGGTACTTCAAAAAATGTGGTTAACGCTGCAAAAACAGCAAAAAAGCTCAACATGAAAGTTGTAACATTTACAGGTAAAGATAGGAATAATGCACTAAAAGCATCTGGAGATATAAATTTTTGGGTTAACAGTAATGCTTATAACATAGTCGAATGTATTCACATGATTTGGGTAACAACAGTTATAGATTCAATTGTAGGTAGTGCAGTATATAAGGTATCATAAAATGAATAACCTTAATTTAAAGATTAATGCCCATAATTTAAACTATTTAATAAAAAAACTTTGGCAAAATCTCAATTATCAGCGTAAATTTAAACTCATCTTAACAACTATTATGATGTTTTTTGCTTCATTCGCTGAAATGGCAAGCTTAGGAGCTGTAATACCTTTTTTAGGGATAATTGCATCACCTGAAACTTTTTATGAATATGATATTGCAAGGATTTTTCTTGATTATTTTCAAATTACAGACCTTAGTAATCTTTTACCCCTGATAAGTATTATGTTTGCAATGACGGTTATTATAGCAGCAGTTTTTAGAACAGTATTACTACGTATCATTATAAATAATTCATATTCAGCGGGCTCAGAATTAAGCCAGAAAGCTTTTAGTAAAATTATAAATCAATCATTTTTAGATCATTTAAACACTAATTCTAGTGAACTTATTTCAATAATGGGCCCTAAGTTGAATAATGCAATTGCTGTGATTAACAATATTTTAATATTTTTTTCATCAACAATTGTTGTCATTGGATTGTTGAGTGTGTTGGTTTTCATACAGCCAATTATAACTTTATTTTTATTTGGGATATTTTCATTGGTATATTTATTTTTATCACTCATTTTTAAAAGTCAATTGAAATATAATAGTGACAGATGTGCTGATCTTGGACCTTTTCTCGTAAAAACCCTACAAGAAAGTCTAGGTGGCATAAGGAATATTATACTCGATGGCAATCAAACTTACTACAAAAATATTTACACTCAAACTGAATTAGAGTTTAGAAAGTCACAGGCTAACACAGTTTTTATAAGTAATTGTCCTAGGCCAATTATGGAGGCTTTGGGAGTAATAATTGTTATTATACTAGCATATTTTTTTTCTTTAAAACACAATGGGATTCAATCATACATTCCAGTACTAGGCTTTGTTGTGCTGGGAGCGCAGCGAATGTTACCATCTTTTCAACAAGCCTTTGCTGCTTGGTCGTATATTAAAGGGGAACAAAAATCTCTAAATGATTTATTGAATATAATTGATAAACCTATTGAATTAAAAAATAGAAATACGATGAAAAATGATTTTGATTTTAACTCCACAATAGAGCTAAAGAAAATTTCCTTTAGATTTTCCAACGATGATCCTTGGATAATTAAAGATTTAGAATTGAAAATTTCCAAAGGTTCATGGGTTGGTATTATAGGTGAAACTGGCTGTGGAAAAAGCACATTAATTGATATTATTATGGGACTCCTAAACCCGTCTAGTGGGCATATCAAAATAGATAATAAATTTCTTTTAAGCACTGATAATATCAAAAACTGGCAATCATTGATTGCACATGTTCCTCAAGTAATTTTCTTATCTGACAATACAATTTCTGAAAATATTGCTTTTGGCATACGTTATGATGATATTGACCATGATTTAGTCAAGTCTTGTGCAGAAATAGCGCAAATTTCAGAACTAATTATGTCTCTACCAGAGAAATATAATACTGTTGTTGGTGAGAGGGGCTCAAAACTTTCAGGAGGTCAACGACAAAGAATAGGTATTGCAAGAGCACTTTATAAACAAGCTGAAATAATCATTTTTGACGAATCTACAAATGCACTTGATAATTCAAAAGAAATGAAAGTTATGCAAGCATTAGAAAATTTACCATCAAACATAACAGTGATTATGATAGCGCACAGAAAATCCACATTAAAAAAATGTTCTCAAATAATTGATCTGTCACCAAATTATCTAATTAAAAATCAATGATTTATTTAAATAACTAACCTATTGAATTACACTTAAACGGAAGGTAATTTTTATAATGGATATTTTCAGCGTAACAAATATTACAAAATTATATTATCCTGTAAATGGAATTTTTTTGAAAATTTTACCAAAGAATAAATTTTTCAAAGCTTTTCATGAATATTGCTTACATATAATTGCAAATATGCGATATTATAAAATTTGTAAAATTGCAAAAAAAGAGATACTTAAAATCAACAAGGCAAACCCAAAAAGTATTACATTAGTTTGGGATTGTCTAACGTCACCAGTAACTTATGGTGATTTCATAGATTTTTGTTTTTATGCTAGATACCTTGCGTTTTCTAATTGCAGTATAAATTTCTATATTATTAATGATAGATATCGCAGTGAATGGGACATTGTTTATCCAGGCAAAAATCAAAAAGAAAATTTTATAAAACAATTAAAAGATATAGCTAATTTTCTAATCCCTGATACTAAAATACACACAATCAAAAACTTCTCAAATTTAGATTTCAATTGTGATACTTCTTTTACTGTATTTCTAGATAAAATTAAATCTAGAGATGATTTTTATTTATTTAAATACATTGAAGTTATGACTGAATTACAATGTATGCAAAGTTCTAAACATTCTTTTTTATTAGATAGTAAATATTATGGAAATACCAATGGAATAAAAGATTACATTTGTTGGCACATTAGAACATCGTCAACACTTTCTTCAGATGAAGACGAATTGCCAGAAGATATATCTAAATATTATGATATTATTTCTTCAGAAACAAATTTGCCGATTATCATTATTTCTAATATGGCAGCATTGCACAATTTAAAAAATATACTTGGTAATAAAACTAATGTACACTTTTCTAAAGATATAGATAATGATTTTTTATCAGATTTAAAAATAATCATTGGATCAAAAATATATATTCAATGTGGCTGGGGTGGAGCATTCACTGTCCCAATCTGCTCAAAAATACCTTTTTTAGGTCCACCCATAGAAAGAGTGCAAGATCGTTGGCAAATGCTTAAACCACATGTTAAAAACTATTCAAATATAAGGCCATGGGCTACACAAAACCAAATGGCTTTCAACTCAGACATTGATTTTCAAAATAAACTTTCAAAAATTCTAGAAAGAATATGATTATGAACTTTGAAGAAAAAAATAATCATTTAATATTAGGCGCAAGTTCAAATATTGCGGCTGAATATATTGCTTTAAATGGTGTAGACGAGAATAATTTCTTTGGATTAAGTACCAAAGATAATTATAAAAATTTAAAAATGTTAAATAAATCTGTTGTCTATAGTAACATCAAATATTTTTCCAATATAAAATTTAATAAAATTTTTATTATTTCTTCAAGAAACCCAAGTGATGGTGGAGATCTGAGTGAATTCATAGAAGTAAATAAAACTATTGAAAATATTATAAACAACATAAATTTCTCAGTCGCTCAAAAACCACAAATAATCTTTTTATCATCATTTTCTGTTTATGATAAACAATTGGCACATATTAGCGATACCACAGAAACATCACCAGCAGATTACTATGGTGAAAGTAAGCTACTTCTTGAAGGAAAATTAATCAAATTTTCAAAGAATAATGATATTGATCTGTTAATATTAAGACTGCCAGTTTTTCTTTATAACCAGGTTGGATTATCAAGTAGTAATTTCTTAGCAAAGCTTTCATTGTCAATTAAACTTAAACAAAGTTTTCACATGAGCAACCCAGAATCATGCTTAGGAGCGGTTTTTGATATGCCCTCACTAGTAAAATTGTGTTCCAAGAAACTTTCAGGAATAAATATTATTAATTGTGCTTCAAACCCTGATATGACTTTTTTTGAAATTGGTGAAGAGGCTATTAAATATGGTTTAGAAAAAGTAGATTGGATTGTAAATGACCGCCCTTCTGTTGAGATTTGTTTGAATAAAATAAACCAAATTCTTGGATATGAACCTTCTGCAAAAAAAATTATAAAAAATTGGATGTCAACTGAATTTAAAATCTAATAATAATTATTATTTTAGTATTCCCTAAGTTAATAATATGATCATTAGTATTATTTTGATACACTAAAAATTATTCACTAATTGCATGTTGGAATAAGATCAACTAATTGTAATATCAAATAGATATCAAAAAACTAAATAGGTAGAAGATAATCAATGAAAACTATCAAGATTACCAAATTAGACGCACTTACAGAGGTTCTTCAAAAAACAAGTAATGGAACATTGGGTTTGTGTCATGGTGTATTTGATTTGCTCCACATTGGGCACATAAAATATTTTCAGGAAGCAAAATCATTCTGTGATTTTTTAATTGTCAGTATAACACCTGATCAATATGTTAATAAGGGGCCTGAAAGGCCAGTGTTCACAGATTTTTTGAGAGCTGAAGCGATTGCTGCCTTAGATTGCGTTGATTGTGTTGTTATCAATGAATGGCCAACTGCAATTGAATTAATTAACATAGTCAAACCTAACTTCTATATTAAGGGTCCAGATTATAAAAATTTACATGATGACATAACAGGCAAAATTTTTGATGAAAAAAAATCAGTTGAATTATTCGATGGTAAATTGGTTTTTACAAGCGGTGATCAATACAGTTCTTCAAGCTTATTGAACGAAATTAACAAAAAAAATTATCCCAAAGAATCATTAAGCTGGTGGGATAATGATAGAAAAAAAATAAACATCAAAAAAATAAGAAAAAGCTTTGAAGAAATAACAAAATTAAATGTTTGTGTCATTGGTGAGAATATTAGTGACGTATATTCAAATTACAGGCCACTTGGAAGAAGTTCTAAAGGTGCATCTCTAGTTTTTGAAAAAGGCTCTTCCAAAATATATGATGGTGGTGTTTTAGCAGTTGCAAAGAATCTATCAGCCCTTCATCATAAAGTTACGCTAATAACTGATAATATAAGAAAAAATACTAATTATCAAATTGATGTTAAAGATTTAGGGATTGGTTCAGGTATAGTCAAAGAAAGAATTATTGACAATCATACTTCAGAAAAAGTTATAGAATTTTACAATGATAATTTTAAAATAAAATGGAATAAAAATTCAAAAGATAGTCTTTCAAAAATATTAAATAAAGAAATATATGACATAATTTTATGTTTTGATTTTGGGCATGGTTTTTTTACTGAAGAAATCATTAATACAATTGAGAGTCTTGATTCATACCTTGTTCTCAATGTCCAAACAAATGCTGGTAACCGTGGATATAATTATCCTACAAAATGGAATAGAGCAGACTTATTATCAATAACTGCTGAAGAGCTATCATTAACAGTACAAGACGATTCAGAGTTACTAGATACTAAAATTGAAAAATTGAAAAAAAATAAAAGTTATGATAAAATAGTAGTAACACGCGGTTCATCTGGAAGCATTTTTTTTAGTGGTAAAGAGCAAGTTTCAACCCCTGCTTTTGCGTCGAGAGTAAAAGACAGGGTTGGGGCAGGCGATACTTTTTTGGCATCTATTGCGGGGCATATGTTTAATAGTACTTTAGATCTCAATGCTATTGGTTTAATAGGCAATATGGCTGGAGCACAAAGTTTAGGTCATGATGCAAACAAAGAAATTCTAGATAAAAATAATTTAATTAAATCAATAGAGCATATTTTGAAATGAATAATGATATTTTAGTAAAAAGATCAAAATCTCTTAGGAAAAAGATATTTAAATCAGTATATTATGGAAACGGTGGTCATATAGGTGGATCATTTTCAGTTATAGACATTCTGAATTACCTTTACTCTGAAATACTAAGTTTTGACTCCAAAAAACCAAATTTAGAATCTAGAGATCGCCTTATTTTAAGCAAAGGTCATTCATGTCTTGCTCTTTACTGGACACTAGCTGAATTTGGTTTCTTTGATGAAAAGTTAATTCATTCATACGGTACGGATGGATCTGTATTTGCAGGTCATCCAGAATTCAATAAGGGCAATGGCATAGAGATTTCTAGTGGGTCATTAGGACATGGGCCATCAATAGGAGTTGGTATTGCTCATGCCTTGAAATTACGTAATATAAAAAGCCGAGTATTTGTAATTGTAGGTGATGGTGAATCTAACGAAGGATCAGTATGGGAAGCAGCTATGAGTGCTGCACAATTGAGATTAGATAATTTTTATATAATTGTTGACAATAACGGTATGGAGTCGCTTGATCGAACTGATAAAATTATGAGTATTGAGCCAATAGATAAAAAATTCTCGGCGTTTGGATTTGATGTGGCAAGAACAAATGGGCATGATTTCAATCAAATACATGACTCATTTCAAAAGTTGAATATATTAAATGAGAAACCTAAATGCTTAATCTCAGATACAATCAAAGCAAACGGTTTGAGTTTTACACAAGGTATTGCTAAATGGCATTTTAGAGCGCCAAATGATCATGAGTTTGAATTAGGCTTAAAGGAGTTATCACAGTGAGAAACTCCCTTAGAGACGCTCTTTTAGAAATCAAACAAAAAGACGACGGCTTATATCTGATTGTCGGTGATATAGGTTTTGGTGTTTTTGAAGAATTTGAGGAAAAGTATAAAGATGATTACTTAAATATAGGAATCTGTGAGGCCAACATGATCGGCGTTTCGGCAGGGATGGCAATGACTGGTTTCACTCCTATAGTGTACACAATTGTTCCATTTCTAACTATGAGATGTTTTGAACAAATTAGAGTTGATATCGCAATGCATAATCAAAAAGTTATACTCATAGGGGTTGGTGGTGGGTTGGCATATGGTAATCTTGGCCCTACACATCATAGTTTTGAAGATATTACTTTGATGTCAATGCTTCCAAAATTAAATGTATACTCTCCCTCACAACCTAGTGAAGGAAAAGAATGCCTTGATATGGCATTATCATACGACGGACCTAGCTACATTAGATTAGGAAAAAATGGTGAACCAGATCTATCCAAATATTTACTATCCGAAAAAGGTGGTACGAAAACATACTGTAATAATAGTGAAAAATGCGATGCTTTATTATTTACACATGGTGCTATTACTTTTGAGTGTATTAAAGCAGCTAATGAACTAGCCGAATTAGGAATCAAAATTTCAGTGTGCTCAATTCTCCAAGTAAAGCCTATCCCAAAATATGCGAAAGAAATTTGCAGTAAACAAAATTTTATTTTTTCTGTTGAAGAACATTCCACCTATCACTCTGTTGGAAGTTCAATACTTAAAGAGATTTCAATTGATAGTTTTAATGGAAAGTTTAAAACTTTTGGAATTGAAGATAAATTTACTGAAGTCGTTGGCAGCAGAGACTTTTTATTACAATACCATCAAATTGATAGTAAATCACTTGTAGATAGAATTTTAAAAGATTTAAAAGACGAGGATGATAAATGATAGATCCGAATATAATGAAATCACTTAAGCATGAAGGAATAGTGATACATAAAAATGAAAACCTGACATGTTGGAATAATTTTAAAGATATTATTGATAGTTCAACATCAGATTTTATAAAAAAATCTAATAATGTGACATTTGATGCTAGTGAATTAAATTCTGTAAGATTACACGCATTTAGAGCGCTGAATGCCCAAGAAAACTGGGATAAAAATTATTATAAAATGGCAAGTAAGCTATTAGACAAACTATTTGGTCCTGATTTATTAATCCAGCGAAAATTAAATCTCTCTATTCAAATGCCAAATGACCAATCATCTATTTTAGGTATGCACACTGACACCCTGTCGGGACAATCTCCATTTGAATTTGTAATGTGGACTGCATTCACCAGGGGATATGACTCAAATTCAATGTTTTATTTTGACAGACAAACCTCAAAAGAAATTTTTTATGAGATGGCTAATTATGAATTAGATGGATTAGAATCTTTACGATTAAAATATTGGTCCAAAGCAAAATTTTTAGATGTAAATGCATCAGATGTAGTTTTATTTTCAGGCACACTTTTCCATGGCAATGTTGTTAATAAAACTGATGAAACACGAATTTCAATTAACTGTCGTTTCAAAAACCTTTTTAGCCCTGCAGGAAAGACAAAGAGTGCAGACAGGGGGGTCGGTATATTTTATAAATTATTGTCAGAAAGTGTTGCAACTGAAATTGGCCGTGAATATCTAAGTAGGGATTTAAATTTTGAATTATAAAGGCTATGTAAGCTCAAGAGAATTTGGTGGAATGAGTATACCAGTACCAGCGCAAAACAGTTCCCTGAGAGAATATATTTCACAAAAAAATGGTACTTATATACTGCCCAATCTTGAAAGTAGTTTTCATAATTGCTTTCATCAATTATTTGGATCTTTAAATAATTTGAATAATAACGACATGATAGTCATGTATTCGTTAACTATGCTACCTGATGGAAAAAAACTAGATACGTTTTTAGATATGTGTAGTCTTAAAAATATTGGACTAGCGTTTGTCTTAGAAAATATATCTGTAAGAGATGATTTTTCTATAATTTTAAACGAACTGGAGTCATATAAATTGTCAAGATTAGAGCTAAATGAACATAATTGGAATTTAATTTTAAAGCAATATTTTTAATTATCATATTGGTAAGGTTATTTAATGAATAGTAAAATAAAAAAGAAAATATTGATAATAGGTGCGGGAACTGCTGGCTGCGCTGCGGTGCATAAACTTCATGAAATAAATGAATTCGATATAACAATCGTTGATAAAGCTGATCATCTTGGCGCAGGGGTAAGAACTAATTTTTATGGAGGTCATCCCTATACATTTGGACCAAGGCATTTTTTCACTCAAAATAAAGAAATATACAAATATTTAGATTCGATTGTACCATTGAGGGATTGTGGTGATCATCAATTTATATCCTATGTTGAGCAAGATAATTCTTTTTATAATTTTCCAATTCATATGGATGATGTCAGAGCCATGCCCGACTCTGATGAAATTATTTCACAAATTAAAAACTCACATGGTGTCGAAAACTCTAAAAATTTTGAAGAATTTTGGATAAATTCTGTTGGAAAAAATTTATATAATAAGATTGTTAAAAATTACACAGAAAAGATGTGGCAAATGGAGGCAAGTAAAATTGATACCTTTAAATGGTCTCCAAAAGGGGTCACAATAAAAGATGGACCAAGAGCAGCCCTTGATAATTGTATGTCAGGTTATCCAATCGCAAAGGATGGATATAATTACTTTTTTGACTCCATTGAAGGTAAGTGTGAAATTCTACTTAATACTACAATTGAGAAATTTGATATAAAAAATAAATCAATTTACATGAATGGTAATAAACATAAATTTGATTACATCGTAAGCACTATATCGCCAGATATATTATTTGATTCATGTTATGGAGAATTAGCTTTTATGGGACGTGATGTTCATCTTATTGTGTTTCCAACTGAACATGTTTTCCCTAAAAATATTTATTTTTTATATTACCCTGGTAATGAAAAACAAACTCGACTTGTTGAATATAAAAAATTTACGCATCATAAAGATAAGAATTCCTTGATTGGTATTGAATACCCTTCGCAAAATGGAAAACACTACCCTCTTCCATTGAAAAATGAAATGCTAAAAGCACAGAAATATTTTGATTTAATGCCAAAAGGTGTGTTTTCAATTGGAAGAGCTGGTAGTTATAGGTATCTTGTAGACATTGATGACTGCATTGAACAAGCATTTGAACTAAAAAGAATTTTAACAGAAAAAAATGGTATAAGTGATCACCCTGTTTTACTGGAAAGGTGGAATACTATTGATGATATTAATCCTAATCTAAGTAATTAGCATATTTAATTAGTAAAATAATATGCTTAATGATTTGTAGTATAAGTATAAAAAATGTATCATAGTTTACTAAAAAATAATAATATACGGAACGCTTTATGAATTGTTTAAAATGTAAAACAAAAATTGGATTTCCTAAAAATGAATATGGAGTTTTGGTTTGTGAGAAGTGTAATTCAGAGTACTTAGTAGTCTCACACATACCAATTATGGTTAATAAAAAAAATGATTTTTATAACTATAACCATAAATTAAAAAGGCTAGTAAATATAAAGAATGAATAAAATAAATATTAATTTTAACGAAAATAGATCGATTTCTACACATGCAACTGAAACGTGTGATGCCTTAGATTGGTTGAAAATTTGGAACGCTGACAATATATATTTTGATGATGAACGCAAATATGGTTATGGTGGTTATAATTATGATGGGCGTTGGAAAAATATTGTATCTTCTTTAATTGAGAAATTTGAATTATCACAAAAATCTTCTTTATTAGACCTTGGCTGTGCTAAAGGTTTTTTAGTGAATGATTATAACATAGATAAACGTGTAGGTATTGCTGAAGGAATTGATATTAGTATCTATGCATTAATTGAAGGTTTAAAGTTAGGAATGCAGGGTAATTTGATTTGTGCTAATTTTACTCTATTACCGTATGAAGATGACGAATTTGACTTAATATTTTGTAAAGATAGTTTGCATAATATTTTAAGTAAATCTGATGTTATAAAATCCTTGCAAGAAATTAACCGTGTTGGAAAAAAATCATGGATTAGAGTTGGAGCATTTGAAACTGATGCACAAAAAAAAGTGATCGATAATTGGGCTACCTTTGCGACAACCTACTTGCATAAAGATGAGTGGCTGGAATTATTTGATATAGCTGGGTATAAAGGAAGCTATGATTGGTTCCATCCATCAGAGAGTATTTAAACATGAATAAAGTATTCTGTTTTGGCACATCCGGTGGATGTTTGGATGCATTTTATTTATATAAAGAAATATATAAGGACTCACATGAGGTTCTATTCTTATCAAATCAACATTCAAGTGGGGATGTATTATTCGAACACATCGTTCATGGGCCGTTTGAATCTATTTTGAGCTCAATAACAAATAATACACATTTTGTTTATCAGTGTGGCTCTTCAAGCAATCATATTTCAAGGAGCGTGTGGTTTGAAAAAGCAATTGTTCATGGCATGACTCCAATAACATTAATATCACCTGAAGCATATGTTCATAAAACGGCTTCAATAGGTGAAGGTGCAATTATTTATCCAGGTGTTAGAGTTATGGCAAATGTTATTGTTGGTAAGAATTGTATAATATTACCAAATTCAGTTGTTAACCATGATGCCAATATTGGTGATTATAGTATTATAAATAGTTCCTGTGTAATAAATGGAGGTGTAAAAATAGGAAAAAATTGTTATATAGGCTCATCTACATCCATCAAAGAAAACGTGGAAATATTGTCTAAAACTACAATCGGAATGTGTTCTTTGATTTTAAAATCACTCAACAAAAAGGGGATATATTACGGTTCTCCTGCAAAATTTATCCGACAATAAAAAAATATTTAGAAACTAACTTTTACTCAAAAAATACTTATCACCACTGCTGTGTAACTTATTCTATGAGTTTGCTTCTCTAACTTTATCAGCAGCATCTTTATCAAATTTTATATTGTTTAAATCTAGTAGTTTATCAAGTTCACCTGAAAGCATCATATCAGTAATAATATCGCAGCCACCAACAAATTCTCCTTTGATATACATTTGCGGAATTGTTGGCCAATCTGAGAAATCTTTTATTCCTTGACGTATATTTTCGTCAGCAAGAACATTTATATCTAGCCACGAGATGTTTAAGAAATTTAATACGCCTGCAATAC
>Ga0115564_10003187_pt1 | contig 13857 bp, 5 predicted proteins | sample COGITO_mtgs_1105_7_FD_88680 | JGI IMG/M metagenome (GOLD analysis project Ga0115564, IMG submission 88680) | Pelagic marine microbial communities from North Sea - COGITO_mtgs_110523 | ecosystem: Environmental > Aquatic > Marine > Epipelagic | place: Germany:Helgoland, sampling site Kabeltonne...
TCATTTTGGCTTTTTGATACTCCTCTTTTGAAAGATCACCATCAATGTATAAGTCTTGGATTTTAAGTAGCTTTTCTTCCAAGTTGTTAAGCTTCTCATAATGCTTTGGACCGACTCCACTTTGCTTATCAATTTTAGCAAATTCCTCTTTGATAAGTTCAATGAGTAATTCATATGCATTTTGGTCTAATGATATGGATTTTAAAAAATGATTAAACCACGCATGGACATCATCTTTTTTAACACGTACATCACATGGAGAAAAGCAGTGGTAATAGGAGTAGGGTTTGTTACGTCCTTTTGAGGTGCATTATAATAAAGAGTTATATTTGATAAAGTTGTAATTTTAAATTACTTTATAAATATTGATAATGAAACATTTAACCTTTCTAGTTTTTCTTTTTATCCTTAGCAATTTATATTCTCAAGATTTTAAATTATATGAAAAGGAGACTTTTATTTTTGAAAATGACACCCTTAATTACCGAATTTTAAAGCCTTTAAATTACGATCCTACCCAAAAATACCCAGTTCATTTAGTTCTACACGGTTCTGGAGAAAGAGGAAACGATAACGCTTCTCAACTAACGCACGGAGGATCCCTGTTTTTAGAAAAAGAAAATAGAGAAAAATATAATTCTTGGGTGCTATTTCCTCAATGTTCAAGTAATGACCGATGGGCAAATTTAAAATCCGATTCTTGGGATGAAAAATTTAAGGATTCACTTACAAAACCGAATAAAAGTTTACAGCTAGTTATCAAGATGATGGATCAGTTTATAGAAAAAAAGCAGGTTGATAAACAAAGAATTTATGTAAGTGGTTTGTCCATGGGAGGCATGGGGACCTTTGAAATTCTATACAGAAGACCAAATATGTTTGCTGCCGCCACTCCTATTTGTGGTAATGGAAGTACAGCATTCACTTCTTTATATGCTAAGAAAGTTTCTCTTTGGATTTTTCATGGCTCCGATGACAAAGTAGTGAGCCCAAAACATTCTTTAGATATGGCTACTGCTATTATAGAGTCGGGCGGAAGTCCCAAAATGACCTTATATGAAAATGTTGGTCACGGTAGTTGGGATAATGCATTTGCTGAAAAAAATTATTTAAAATGGATTTATTCTAAAGTAAAAAAACCATGATTTTGTTATAGATCATATAATATCTGCAGTTAAATAATACGTTTATTTATAGTTCATCAGAATATAATTTGTGAACTTCTGAGATCATTTCAGTATTGTCATTATAAATTAATTCATAGCAAGGTTGTTTACCAAACCAGTCTAAAAAGCGCCCTGCATTTTCTGCTAGTGGTGATAACCATGAATCAGGAATAATTTTTTCAAACGCTTTCACACTTGAAATCTGAGTACATGAAAAAGGAGCCTTTGCATCATATTTTATAAACACAAATCCATGACAAGGCAGCATCGTGGGGGAGTTCTGATTTACAGGAGGTAGGTACCGCACGTACTTTTCTAATGACTTCAAATGAAACTCTTCAGATGTATCTAAAATTGGATAATAAGGCAAAAGAACGGGAATGCTATTACGCTTAATTGATATGGCTGCCGGGAATTTATAGACCTCTTGGTTGTGGGCATCAACGGGCACAAAATCATCTGCAATACATTCAAATCCATGTGCCTGAAGTAGTGCTAATGAGGTGCTTTTTCCATTTCCTGAATCGCCTAAAAACAGCATGCATTTGCCGTTTTTCCCAACAGCAGAAGCGTGAAATACACCAAGCCATTCGGCTTCTTTTTTTTGATACAGCGCCTGAATAAGTTCCATCGAAAACTTTCCTTGAAAATAGTGGATTTCTTTAGCGGTCCAAGATCCAATAAAATTATTATTTACTACTAAATGAATTTTTTGAGACTGTCTAAACACCCTAAAAGTGTGACTCGCTTTTGATCGCTCTTTGGTCTCCAAGTGTGTAAATTTAAGGTGTACCAATTCTAACTCCACAATTGATGCATATTCAACTTTTAGAACAAGGTCATTAATCTCATAATACTTTATATATTCAAACTTATTTGGCTGAAAATTTTCGAGGTTGTCATCGTTTGATTCTTTTGTTAATTCCTTAGTGCTTTCACTATAAAACTCTTGAAGATCCCCAACAAACGCTTTGGCTTTATCCATGGAGATGTCCAGCTTTTCTCTTAGGTCTTTTACGATTGCTTGTAACGGTATTTTTTTTTGAAGCTGTTCCAAAACGAGTCCAGTTTGCTTTTCTAACACAACATATTGATTCGCAGGCTCAAACCAAACTAAGCTTTTGTCTTCGATATGTTTTATGATACAAGTTGTTTTCAAGAGTCTTATTTCTTTAAGGGACTTATGCTTAAAGGTACTATAAAATATTTTTTCAAATATTAGCAGCTAAAATACAGAAAATTATAAATTTAATTTTTTAAAAATTCAAAAGTGGATTTTGTTAGTTTGTTTTCCCTTTAGCCCTTAGTTAGCATATAGACTTTGACACAAATATAGATAGACTGTTCTGTTTCTGAAAAAAATGAGCATAATTTTATGACATTTTATTCATCATTATTTCCAATTAATTAGTTAATGCTTTAAAAACTTAAGAGTGTATTCGTTATCAGTTTCATGAATTTTAATAAAATAAACACCCGATTTAAGTGTTGCCACGTTTATTTGGTTCACTGTTTTTTCTTCTATTAGCTTTTGTCCAGCAACATTGTAAACAGTCACATCAACCTTTGATTTATTTCCAATTATATTTAGGACTGATCGAGTAGGGTTCGGGAAAATAACAGGGTTTGACTTTGTTGTATCGGGACTACTTAATGGTTCTATATTAGGCGCATTTGGACTTCCATTTAAATTAATACAATCCCAGTTTTGTGCAATGCTATTATCTAACTCTGGGTCTTTTAACTCTAAAGTGTAACCTGTATCGTTGGCGCAGCTTGGCCAAGGGCTTTCCGAAGTATAACTGACTTGGTCTTGTAAGATCTCGCTAGAGTCATACAAACGAACGCTGTCCCCGCTTGACCCCAATCCAAAGCCTAATTCAGCAATGTAATTTACAGCATCAGGAAACCTAGCCGTGTAATCTGCAGCATCTTTGACCGCTACAACAAACCCTTCTCCAGCGATATTAGTTCCTTCAGGGATTGTATACACATGTGTATCATCGTTATCTTTTAGTTTCCACAGCGAGAGGTCCACTTCATATGCATTTGGATTGTATAATTCAATCCAATCATTGGAATTAAAATCAGCAGAAGAGTTGTAATTAATCTCATTGATAACAATTAGCTCGTGATTGTCAACAGCTGAGAAGTACGGGATTACGTAAGCTGCATTTGTGAGATTTATACTTATGATTGCCTGTGTAGAATTTGATTCGCCTCCCCAATGAGAAAATTCGTATCCTGCTTCAGGAACTGCTTCTAGCTGAATCGGAACGCTTTCAAAATAATCTCCATTCCATGAAGCTTCTTGGATTTTTAAATTATTATTTACTTTCACAAACCCTTCAGAAGTATTGTAGTTAATGATTGTTATTGCGTGATAGTTTGGTAAGCTAAATTTTGACTTGATGTGTTCTTTAGCATAACCGGGCCTTTGATCTGCAAACTCTTTCATTTGATCTCGATAATAAACGGCTGCGTTTGGGTCTTGACTCCAACGCTCGTAATGAAATGGAACCTCGGAAGCTATTTTTTGATAGAGTGTTTCAATATGTGTTTTCACGTTATCGGCTAAAAAACGGGTATTCATCTCATCGGCATAGCGATTAATAAATTGGTTTCTAAATCCAATGTTAGTTGTTAGTTTTCTAAATAATAAGGTGGACCATGAAGGGTTAGGCCAGTCAGTTCCATTTGCTTCTAATGCAAAGCTTAGCGTGTCTTCCCAATAATTACCCAAGCTCCACCAAGGTCCAAATCCAAAGTCTGTGTCGTACATAATCCATCGCCATTTTCCATTAGGGTGGTTCCAGAATTTAATATTGTTACCGGGCCAATCGGTGTTGTTGTAGTAAATGTTAGCAGCTTGATAGAGCGCATAGTTAGTGAGGTCAATACGATCGCTAACATATTCGAAATTAGTATCTACAGTTAAATCAACAGCACTTACATACTCTATAAGAGTGTTATAATCACTGTTGTTACCCTCTAACACTTCTGCGTCGTTAGTTAGTATTGTAATGTCATCGGCATCGATGTTGTGCTTTGAGGCTAACATGTGTTCATTGTTTTTTTCACGCATGTTATAAAGTCCCCAATAATCACCATTGATATAAGTAGCCACAGAATTATGTTCTTGGAAGTCAAGGTCAGACCCACGCATGAGACTTGTTAGAGTAATATCTTTAATCGAAGACCGACCCCAGTCTTGCCCAGAGTTTCTTAAAACCAAGGACTGAAAATCAGTATAGTTAAGGGTTTCAAAAAAGGATTCTTCAAACTTTGAATACCCATATTTTCCACGAGCAAATAGGGCCAATGAACGCTGTGGGTTTTGCCCTCGACTCCAGCCTCCATAAATTTTTATTCCTGCATCAAATTCAGATTCAATTTCATTGGTAGCACTTTTATAAAACGAGAGGTGTACTGGGCGCTCCCAGTCCTCCCAAAAGTTAGCTCCAAAATAGGGTTCCCATGTGTCATAGGTGCCGTCCTCTCCATAGACATATATACCTGTTTCTTCATTAAATAAATTCTCTGGGTCTGTTGTTAGAAAAACAGTATCAAGTTGCGGAACAGCGTCAAACAGATAAGATTTACTAGAAGTAGGCGACGGTAAGTAGTTGGTTTGAAAAATACGCGCTCTAATGGTTGAATTGTCATTTATTTGAATAGGAGTGGTGTATAGTAGACCCGTACTTGTTGGTATTGTTGCGTCTGTTGTATACCGAATAACCTGTCCGCTTGAGTTCCCAGAAAGGGAGAGGCTTAGGGGCTCACTTAAAAATCCGCCATTGTTTGAAAATATAACAGAGGATGAAACTGCTCCTAAAAAATAATTATTAGAGTTTTGGTACCCAGGCGTTGTCTCACTGAAGATTACCAAATCGTTAGTAGCTACAGAAACCCCATAAGAAGTGTCCGGAGGTAAGTTTTCAACGGTCAATTGATCTATAATTATGCCTGCTGCATTGCTTAAGGTGAGTGTTTCTGAATTAGAGGATATTTTAAAGTTAGTATGAAGATTATCCGAATTGAGTCCTAAAATTTCTGGAGGTAAAACCCCCAAGTTGTTTGGGGTTGAGAAAACGGCTGATAAAAAAGGAATTATCGTAAAATCTGAAGAGGTATTACTAATATTATGCCCTTGAATTGTTAAAATATTTTCGCCATCAATTAAAAGGTTAATTGGGTTTGTTATTAAAAAACGATCTGGAGTACCCCCGCTATACATTAATGCTTCATGGTCTTGAATGGTGCCAGAATTATAAGTTGGAGGGGTTCCGTTAATATTTGCTCTAGCGACCTCAGCCCCGTTAATATATGCTACAAACGCATCGTCATAATCCATATCAAGAATAAGAGAATTTAAGTTTTCTAGATCTGAAATTTCAAATGATATCCGTAAATAAATAGATAAGGTTCCGTTAGGTATAACCGTTTCATCATCTCCATCATCGTATCCAAACCCAGAAGCGCCCAGCGCCCAGCTGGAGTCGTTAAAATTTATATTTTTCCAATTTGAATCTGGTTCAGAGAAGGGTACCAAATAGCGAAAGCTGTCTCCTTGATTTACAAGAGTTGTGGCATAGGATATGTTTGACCTGTCTTTTGAAGAAGCCCATAATAATAAGTACTGGTTTGGGGCTAGTGACATGCTTGGAAACGTCCATTTATCAGGCTCTAGAACATCATCTGATAAGGTCCAATTGTTAAGGGATACCGTTTGTGTTCCAAAATTGTGTAGTTCGATCCAGTCTGGAGTATCTCCATCTTCGTCATAAAATATAGAATTAGAAGCAGATACTTCATTGATTCTAATTGTTTGAGCTTTCACTACTGTAATTAACAAAATCGGTAATAAAAATGCCACTAAAGTTTTACTAATCAACTTTTTTGATTTAAATATTCGTACTAAATTAAAAGGTTCTTTTTAGGGCGTAGCTAAGTTTTTTTTCATCAAAAAAAGATTCAAACTATACCCACGTAAATATAGGTTTATATTATTGGTTCGCAAAAGCAATTATATATTTCAATGTCTATAAAAGTCCTGATTAAATTTAGTTGATCATCTAAACTCCGCTGAAACAGACCGTTTATTACGTGATAAGTCCTCTCATTACAAGGCGCTTGTAAGTTGTGTGCTTGTGTCATTTATTTGCAAATCAATAGAGCCTCAAAATCTAAATAAAACTAATATAAACCAAAACTACTATGAATAAGCTTGCGATACTTTTAATTTTTGTTGGATTTTCTGCGTTTGGCCAAACTCAAAACTCAATAAACGATTCCATTAATGATCGGAATAACTCACTTATATTAAAATTCGGAATTAACTTAGTAGACAGTACGGGAGAAAGAGATCCATTGGACTTCTTCAGTGCCTCAGATCAAATGGCTTTTTCAAATAATTATAATGTAGAACTAGAATATCGGTTTAGTAGAGTTTTTAGTCTGGCAGGTATCTATAGCTCCAATCAATGGAAAGCAAATAAAGGAAATATTGATGGAGAAATTGTTGGAAGCAACATTGAATATTTAGCATTGGATTTAGATTTAAAATACTATTTCAGTCAAGATTTTGAAAGGCTAAAGGGAATTGACTGGCTAGATCTCTATGTTCATGGCGGTCTTGGAATGGTTAACGTTGCGAATGATTCAGATGTGAGTTTTAATGCCGGTTTGGGAACTAATTTCTGGATATCAGAGAACTTTGGTTTAAATCTCTCAGCCACTGCAAAGTGGGCATCTAAGCATCCAGACATAAAGTATAACACGAATCATTATCAATCCTCAGCATCTTTAATGTATCGATTCACTGATATGGACTATGACAATGATGGCGTCAAGAATAAATTTGATGATTGTCCAAATGTGCGTGGCACATCCCAAAACAATGGATGTCCTGAAGAAAACTACGACCGTGACGGAGATGGTGTAACGGACGCTATTGACAATTGTCCTGATGTATTTGGGACTGATTTAGGGTGTCCTAAAAAATTAATTGATACAGATGGCGATTCTGTAGTTGACTCTGAAGATCAATGTCCAAAAATTAAGGGGTTGCCTACTAATATGGGCTGTCCACTTCCTGACAGTGATAATGATGGCATAGTAGATGCTGCATATGCTTGCCCAAACACTCCTGGAGTTGAATCTAATAATGGTTGTCCGTTTGAAGCTCCATTGGATCTAAAACAACTGATTTTAATTTCATTGCAATTCCTTCAACCAAAAAAATTGACTTCGTTCGCATAGACGATATATTATATTTAGAATCTGATGGAAGATACACTACAATTCACCTAGTTGATAAATCAACTCTCTTTGTTTCTAAAAACCTAGGAGAATATGAGAAGCTTTTATCCAATAGTTACTTTTTTAGAATTCATAAAAAATACTTAATTAATCTCAAGTATATTATAAATATCAACAATTCGGACGGGAGTAATTGTGAGTTAGTTGGTAAGCTTATGTTACCAGTTGCCAAACGCCGGAAAGAAGATTTAGTTTCTTTTTTAAATATCAGGTAGCCCCTTTGCTCAGAGCCTCATAATTAGCATTCTATTTTTTACACTATATTTGAAAATCATTTAATGGATATTGTTCATTATTGTGCGCAAATATTAATTTCAACTATTTTGTAAAATTCTGCTTTTATGAGAATAGCTTATTTTGTTTTAATTCTATTCAGCTCCCTTTTTGTTAAGGCTCAAGAGCACCCTCCTTTAGTGGCTTATACGCCAGACTTATATGGTGCCCAAAATCAAAATTGGGGAATCTCTCAGACCACAGATCAGACCATGTATTTTGCAAACAATTCTGGTCTGTTAGAATATGATGGGGTAAATTGGAGCTTGTATCCAGTCCCTGATAATTCTATTGTAAGATCTGTAAAAGCTGTTGGAAACGATGTGTACTCCGGAAGTTATATGGATTTTGGTATATGGAAAAAAAACAATAAGAACGTATTAGAGTATACTTCATTAGTTCAAAAGTTAGGTATTAATTTAACAGATGAAGAGCAATTTTGGAAAATACTCAAACTAGACGACTGGTTAGTTTTTCAGTCCTATTCAAGAATTTATTTAGTTAATATAGTTACAAATGAGTTCTCTTTTATTGAATCAGATCTGGACATCTCAAATATTTTCATTGTCAATGGAGTCTTGTTTTTCAATAAAATAAATGAAGGAATTTTTCAATTCATTAATGGTTCTGTTGAACTAGTAATTGACGACGCTAGATTAGATTCAAATAAACTTGTTGGAATATTTGATTTAGATGGGCAATTACTTATCATGACTGAATCCAATGGGTTTTACTTTTTGCAAAATAAAAAGTTGGTTTCCTGGAATATAGACCCTGCCATCGACTTAAATTCGCTTAGAATATTTAGTGCAACTAAATTGAAAGATAATAGCATCGTTCTTGGTACAGTCGCAAAAGGATATTTCCAAATTACTTCTGACGGACAGTTGAAGTATGATTTAAACTTCGAGAAAGGCCTTAGTAATAATACGGTTTTGTCTGTTTTCGAAGATCAGCAAAATAATTTATGGCTAGGACTCGATATTGGAATTAGCTTTATTAATTTATCTACGCAGTTTAAAGTTTATAATGATACTAAAGGAAATATAGGGACCGTTTACTCTTCTATAATGTATGATGACTTTTTATACTTAGGAACAAATCAGGGATTGTTTTACAAGCGCAGGGATTCTAACACTAATTTTATATTTGTTAAGGGTACTAATGGTCAAGTTTGGAGCCTTAAGGTTATTGATGATTTACTCTTCTGTGGCCATAACTCAGGCACCTTTACTATAAAAAATCAAAAAATACTGCAAAAAATTTTTGACACCCCTGGAACTTGGGATTTTAAACTTTTAGCAAATAATCCAAACATTATTTTACAAGGAAGCTTTTCTGGGCTTAGTCTACTGGAAAAAATATCTGGTAAATGGATTTTTAGAAATAAAATTAAAGGATTCGATCTATCTACTCGATTTTATCAACAGAAAGGAAATCAAATATTTGTTAACCACGAACTTAGGGGGCTTTACGGAATGACACTGTCTGACGATTTGTTGTCTGTTTTGAATGTGTCTAACCTCTCTTCATCTGTTAAAAAAGGGAGTGGCTCTAATATTTTAAACCTTTCTAATGATTTATATTACACCTCTTCAGAAGGTGTTTTTAAATACCTAGACGATCAACAAGATTTTGTTAGCTCGGATTCTTTTACTGAGCTCCTCAATAGTTTTTCAGTACGATCTACCCTTATGGACATAAAGGAGTCAGACGGCCTTAAGTGGTGTTTTGCTGACGAAAACATCTTAATAATCAGCACAGGAAGCATCACCGACATTCCAAAAACTGAGATCATTCCTGTTTCACTTTCTAACTTTAGAAAAGTAGTTAGTGGCTTTGAGAATTTAACTAAAATTGGAGTAGATGAATATCTTTTAGGTTCCTCTAATGGCTATTTTGTATTTAACTCTAGCATAACTAAACCCAGTCACCTACACACCATTAAATTGAACTCTGTTGAGGCCAATAAAGTTAATGAAGACAAATTTAAACTAAACCTAAGGTCCGACCAAAGCTTAGACTATGACACTAACAGTCTTTATTTCACTTATTCGATACCTCATTATGATAACATTGTTAAGAAAAACTATTCATACATACTTGAAGGATGGTCAACAAAATGGTCTGACTGGTCTCAAGAAAGTTATCAAGTTTTTGAGAATTTACCCTACGGGAACTATCGTTTTATGGTCAAAGGTAAAACGGGAATAACTGAAACGGTTAACACGAGTTCGTTTTCCTTTGTTATTAGTAGACCCTGGTACCTTTCTAACTTAGCGATTATTCTATATCTTCTTTTGGTTTCGTTGTTATGGATTCTTATCCACAACAGTTATAAAATCTATTATAAAAAGCAGCAGCTTAAAGTGCTTATGAAATCGGAAGAGGACATTGCGCTTAAAGAGTTAGAGTCCTCAAAAAAATTGATGCAGCTAAACAATGAGAAATTAAAATTAGACATTGAAAGTAAAAATCGTGAATTAGCTGTCTCAACAATGAGTCTAATTAAAAAGAATGAGTTCCTTAATAATATTAAAAATGAACTTAAAGAAAAGGATAGTAGCGGTCAAAACCTTAAAAGTGTAATTAAAATTATTGATAAAAACTTAAATAACACAGATGATTGGAAGTTCTTTGAAGAAGCTTTTAATAACGCCGATAAGGACTTTCTTAAACATGTAAAATCAATACACCCTACTCTAACTCCTAACGATCTTAGGTTATGTGCTTACCTAAGACTTAATTTGACATCTAAAGAGATTGCTCCTTTATTAAACATTTCTTATAGAAGTGTAGAGGTTAAGCGATATCGTTTGCGAAAAAAGATGGATTTACCTCATGAATCTAGCTTGACAAGCTACATATTAGAACTTTAGAAACACAACACCTCCCTATTTCAACCATACAATAGCACTACATTTACTCTGTTCATCCTTTATAGCTGTTCTGTTTAATGTTTAGCTAATACTTGTTTTTAACCTTAAAAATTATGATTTTGCTAATCCTAAGTCATTTTTTTTATAATGTATGCGTTTTGTTGAGGCTGTTTTTGAGGAATTCCGATTATGATTTTTTAATTTTATACAAAATAATAAAACAAGTATTCATGAAAAAAATATTTTATACTTTACTGGTTTGTTTGGCTTTTGCTACTACAGCAACTGCCCAAAACATCTCTGTGAGTGGAACAGTAAAATCTAGTGCTGATGGTCTTCCTTTAATTGGGGTCAATATTATCGTTAAAAACACCAGCACAGGAGCTGTGTCTGATTTCGATGGTAATTTTACCCTATCAAATGTACAATCAAATGCGACGTTAGTATTTACGTATGTAGGCTTTGAAACAATAGAACTTCCTGCTTCTGCAGAAATGATTGTTAATCTAAATGAAGACAATGAGTCCTTAGATGAAATAGTCTTAATTGGATATGGGTCTAAAAGTAGAAAAGACCTTACGGGTTCAGTATCAATAGTAGGATCTGAAACAATTGAAAAACTGAAACCAGTTGATGTGTCTCAAGCCTTACAAGGTACTACAACGGGGGTTTCGGTATCTACTCAGTCAGGTTCACCTGGTAGTGGATTCCGATTTCTTATTAGAGGGGTAAGTAGCAATACTGATAATGACCCTCTATTGGTTGTTGATGGCTATATTGTATCTAGCTTCAACAGTCTTAACCCAGATGATATTGAAAGTCTTACTGTTTTAAAGGATGCCCAAGCTGCAATATATGGAGTTGAGGGTGCAAACGGTGTAATTTTAGTAACTACTAAAAAAGGAAAGAAAAATACGGCACCTCAAGTGTCTTATAACACTTACGCAGGAATTCAAGAAACTACAAAAAAGTTATCTCTTTTAAATGCTACCGAGTATGCGGCCCTAGTGAACGAAAGTTATGCTGCAAACGGTCAGGCACTACCTTATTCAAATATAGCTGGACTTGGAGCTGGAACAAACTGGCAAGATGAGCTATTTGATCAAGCACTAATGACTAATCATAATGTCAGCTTATCAGGTGGTACAGATAGTGTTACCTATTATTTAGGGGCAACTCGCCTTGACCAAGACGGAATTATCGCTAGTGATAAATCTAATTATGTTAGAGATAATATTAAATTAAATTTGGGGATTGATGTGAATGAACGTTTAAAAACTACTGTAAATTTAAACTACTTTTCAAACAAAAGAAAAACTATTAATGAGTCAGGATTAGGGTCTATTTTATTTAACTCGATTAATTATTCACCATTATTTGCTTTAGATCAAGAAGATGTTAATGGGATTTTTGGAAACGAAATTATCAATCCTTTTTCTCAAATACGTGACACGTACAATACTTACTTTGGAAGTAGTATAGAAGGAAACTTTCAATTAGAGTATAAGCTAACGGATGACTTAACGGTTACGTCTAGAATGGGTTTCAAAACCTACAGCGACAAAGGCAAAACATTCTCTCCTATTGTTAATTACGGAGCAGGTAAGGTGTTTAACACAGACCGAAGTACTGTGAACCAGAGTAAGAATCAATATGATTCTTATACATGGGATACTTTTGCAACCTATAAAAAATCTATTGCAGATAAACACAACGTTGAAGCTACAGTAGGAACTACCGTTATCAGAAACTGGGGGGATGGTTTGTTCGCCACAGGTTTTGATGTACCAAATAACTCATGGGATTTTGCAGATATTGCTTTAACTACTGGAACAAGTGACGCTAAAGAAAATGGATCATATACATATGACAATCGTTTGCTATCTTACTTTGGACGTCTTCAGTATGATTTTAAAGGAAAGTACTTATTGTCTGCAATGATTCGTAGAGATGGTTCTTCCGCATTTGCCAAAGACAATAGAATCGATTACTTCAAGTCTGTTACTGCAGGGTGGAAAATATCTGATGAAAATTTCTTAAAAGATAGTGAAGTTATTGACTTCTTAAAAATTCGTGGAAGTTATGGAACTTTAGGAAACCTTGTTGGAAATGACTTATACAGAGCAGCACTAAGCGGAGAAGCAACCTATGTTTTTGATGGTGCTTTAACCAATGGCGTTGCTAACGGGCCTATTGCAAATGCAAATGCAAAGTGGGAAACTGCTGAAAAACTTGATATTGGTTTAGATGCTAAATTCTTTGGTAATAAATTAGAGATTGTTGCGGATTATTTCCTTGAAGACAGAGTTGACTTATTAATTCCAGGCCTACCGGTTTCTGGGATTCTAGGAACAACTGCTCCTGGTTCAGGATCTCCTACCGTTAATGCAGGCACAACACGTTCTGAAGGATTAGAATTTTTAATAAACTACAATGATAATATTACTGATGACTTATCATACAACGTAAGTTATAATGTAACAAAGATTGAAGGAACAGTTATCGACGTAAATGCGGATGTACCCTTAACAGGCGGTTCTTTTGGAGTTGGTCAACCTTTACCCCCATCAAGAATGGAAACAGGTCAGCCAATAGGTTATTTCTACGGACTTCAAACAAATGGAATTTTCCAAACTCAAGCAGATGTTGATGCACATCCTTCTCAAGAGGGTCTTGGCTATGGAGCTGTTCCAGGAGATATTCGTTATGTAGATGTTAATGGAGATGGCGAAATTAATTCAGATGACAGAACATTTATTGGGAAGCCATTGGCAGACTATTATATGGGTTTTAATTTCTCAGTTAATTATAAGAGCTTTGACCTAAGTGTATATACATATGCAGAACTAGGTAAGGACATGGTTCGTAATTACGAACGTGACCAACCAAACGTCAACCGTTTAGATTATTACTTAGATCGTTGGACAGGACCAGGAACAAGTAATACAGTGCCAAGAGCAACAACAGGAGCAACGACTAACAAGTTGTTTTCTGACTTTTATGTTGAAGACGCTTCCTTTGTTCGTATTCAAAACATACAAATAGGCTATAGCTTGCCTCAAGAAGCTCTAGAGGCTATTGGGATGTCTAAAGTGCGTCTTTATGCATCTGTCAACAACGCTTTTACTTTTACAAATTACAAAGGCTTTGATCCAGCGGCGACCAACGGAGCCGCCCTAGGTGGTGGTATTGATTATGGGTTCTATCCAACCGTTAGA
>Ga0115564_10003192_pt1 | contig 13853 bp, 17 predicted proteins | sample COGITO_mtgs_1105_7_FD_88680 | JGI IMG/M metagenome (GOLD analysis project Ga0115564, IMG submission 88680) | Pelagic marine microbial communities from North Sea - COGITO_mtgs_110523 | ecosystem: Environmental > Aquatic > Marine > Epipelagic | place: Germany:Helgoland, sampling site Kabeltonne...
AAATCCAAAATAATCATAAGAAAATTGGATTGACTTGAACACACCACGCCTATTCCTGCGGATTGTTACTTAGCCGCTGGTTGTGACACTATTGTCTACCTTTCCTACTATCAGTCCTGCATACTGTGGTGATTTACTGTTAACCTTGTTAGGGTCTCCGCTTACGACCGAGTTGATGCGGGTGGATCATTGCTCGGATTATCACCAGTAGGTCTAGTCTACATCTTTCGATGGCTTGAGTTGAGTTAAGGTCAACTAGTACGTAACACCTATTGTGCAAATATAATAAAATATGTGCCGAAGGCGAAAAATACATTTACCCCTTTTTTTATATATCTTAGCAGTTATGAAAAAAGCATACTTAGCCGAAGGCAAATTAGTCCCTATCTTCTTTCAGGTTGGTAAACCTAAGTTTGAAGAGCATGAGGGAGGGATAATGTACAGTATAAACAACAGCATGACACCTGATGACACATTGGAGCTTGTTTTAGCTTCGCTTGATATGTATCATGGTGATGAGACTTATTTAGATGCATTCAAGTGGGCAATAGACGCAACAGACTACCTATGGCTTCAATTAGAGAAAAGTACAAAATAGGGTATTTTTATATCTCTAACTTTGTGAAAATTTTATTCCTGAACTAAGGGTATGGATAACAACTTCTCGGAAAGCAATTTTCCTTCATCATTCGAACCACAAGAAGAAAAGCGTGGTAAAAAGTATATCCTCAAGTACGCAAAAGACTTGTGGGGTGCTGCAAAGAAGTCTTCCTCATCCTATGCCTTTAACACACGCAAGGATCGCTATATAAATAACAGAAAGTATTCTGAAGGACTTCAGTCTGTAGAGAAGTTTAAACAACAGTTTTCTGTTACTGGCGATAATACGTATCTAAACTTTGATTGGGCTGTGTCTACCCCATTACCTAAACTTGTTGAGGTATTTCGTGGGCAAATGCTCAACCAACCATACAAAATACAGTTTACTCCTGTGGATTCTCTGTCTATTACTGAGTATGATACCGAGAAGAAGGTTAAACTTGCTGAGATGGAGATTCAAAAACAACTTGCCCCTTTAGTTGAGCAGGGTGTGATTGAAAAGAAGACTAATCTACCAGAGGATAATGAAGAGTTAGAAATTTATATGCAGACCAACTTTAAGTTGGCACAGAGCATTGCCATGGAAACTATCACAAGAGCTGTCTTGGAAGATAATGACATGGACTACATTAACGATAAGATTGCTAAAGACCTTATCGATTTAAAGATTTGTGCTGTTCGTGTCTGCCTAGATGAGAACAAAAATATTAAGATTGAATACATTGACCCTGTCGATTTAGTTACTTCATATGTGAAACGTGCTGATTTCCAGGATGTTAAGCACGTTGGTGTGATGAGTGAAGTAACAATTGATGACTTGAGGGTAATGTCAGCAGGACAACTAACAGAGGAGGAGCTGTTTGAAATTGCTAAGTCTGTTGCTGGGAGGTATGGTAATGGTTCATGGGATACAGTAAACCGTAGATACTACGATAACTTTGATTGGGACAGGGTAAATACCTTTAAGGTAATGGTCTTAGACTTTGAGTTCTTCTCTACCGATGACATGACAGTAACTAGCGTCAAGGCACGCAACAATGGTTTTAAGACATTGATTAACGAAGAGCCACGCAACAAGTTGGCTGAACGTAGAACAAAGGTTAAAAAGGTCAAGAACGTATACATGGGTAAGTATGTAGTTGGAACAGACTATATATTTGATTATGGTCTAAAACAAAACATTATTAGGGAACGTATAAATGGAAAGTACTCAACTAATACTACTCTTGGTTTTGTGGTATATGCTCCAGATATTTATGATATGGAGAATAAGTCAAAAGTCGAGGAAATGATTCCTTACGCTGATGAACTTATTCGTATACAACTAAAGATGCAACAGATTATAGCCAAGGCTGCGCCTTCTGGTTATGCAATGAACGTAGATGCAATTGTTGAAGGACTACAGGGTATGGGTATCGGAGGTATGAAGCCTATTGATGCTCGTGCAATGCGGGATCAGATTGGTGATATTTACTATCGTGCTGTAAGAGAGGATGGTACACCCATTACTCCTGGTCAGCCACCAATCACAGCACTACCTAATGGACTAGACAACAGTATTATGTTGCTTATCAACGCATATAACGCAGCCCTAATACGTATGAAAGAGTCTATTGGTGTCAATGATGCTATTGATTCTTCTCAGCCTGACAACAAGGCTCTAATAGGCATACAAAAACTTGCTGTTGCTGCACACAAGACCGCATTAAAGAGTTTATATAGTACATTCCTTCGAGTGAACGAAGATGTTGCTCGTCAAGTATCTATGCTGGCACAACAGCTCATCCGTAAGAATATTAACAAGGACACGTTCATAAATATGGTCGGCAAAGAAACTGTTGACCAGCTTGACGTTACAAAACTTACAACAAGTGATTTCTCTATAGTTGTTCAGATGCTACCTGACGCAGAAGAGATGTCTTATCTTGAGAACAAGATTGAACTTGCTATACAGTCGCAGCCACCTATGATTAACCTACAAGATGCCTTTGCTATCCGTAGGGTAATGAAAGAGGACGTAGACAAGGCAGAACAGTTACTTGCTGTTCGTGAGAAGCGCAGAAGAAAAGAGAATATGCAACGCTCTGAGCAGATGCAACAGCAGAACGCTCAACTACAAGCCCAGGTTGCACAAGCTGCTGAACAAGCACGTATGCAGACAGAGCAAACAAAAGCACAGCTTGAAGCTCAGAATACTCAACTTGAGTACGATCTTAGATTACGTAATGACCAGACAATGGAAGATGAAAAGCGTAAGACTATTGCTCTTGAGTTAGACGTTAAGAAAGAACTTATCCGCGAAGCTGCTCAGGCTGAGGGAGATGCAGAAAAAGAAAGTGGAGATACAGCTTACGATAGAATAAGCATTCCAAAGGTAGCGGGAACTAGGATGCCTGGTGTAACGCCAGACATTGGTGGACTAACTAGATAAGGTCATCTAGCTTATCATAAAATTCTTTTAATGTCATTTCATAAAAAGCAAGGATTTCAGAAACAGTTTCCATCTTGGGAGAGAGCTTCGTGTTCTCTATTCTTGAAAGATATGCGGCATCCTTGCCGATATAAAAGGCGAGATCTTCCAAACTATACCCGTTTAACAGGCGAAGTCCTTGCAGCCCCTTACCGAGGTGTAGTCTGTTTAATTTAGAGTATTGTTCGATATCCATTTTTACAAATTTTAAAAGTAAGTAGTTAATAACTTTACATCGCAAATATAATTAAAAATTAAGTGTAATGAATTTAGAAGAGTTAGTTGCAAAAGATTTAGCTGCTCGTTCAGGGTTCGCTGTTAAAGAAGACGCCCCCGAAGGTGAGACAGTAGAACAACCTGTAGAGGAAGAAGTTAAACAAGAAAGTTCTTTGATAGAGGAGACAACAGATACTCCACCCCAAGAAGAGAAGGTAGAAACACCTGAAGTTATTGAGTCAAACCTAGATGATGTTCGTGCGCAACTCCGTGAGGAACTTGCAAAAGAATATGAAGGTCAGAAACCTAGTTTCGCTAATGAAACTATTGCTAGGCTAAATGAACTTGCAACGTCAGGTATTGATATCGACTCACCAGATTTTTGGAAGTGGCAGTATACTGACGTTGATAAATATGATATCTCAAACACCCAACAGGCTTTGGAACTCAGAAGACTCGAACTAGAGTTAGAGAACCCTAACCTAAATGAAAAGCAGATTGCTCGGCTGTTGAAGCGTAGCTACTCTGCTTTGTTTGATGAGTCATTTGACGCCCAAGATACAGAGTATCAAGAGGCAATGGAAGACCTATCTATTGATGCTACAAGAAGCGTAACTAAGCTGAAAAAGCATAAAGAATCGGTACAATTACCGAAGGTAGACCTTCAACAAAAAGAGCAGAATGAGTCTGATGCGAAAGCTGCACAAGAGGCGTTTCTAAAAGATGTTCGCCAAAATGTACAGTCTTACACAGAAGAACCAATTAAGCTCGATAAAAACTTGGAAATTAAATATATTCCAAGTGACGATACAAAGAAGTTTGTGGAGTCTTCTATTGTTAATAACCAGACTTGGTTTGTAGACAACTATGTTAAAGAAAACAAAATAGACTACCCAAGGCTGCAAAGAGACATGGCAAGAATACACGACTTTGATAAGATCGTAAAAACTGTTTATGAACAAGGTATCTCTGTTGGTAAAGAGCAAGTAGTTGATAACCTGGAGAACGCATCAGAGAATGTGTCTTCACAGAAGCAACAGAAAGCTAGTAACTTCAAAGACCAAATTCTAGAACAGTTCGCAATTCAAAATTCTAGAAAACGCTAAAAATATTAAACAATGGCGGTCACACCCTTAACTCCAGCATCAGTAAAAGTTGCTTCGGAGTATAATTATTTAAACTCTTTAGACTTGGCAGAAGGTCTGCACAAGCCTGAAGTTAGTTCGGTATATGTTCAACGATACGGTCGTCAGGACATTACTGGTTTCTTGGAAATGCTTGGAAACAAGAAAGCTGTAAACAATCCAAAGTTCTCTCACTACGAGCAAGAGCGTATTCACGGTACATTTAGGCTACAAGCTGCTATCGCATCTGCAGCTACTGCAGGTACTGCTGTAATTAGCGGAACAGTTAGCACAGCGGCATCAAACAACTATACGTATGACTATACTGGTCAATCTCCTTACCCAACTACTGATACATTTACAGTAAATCCACTGTCAAAAAATGATGTAATTGAGGTTAACGGATTCACCATGTATGTAACAAACGTGAGTGGAAACGTATTCTCTGCACTGTCATACGACAGCACAGCGGCTCGCCCAGCTATTGCTACTGCTGATGATATTATCATCAAAGGTCAGGCTTCTCCTGAAGGGTCTTCAGCTCCTGATTCTCGTAACAGTCGAGTAATTTCTTACTCTAACTACTTGCAGATCATGCGTAGATCTCACAAGGTTACTGGTACTGAATTTGGTACTAAGACTTGGATCGAAGTAGAAGGTAAGAACGGAGAGAAAGGATACTTCTGGTATCTTCAAGGTGTTTCGGATGAGTATCACAGATTCCTCAACGAGCGTGAAGCTATGTTGTTGACAGGTGAGGACTTCCAAGCTAACCTTGCAGGTCTTGGTGGTGTTGGTACTGCCTCTTTTGGTGATGCTAATTCTACTACTTTCACTAAAGGTTTGATTCCTCAGATTACATCTGATGGTAACGTACAGACTTATAGTGCTGGTACACTTGATATCACTGAGCTTGAAAGTCTTATCAAAGATTTCCAAAAGAACCGTGGTTCACGAGAAATGATGGCTGCTTGTGGTCACGACCTCAAGTTGGAATTTGATGCTATGATTTACGACTCAAGTGGTGCGCTTGGTGGTGGTGGAGCTGTTCAGTTTGCTGCTTTCCAAGGAGTAGAGAACCAAGAGGTTCGATTCTCTATCGATGCTATTGAGTACGGAGGTTACAAGATAGCTCTTAAAACTATGGATATCTTCTCTGATCCAAACTTCCTTGGATATGCTGGTGGTATTTATAAGGGTATTGGTATTTTTGTTCCACTAGATGACACTGTTGTTTACAACAACATGAACTCTAGCACAGGATCAATGGTTCCATCGTTGACTCTTAACTACCTTGATAATGATGAAGGTGGACGTGATTACATGGAGTGGGTAACTGGTAAAGGACTCGGAGCTGCTACTAGCGGTAATGACTTCTTCGAAGTACATATGCTTTCTCATTGTGGTCTTGAAGTGTCTGCACTCAACCGATTTGGTATCCTAAAGGCTGCCTAATATAAATTGAGAGGGGGAAATACACCCCCTCTCTTTTTTTTCTTACTAAATTAAATTAAAATGAAAAAAAACGAAACAATACTCTTTGAACTATGTTCCCCTATGAAGAGTATGTACGAAGACAAGTATGGAAATCGCAGAAATACTGCTAAATCTCTTTCCCTACCTTCAAAAGCCACCATGTTACATGAAGACGAAGATGGTGACTCTTTTATTAGAAACATTAGATACGTTAAATCTCAAAAGTCAATTTTTACTGATGAGCAACCAGACATGACAATGCGTGAATTAACAAGACAATCTAGTTGTCCACAGTTCACAGACGGAGTTCTTGCTGTATTGCCTTCACAAAAAAACTTGCTTGATTTTTTACGTAACCATCCCAACAATGAGACTAATCAGCATTGGGGTATGGAACAACAGAAAAGTGTTTTCCGTGAGCGTAATTTTGTTGAACTTGCGCGTAAAGCAAATGAGGGCAACAAGAAAGTAATCAATGCATCTCGTTTGGTTTATGATTCAGACTTTGTAGGTAAGATTGTTCCAATTGCACAGTATCTTGGTTTTGATACAGAAAAGGAAAGTGATCTTATATTATGGGATGTTGATAATTATGCACGAAACAACTCAGAGCGTTTTATTGAACTTTTAGACAGTCCAGTTATTCAGCGTCACTCAGATGTTGGTCAGGCAATAAAGATGGGAATCATTCGCTTTGACGGTCAGCGTTTGTTATGGGCAGATGGAAGACAAATTCTTGAAGCTCCTACAAGTTATAATGTCAGAGACTACTTCTCTGAGGTATCATTTGATGATCAGTATCATTCAGTCTGGGCAGAAGTAAAGCGTTTAATGGACAAGCGTTCTACACCAAAGGAAGATATGGAGCGAATTGCCGCACCAAAGTCAACTGAAGTAGAACAGCTTAATGACATGAGTGTAGAAAAATTAGTAGAGGAACTTCGCAACGGTGGAGTAATCACATGGCAAGCACCTTTCTATGTCATTGGAAATGATAAGATTAAGGGAAAAGCTAGTCTACTAGAATATGTTGCAGAAAATAAAAAGCGTCTTTCAGCGCAACTTCTGTAATATTACTATACATAAGTAAATTTAAAAGGGGTAGTGTTTTCACTACTCCTTTTTTTATATTTGTATATGAGAAGATTGTATTTAAAAGTTTGCAGGATAGTAGCATTGATGTATGCTAAACAGTACGATGGTCGTAAAGACTTTGAAGATGCAGACAGGCTATACCGTTGGTTAACAGAGTACTATGAAAAATAAATATCTTTCTGTTATTGAGAAATGGCTACACCACGACAACGACTATTCTTATGGTCATGTTGGTGAGTTGATAGGGGTTAATACAACAGTAGTATACACTCAACAATTAAGAGAACCTTGGAAATACTTTACCATTCAACAGATGGAAAAGATTGCATACTTATTAAATAAAGATATTGTGGAAATATTTTGGGCTTGTTATAAAAGACCATATATAGATATTGTCCACGATGAAGAAAAAGTAAAACTTAATCAAGCACTAGATAGAGCAGGAATAAAATGAATGTAACAATACACATGATTGAAGACAGAGGCTTTTCTAAAAAGCTACACTTCAGCACCGCTGGTAGTAATGATGTATCAGGATATATTAATGTTGATGAAATGCATCCTTGGTTTAATAAACAAGTAGACGATGAGCTTACTCTAAGTGAAAGTATATGAAAAAAACAAATAGACAAAATCAAATTGTAAGTATAGCACATATACATATTCCCAAAACAGCAGGAACAACAGTAAATACTGTGCTAAATGTAAAGATGAAAAACCATTACACTTGGAAAGAAAGGTTTGTAAATCAAAATAGAAATCCTGAAGATTATTTTGTTATATCATTTGTTAGAAATCCATATGATAGATTATTATCATATTATAGATATAAAAAACACAAAGAACAACAAGGCTTTGAGAAAACTAGTCTAAGTAAAAATATTGATTTTAATGATTGGGTAAAAGAAGTATATGTTTACAACAACAAAACACTTTTTGATTGGAGAATCCAAAAAACAATGTGGGATTTTGTCTCATATAAAGATGAATTAAAACCAGACTATATTGGTCGTTTTGAGAACTTACAACAAGACCTCAAGAATATATTTCAAATAATAGACAGACCTTTTTCTAAAATACCAATAAAAAAAGAAAATATTGTTCCTGGTAGCAATTCTAATTATAGATCAGAATATAAAGATTCTACAATAGAAATAGCAACAGAGTTTTTTAAAAAGGATTTAGAAACTTGGGGATATTCATTCTAAGTGACCATATATAAAGTCACTCTTAATATACTTCTTGGTCTCAATACGCCTTACCTCAGGCAATATCTTCTTACCTTTGAACTCTCCATCCACCACCACAGTAAAACGCTCTGTATTGAGAAGAATTAAACCATTACGTTCTATATATTTTGATATAGGAACAATTTCATTGTAACGATTTACCATCTCATCATTTTTGCGAATGATACGATTTGCCCACTTAATGTAAAAATGTTCTGTTCTGTTTACAATATATCCCCAGTCTAATGACTTTTCATATTCAAGAATATCTCCTGGCTCTACAGTAAATCCATAGTTTTTTTCTAACCATTCATTGTCAGCAACAATAACCTCTGCACAAGTAATTGGAACTTTTTCTTTTTCAGAACCATTCACAACAGCATCCATATGTTCATCCTCTGATAAATCATAAATTAGTTTGGAATCATCATTTTCTTTAACAACAGAAATTAAAACAGATTCATATGCTTTGCGTTCACCATCTACATCATAAGCAACAAGCATATCCTTTTTAACTACATAATAGTTTTCGCCACTGATTTTAAATAAAGATTCAGAAGCCAAATAGTTAAGATAAACAGTAGCCCCAATTGGTATTTTTGATCCTTTAGGAGCTGCGACAAGCTCACCATGAAAAGGTTTGTTCTGATATGTATCACCAGCATTATTGGGATGATAAAACTCCATACCACTTTCCGTAGTATAAGTGTATACTGCCTGCATATCAACCTTGATATAGTAGGTATCTGTTGGTTTAAAGTTTTCAATCGAATCAAACATATCTTAGTTTTTAATAAATAGAATTTTTGGTAGACGTATATTACTTATAAATGACATCTGCATAAACAGATATTCAACAAACAAGCCATCACCATAAAAACTTTGCCAAGGATCTTCATCTATTGTTTCTTTTGGATTCTCTGGGTTTGCCTTTTTCAAAGGTAACATTTTTACAGACTTGGCGTATTCACCTAGAACAGCATAACTACCCCAATCAATCCTTTTCATTTTAGGCTGTACAATAGCCATGGATGTTTTGTACTCAAAATGGTGGTGAGTAAAATCCCAGTAAATAAAATTTTCTTCCCTTTCGTTGATGTATTCAACTGTTTTGGGAACATAAATATCTTCCACAGAAGTATTGATTAGCAGCTCATCATCCTTTAAATCATTCTCAATGAATGCTTTACGGTTGAGCGCACCCCAATAACCTGTGTTTTCTTCTGTTACTTTAAAAGTAATTCTATCATCTCCCGCCCACAAAAATTGAAACTGATCACGAAAACTAAGTAATGACTCATCACCATTAGAGCAGATAGTAAGTTTCCAATTATCCGCAGTCTGAGACAACAGCGATTGAATCAATGTCAGGGCTTTATTTCCCTGCTCAAAGTATGTTGCAAAAAAGTGTACTGTTCTCATCGTCTAGGTGCTTTTATAATTTGTTCGTAAATCTCTCTACGTTTTTTATTTAAGTTTCTAAGTTCAAATGGTTGCACAAGTTTGTAAAGTTCTTCTCCACGTTGGTGTGCTTCCTCTAACGTGTAGGACTCAATACGGTCTTTCCAAGATGTGCCAAGCGGAATAAAATCAATCACATCCCTAAATTCAGAATGTATCTTTCTGTTGTATGGTTCAATATCAGAACAGATAATTGCTTTCTTTTTAAACCCAGCCTCAATAACTTTTAAAAATGACTTTGAATTGTTAAATGAATTATCTTGTAGTGGGGCTAGTGCAACATCAATTGCATTGTATTCCCAAGCATAATCACCCCAATGCTTTAGAGAAGTATAATGATTTAGATCAAGTAGTTTATAGTATTCCTCACAAACAGTCAATACTTCCCGCGAATGAAAATTGTAATCCATCATTCTTAAATCATCCTCATGCCTTGTTGATCCCAGGTATCCAAATATGGGTTTATCATTAGCTACAGGATAAATTTCAAATTGCCTTTCTTGTGAATCAACACCATTTTCAATTACGTGCGGATATCTCTTTGCACCATACTTCATATAGTATTGTGCTAAGTAATCAGAAACAGTAGTGATAGCATCAGCTATTTTAATACTACTTTTTACATCCTTACGCTTATGATATTTGTCATCAATATCTAAGACAATTTTACTTCCTCTACGCTTCATAAAGTCTACGAAGTGGGGGATATGGTCAAAACCAGAGACAGCAACAGAAAATTGCACAATATCGAAATGATTATTGTTAACTACATCCATCAGCTTTTCTCTGTGGCTAGTCTCAACAATAACAACACTATCTTCTTTAAACTCATCCCCAGACTCATCCCAAACAATATGTGGTGCGCGTTGCCTATGATAGTAAACGCCAGAGTCTGTTGTTTGTATAATTAAAATATTCATTTACACAAATGTAAAAAAAATTACCCTTAAATGTTAAAAGGTGTTAAAATTTGTTATATTTGTTGCATGGATAGTTTTCATTTTATAGAGAACGAGAATATACACGAGCTGACTGTTGGTACAAATACCAAGACGGATATCCGTTATACTGTCGGCAGACAATATACTTGTGGTGCTGAATCTAAGATTACGGTAACAGCGATAGAGTTTGATCAGAACGCTTTAGTAATTTATGGAATTAGTAGAGCATTAATCTTTGGACAAAAGAATAATGGTGAAGAAATTCTGTGGAAAGTAATTGAAAACATCCCAATGAGTATTACTTGTAAAGTATGAAAAAGTACAAAGCAAAACCGATAGAGGAACACTTAATGGACTTGTCTGGTACTCCAGGAAAGAAAGTTGAAAAGCTAATTAGCATCCACTATATTTATTCGAAGCCGTTGACTGAGAGTAACTTTAAAAAACATATTCGATCAGACAAAGAATTTGATTTTGAAGTTTACGATGAATTAGATGAAAACGGCAATCGTGTTCCTTTTGGAGTTTTATTTTATTGGGAAACCCCAATACTTACACAACCTAAAACATTAGGTCAATTTATTTCTGTTGCTTCTGCTTTGGGTAGAGAATTGTATTGGGAAGAAGATACTTGGGTTAAGTATATATATATCAACAGCAAGTATTAAATTACAAAATGAGTCTTAGGTAGGGTTGTACTTTTACAATCTAAAACTTTACCATGGCTTCTCCCTTACGTATAATCTCAATTAAAAACGTACCTTATCGTGTTGATTCTGTTGCATATGTTACAGATGACGGAACTTCACGAATAGTTAATTTTTTTGCTGGACACGTAGAAACATCTACATCACTATCTGCACTACAGGCACTTATTCCTGAGCTTATTACTCTTACAAGTTTAGATGGTACAACTTTATATGTTAATGCGATTGGTCTTCGATCAATTATCCCAATAAGTCCAGGTAATACTAAATTAATATTTAATACGACATACTCACTAACTATAAGTGAAGATGCTGATACTGTAAAAACAGCAATCAATAATGTATTAAATTCAGGTGGGGCAATCGGTGGAACTATTGCAGATACCCAAGTTGCGTTTGGAACAAGTGTAGATACAATCTCTGGTGACGCTGCATTCACTTACAATAGCACAGATGATGTTCTTACAACAGAAGGTCATGTTCTTACTCCTCAAGCAACTAATCCTGAAACAACAAACCCATTAAATAATCTTTGGATTAACAGTGAAAATGGACACTTGTTTCGAGGAAATAGAGACACTGAATCAACAGTTCACTTTAATGTAAGAAATGATGAGGGTGTTACCATTCCTCTTGGTGCGCCACTATATTCAAAGGGAGAGATTGGTGGTTCTAATAGAATAAATGTTGGTATAGCTGACGCATCTAATTCTACTAAAATGCCAGCGATAGGTATTGCTATGGAGGAGATGAATACTACTTCTACAAAAGATGGTAATGCCATTGCTTCGGGTATTTTAAATGAAGACATAAACAGCTTCTCAGGTCTTACAGACAATAAGGTGCTATATGTTGCCGCACATGGTGGTACTTGGACAACAGTGTCTGATTTGCTTACACCAACTAAACCAACAGGGGCAACACATCTAATACAGAATGTTGGTATATGTATTAGGCATACGGGTGGTATAACCATGAAGAGCTTTAACGTTGCCGCAGTTGGTAGAACAAACGACACCCCAAATGAAATAAATATTACAGGAAGTATAACTGCTGCCGCATTTGTAACCTCTGGAGGAACAGCAACACAGTATGTTAGAGGGAACGGATCAGCTACAGAGCTTGAGATATTACAAGATCTTTCCCCACAGTTAGGAGCAGCATTAGACACACAAGGCAACTCTATAACAGGGAACTACGCTACTGATGGAAGAAGAGCTATATTAATAGAAGCAGGAACAACAAGAGTATTAGCTGAATCAGACGCTGGAGATTTTATTATTACAGAAAACGCATCACCAACAACTGTAACAATACCTGATAGCGCAACAACAGCGTTTACTATTGGGACAGAAGTAGACCTTTTGCAGAAAGGTGCAGGAGTATTGACCATCAGCGCATCGGGTGCATCAGTTAAACTAAATGGTAGCCCAGGAGCATCAGTAGCTGTTACAGCACAGTGGGGTGGGGTATCGATCAAAAAGATTGATGCTGATGAATGGATTGCTGTAGGTAAAATCTAAATTATGTTTGGAACAAACTTCGGAAACAATGCTAGTAGTGGTGGTGTGTCTTATACCCCAGAAGCTATTGCTTATATCGCTGCCGCTGGTATAACAGATACAACAGAAAAGGATGCTGTCAATCAGCTTGTATTAGATTTAAAAGGCACAGGAAGCACAACTAATAACACAGACGTATGGAGTGATTCATACACAATCTATCCATTATCACCGACTTCATTAACTGCTGCGGAATACAATCTTAAAGACCCAACTCAAAACATTACTTGGCTTAATAGTCCGACACACGCAACTACTGGAATAACGGGTAACGGTACTAATGCCTATGGAAATACAGGCTGGAATCCTACAACTGAAGGTGTTGATATAAACAATGCTGGTCTTACATATTCTGGTACATATAGCGGTGCAGACTATGCAATGGGGATTGTAGACGGAACAAGAACTATCGGTATAAGAAACGCTCAAAATAATAGAATTTCTTACATAGGAACTACTGCTTCACCAGCAGCATTTTTTAGTACAGCTAGATTAGTGACAACATCATCAAGAACAAGTGAGTTCGTGCATGAACTATATAATAATGGCGTTTTAGCAGGTTCAAATTCCACATCAAGTGGTGGGTCTCAATCACCAAACTATGATATGTATATTTTAGGAGTAAATGTTAATGGTTCAATAAATGTGCCATTCGCTGGTGAGATGGACTTTGCGGCAGCACACAAAGGATTAACGGCTAACCAAGTGCAAGACTTATCAGACGCAATAACAACTTATAACACAGCAGTAAGATGACAGCTTTAATAATACCAGACGTTTCTCAATTTCCAATACTAAGTAGCATTGATAATTTCTATTGGAATCCTACTAACAACACCGTTGGCGGTGTGTATTGGCTACAATTAGAAGCACAACCCGATTTAGACAATGCAAAAATTGCATACACTACTGGAGAGATTGAAATTGTAGAACTAGATATATAATACAAAATTATCCACCCAACAAATATTA
>Ga0115564_10003202_pt1 | contig 13829 bp, 10 predicted proteins | sample COGITO_mtgs_1105_7_FD_88680 | JGI IMG/M metagenome (GOLD analysis project Ga0115564, IMG submission 88680) | Pelagic marine microbial communities from North Sea - COGITO_mtgs_110523 | ecosystem: Environmental > Aquatic > Marine > Epipelagic | place: Germany:Helgoland, sampling site Kabeltonne...
ACTTCTGGTTGATATGGTTAATTGTCATCGATCAAAAGGGATTGAGGGTGAGGTGTTTTTTTATTACGAGTTTTTTAATCGTTAATAACTAAAATTATTTAAAAAGACAACCTAAAAACTTTCTAACCTATCTGATTACCTGACAGTGGGGTGGGTTTTGTAGAATGGTTTTTCTGTGGAGGTTAGGGCTCTTGATATTATATATAACCCAAACACTAACTATTATAACACGATTCAATTTTTACACAATTGCCCACAAAAGTATTTCCTTGTGATCACCACTATGACAAGTGATTAAGGCTGTTTTAAGTGTTGCGGTTTTAGGGGGGTGTTGTTAGTGAAAAGTTTGTAACGTGGGTGTGGTTATCATGTCCTACTTTCCTGTACCCTAGGTATGAGACGCATAACTATTTAAGAGACATTATTCAAAATTTAGTTAAGGTCTTTTATTTGATTTATTTTATGTTTAATTTGTAATTCCTTATTAACATTTGTAAAAATGGGTGTATCCATATTAGTTTTTTTCTTCCCACTTACATAATCCATTAGATCACTATGATGTAAGAAGAAAAGTTTTTTTAAGCTAATAAATTCCTAAATGAGTATATTAAAATTATTTAACCTAGTAAAAAAAATAAATTGAAAATTGATCTTACAGGTAAAAATGCTCTAATTGGAGGAAGTAGCAAAGGTATTGGACTAGCCATAGCAAAACGCTTGGCAAGCTCTGGAGCAAATGTTACGCTCATGGCAAGAAATGGAAATTTATTAAAAAAAATAGTCCGAGAGTTGGATCAAGGTAAGGGTCAAATACATCAATCTTTTGTAATTGATTTTTCAGACTACGGAACTTTTAGTCAAAAAATCTATTCTTTTTTTAAAAAAAATAAAATTGATATTTTGGTGAATAATACCCAGGGTCCTCCACCTGGAAAAGCTTTAGAAAAAAATATAAATGAGTATCAAACTGCTTTTGATTTACTCTTTAAGTGTGCAATTTATACAACAAGTTTAGCCATCCCACATATGAAAAGTCAAGGTTGGGGCAGGGTTATTAATGTCTCATCTATTTCAGTTAAGGAACCTTTAAACAACCTAGTACTTTCCAATAGTTTACGATCAGCATTGGCTGTTTGGTCAAAAAGCCTTTCTGTTGATGTGGCAGAATTTAACATTACAATTAATAATGTACTAACTGGATTTTTTGACACTGAGCGTTTAGAGCAGTTGCATTCTTCTAAAGCAAAGCTACAGGGAAAAAAACTTTCTGAAATCAATAATGAAATTAAAGCCTTAATTCCAATGAAGCGTTTTGGAAAAGTTGAAGAGTATGCAAGCCTAGTGTGTTTTCTTTCATCTGATTTATCCGGATACATAACTGGAACAAGTATTCCCATCGATGGAGGAGTCTTGAAATCCTTATAAATGGAAGTTTATACACTAAGTCTTTTAAGTAAAAGTTAGGTACTGGTAAGATAAAAAATCATAAACTCCGGTTTTTAGTTTTTAAATTCGTTAATACCGCCGTAAGTTTTATATTAAGATTTTGTTCCCCTTTCTTAAGAGCCTCCTCCAGTGGCATTTCTCTGGGTTGAATTTGGTGTACTTCAACATGCGGCAGGCTGGGAATTCGGTCCAGAGCAGATTGACCTGCCATTATTAAGGTCGGGGTTTTAGATTGCGCGGTCAAAGAAGCCACATTATATGGAAGCTTTCCAAAAAAACTTTGGGAATCAAAAGATCCTTCACCCGTAATTACCAAATCTACTTCAGCAATACGTTTTTGTAGGCCTGTAAGTTTAGCCAATAGGTCGAACCCCTTTTCTATTTGGGCATTCAATAACCCATAAAGTCCAGCAGCTACTCCTCCAGCAGCACCACCCCCCTTAACTGGTTTGATATCAATTCCATATTGTTTCATCACAACTTTTGCAAATTGCTCTCCCGATTTTTCAAGTTGTTCGACCATTTCCGGTGTAGCCCCTTTTTGACGGGCATATGTTTGGGCTGCTCCGGCCGAACCCAATAAATTGTTTTCAACATCGCAGGCAATAATCCATTCTGTTTGATAAATACGAGGGTCAACATTAGATAAATCAATGCGATTTAAGTCTAATATAAAACCGCCCCCTAGTCTGAGCTTGTTGTTTTTTCCATCCAAAAAAAACCCATTTAATGCACTAATTATTCCTGAGCCAAAATCGTGTGTCGAGCTTCCTCCAATGCCCAAATATATTTTTCTGTACCCTTGATCTAATGCGTTAAGTATCATTTTACCCGTACCCCAGGTAGTCGTTTCCAAGGGGTTCCTTTCCTCTGGGGCAATGTCCAAAAGCCCCGCTGTTTGAGATAATTCTATCCAAACACTTTTTTGATCGTCAAAACAAAAATAAGGGGCTTTAATTGGGCGTTGAAGTGCATCGGTCACGGTGACTATTTTTTCGTTGCCTTTAACATGATTTTTCAAAACCCATAAAGCCCCCTCTCCTCCGTCAGAAAACGGCATCGAAAGGCAATTACTTTCTGGAAAAACCTTCTTTACACATGTCTTCATGATATGGGCAACCTGCTCAGCAGACATACTTCCTTTAAAGGAATCGGGTATTAAAAGAACCTTCATGAATTTTAAATCTCCTCAAATGTAAAGCCTTTTTAAAGAATTTTTTACCTCTTAAACTACCACCACTGTCAAAGAAAAATAAAATAGGAAATTATTCTTGTGATTACGCCTCAAGGGGATGCAGTCTTGAATCCTGACGAGGTAAGTTAAAAACAAACGGGTGGCAGCAATGCAATCCCTTTCATGTTTCTTCACTTGCACACTATTTGCAACCAACATTTCCAATCTTTAGTGCGGTCTTTTTTCTTATCTCTTCTTCTTTAACTTTATTTTTAAATCATCATAAATTCATTAATTTTATTGTTAGTAATCTCTAAAATCATATTTTAAAGGTGAGTGTAAAATTCAAGTTAAGCTACTTTATAAGGGCAAATTTTTTGTTTATTATTCTATTCGTTTTGGTCAATTATGATGGTTTTTGCCAAACCATTCAATCCTACGACATTGTTGTATATGGTGGAACTTCTGCAGGGATATCCGCTGCAATTCAAGGTTCAAGAATGGAGAAAAAAATATTGTTGATAGAGCCAGGGCATAGAATTGGAGGCTTAACCACTGGAGGTTTGGGTCAGACTGATATCGGGAACAAGCAAGCCATCGGCGGAATATCTAGAGAGTTTTATCAAAACATTAAAAGCCATTACCAAAAACAGGAAAACTGGAAATGGCAAAAACAAGAGTCTTATAGAGATGGAGGTCAGACAACTACTGATTCTAGGGAAGATACAATGTGGACATTTGAACCCTCTGCAGCTCTAAAAGTCTTTAATGACATGATAAGGGCAGAAAAGAACATAAGCTTGGTTTACGCCCAGCGATTAAATCGAAAATCAGGAGTAAAGAAAACAGGGGGAAAAATAGCGTCCATCCAAATGGAAAGCGGACAAATATATCAAAGTAAAATATTCATTGATGCCACCTATGAGGGTGATTTAATGGCTGCAGCTGGGGTTAGTTATGCCTTAGGTCGAGAGTCCAATACGCAATACGGAGAGTCATTAAACGGAGTACAGGCAAATAATGTCAGTCTTTCTCTTAAAAAAACAATTTCTATGAATGCTACTCATCATAATTTTATTGAGAGAGTTGATCCCTACATCAAAAAAGGAGATCCAAAAAGTGGTTTACTGCCTTTTATCAATCAACGAAAACCAGGAATTGACGGAGATGGAGATGATAAAATTCAAGCCTACTGTTATCGCATGACTTTGACCAATCAACCCGATAACAGAATTCCGTTTAGCAAGCCTTCCGGATATCAAGAAATAGAGTATGAATTGCTTTTTAGAAATTATGAAGCAGCTTTAGTACCTTTTGAAAATATGTATAATTACGGACATCCTCTGGTTCCGTGGATTAATTCAAAAATGCCCAACTTAAAGACGGATACCAACAACCAAAAAGGATTTTCTACCGACTTTATAGGGCAAAATTATTTGTACCCGGAAGCTTCGTATGAGGTTCGAGAGAAGATTGCTCAACGTCACAAAAAGTATCAGCAGGGTTTAATGTGGACCTTAGCTTTTCATCCTCGTATTCCAAATCAAGTCAGGGAAATTGTTTCTCAATGGGGAACCTGCAAAGACGAGTATGAAAGTAAAGATGGCTGGCCATCTCAGTTGTATATTCGAGAAGCCAGACGAATGGTTAGCAGCTATGTGATGACACAAAGAAACTGTGAAAAACTTGATTTGGCAGAAGATGCTGTTGGTTTAGCAGCATATGGAATGGATTCTCATCACGTTCAGCGATATGTAGATGTAAATGGATATGTTAAAAACGAAGGTAATGTGGAGACTCGAGTTGCCGGTCCTTTTCCTATAAGTTACCGAAGTATTGTCCCAAAGAAGTCAGAATTGACAAACCTTCTGGTTCCTATTTGTCTATCTGCATCTCATATTGCCTTTGGGTCAATTCGTATGGAGCCAGTATTTATGGTTTTGGGTCAATCGGCTGCAATTGCAGCAGCTTTGGCTATTGACAATAATTGCGCCTTACAGCATGTACCCTATGAAGAATTAAAAAGAAATTTATTAAAATACAAACAGATTCTTCAATAGAGCTTAGGATATATTCACCTACCCCTTAACTAAAAATCATCTAAAAGGCATCACCAAAAGCTCTGTTATGTCAATAATGATGATTTTTTTAATGGTTTCGACTATTACCAATTTTGGAAAAATCACTCTAGCAGGTAAAAACTTTATTCACTTAGTTATTAGAATTAATAATTAAAATGATCCTACAATAGATTTTATGACTTGTTCTGCTAAAAATTCGTTTCCTTTTTCGTTAAAATGAACATTATTTGGTCTTTGAAGCTCATTAATTCTTGGTAAAACCAAGCTATACAAATCATTTATTTTAATTTCATTTTTATCCATTATTTTTAAAGCAACTTTGTTATATATTTTTGACATTCCGGGGGAACGCATCTGTTTTCCTAATTTATCAGGATAAGGAGTTGTTGTAGCAAAAATAAGTTTGGCACCAGTTCGCTTTAATTTTTTGACAATTTCAATAAGGTTTCTCTCATATTCTGCTGGTGAGGCCTGCTGAGGATGATTTAAATTTTTACTATTTTTTCCAGTAACTGGATCTATATGTTTAATATCATGTAGACCAAAATTAAAATGAATAATATCTCATTTAGTATCAGAAAGAAAGATCTCAATTTCCTTAACACCCTGACTAGTTCCTCCACAACAAGCTTTAATTTTTCCATTCTTTTCAGAATATGTAGGCTGATACACTTTTGCTTTACCAATTAAATTTTTCTGAACCAAAGGAAAATATCCACTGGAAATAGAATCTCCAATGATTAATATTTTTGGGACATCTGTACTGGATTCTGAACAGCCCAACAGAACCATTGCAATCGCAAAAAAAATTTTCATATAATTAATTTAATATGAGTGATACGAAAAGTCTTTATTTATTGCACTATTTTTCAACTTTTACATGAAATACATAAAACCTAGGGATAAACCATCTCTTTACTTTCTCCTCGAAAAATATGATCTAAATAAATATACTCAGCGTTATTACCTGTTTTATTAATTTGAAAACAAGCAAATTAATACAGACATAATAATCCTGTCATTAAAATTTATAAAAAAGTAATACATGTTAACTTTATTAGATCTAAGGTTTGTGATCTTTAAAAATTTTTAGATAAATTATTGATTATATTTATTAGCTCCTAGACCATTTAGATCCCACCGAATTAGACCATCCTTTATGGTTAATTCAGCCAGAAACTTTTTGTCACCCCTTATCCTAAAGCCCGCAGCATCGACAAAACCATAATTCCCACTATTTAGGCTTAGAACAGATATATCAGCTTTATTTCCGACTGAAAGTGATCCTAGTTCATCTCCCCTTTTAATTGATTTTGCAGGATTCCATGTCGCACGAAGTATTACCTCATTTAAATTCATTCCCATGTTTAGATATTTTGACATTATATTTAGCATACTTTTCATTCCTTTATTCATGCTGAATTTATGCAAATCAGAACCAAAAGTGTCAGGTTTAAATCCATTTTTTAAAGCAGGAAGTGCCTGATTAAACCAAAACCCATATCCACCATGACTTACATCAAAAAGAACGCCCCTTTGTTTTGCTTCAATTACATACTTTCTTACTTTACCATTTTTATCTATAACTGTTTCCCTCTCCTCAACGTTTTCAAATGAATGGGATAAAATGTCACCCTGCCTCATCATTTTTAATTGATTTTCAAGTGATATTTGAGGCAAATGACACTCAACAATTACAGGAACGTCAGCAATATTACCAGCCTCAATTGCTATTTTAAATGGAGTTATTTCCTCACCTTCATAGTGCCCTATTTTAACTCCAATGATTACATCTTTGTTTTGTTCTATAACTGATGCTGTTTTTTGAGCATCCATATCTATAATATCCTGTTGGTTATATTTTTTATCAGAAGTTATTTTTTCAAGATATTCTTCATCAACAAGTCCAGTCAAAATTGGGTTTCCACTCATTCCATTTCCAGCAATATTTAAAAAAACTAAAATTCTTGTATCTGATTTTTCGATTACATTTTTTTTAAATGTTGGAAAATTCCTCCATCCAGATGTTCCAGTATCTACCATGGTTGTAATGCCCGATCTGAAACTGAAATTGTCGGCAGAAACACTATTTCTTCCGTTAGCAAAAACATCTGGAACTCCTCCTACAAAAACATGTGTATGAATATCAATCAACCCAGGAACTACATACATACCACTGACATCAATTATTTTTTTTGATTCATAAGAAGAGATGTTATTTGATACTTCCTTAATGATTCCATTTGATATTCCAATATCAAGTTTTGAATCTAAATTATTTTTGGGATCAATAACATGTCCATTTTTTATGACTAAATCGAAAATTTGAGCATCGCAAAACGATATCCAAAAAAGCATTATTAAAAAAGATTGATATTTCAATTTAAACATATTCTATCTACTATGCTTTCTCTTTTTTCATGTATCCCATCCAATCACTATTTGTATTTTTAGATTCCTCGTACCCGATATTTGCCATTTTAAGTATTTCTCGAATTCTTCTAGAGACTGTTCTCTCCTGGCCTGGCTCCATCATCCATGTAGTTATTCCTACAGATTCATTATCCCCTGTTGTTTCAATTGAAGGATGCCCGCTTCTTAATTCATGTCTAAATTGATTTGGAGTGATTTTAATTTTTTTTGAATCCCAATAGATTTTTAAGCTAGGTACATGATTAGCATATTTAGGCACAAAAATATCTGATTTAACTCCATCAAATGATCTTGCTGAATCACTTATCATTTGTATTTGATCTTCCCACATTTTCCATTCTTTGTCATGATCTTTTTTAAGATAAAGTTCAAGTGCAGTGAGCATTCCTAAAACTTCCTCCTTGTTAACTTTCATACCCCTACCAATAGTTACACCTCTTGGTGGTGTATGAAGTCTTGCAGCTTCTATTAATTTTCTGTTTCCCAATAATAATCCCGCACTTTGAGGACCTCTTAAGCCTTTACCTCCAGAAAATGCTACAAGGTCAAATCCCATTTTTGTAAATCTATATAAATTCTCCACTGGAGGTACATCTGCAGCACAGTCAATAAATGTTGGAATGTTATGTTTTTTTCCTAAGTCTACAAATTCTTGCCACTTGATTGATCCCTTATCATTTCCTGAATTCAAAAACCACAACATAGCAGTTTTACTATTTATAGATTTTTCAAGGTCTTTAGTAGACTTAATTTTAATAAGTTTTGCACCTACATTTGTAAGAGCTTGACAATAGCCCATATAATGTGACTCTTGCAAAATTACTTCATTCTTCATACCATCAGTATTGGGAAGCTGGATCACTTTATCATTATTCATTCCACACATGACTCCAGCAGTAGCAATGCTCATTGCTCCAAAACATCCTGAAGAGACTGTCGCATATTCACATTTTAGAAGCTCGCTTATTCTCTCTCCAACTCTGTCTTGCAACTCATCCAGCTCAACATATTGACTAGTGCCAAAAGTAATTGCATCTGTTACCTCCTTGGGCATTAAAGAGCCTGTGAGTGCAGTGTATGTTCCCGCACAATTTATAAAAGTTCTAACCCCAAGATCTTTATATAGATCTTTTTGTTCAAAATTTAAATTAGATTCTGAATTACCCCTTGAATACAATAATTCAGAATTTAAAAAACTTCCAATTAAGGGCAGTGATGCAAAGGATTTAAGTAATTTTCTTCGGTTCATTTTTCTGGTTTTTATCAAATTTTATTTATTGTATTAATCCCAATCTGTGCTGGCAATTCCATTTAAATCATAAACAACCTCGCCGTCTTTAAGGGTTAATTCACAAACTATTTTTTTATCACCTTTCATTCTTTTGAATCGGACATCTAAAAACCCAAAATTACCTTGATGAATTTTCAGAATTGATATATCAGCAATAGCCCCTTCAGAAAGATGACCTAATTCTGTTCTTTGAATGTACTGAGCTGGTTTCCAAGTCGATGCCTCAACAACCTCCTTAAGGGTCATGTCCATGTTAAGAAATTTTGACATAACATTTGTCATATTTTTCGCACCACCATTCATACTATAAATATGTAAATCAGTACTAATGGAGTTAGGTTTTAACCCTTGACGAACTGCTGGTATCGCTTGATGAAAGTAAAAACTCCCAGCACCGTGTCCAACATCCATAACAACACCCCTTTTTTGAGCTTCAAAAACGTAGTCTCTAACTATTCCATTTTCATCCAAGATAGGTGTTCTTCCTTTAACATCTGAATAACAATGGGTATAAATGTCACCGGGTCTAAGCTTTTCATTCAACAATGTGTTTAGTGGTAAAACAGGATCACTTGCTCCGAAGTCTATTACTACGGGTATTTTAGATATTTCGCCTGCTTCGACAGCTAGCTCTGTAGGTTTCCAATTATAACCCAAAAAATGAGCAAGTTTAACCCCTACAATATGGTCTTTAAACTGATCTGCCATCATAGAAGTTAATTTAGGATCCATATCATTTAAATCTTGTTCATTAGGATTTCCACTCATCCCCCTGCCAACAATATTAATTAGCGCCAGAACCCTTGTCTTTGATCTGTCAATTACTTGTTCCTTGAATGTAATAAAATTCCTCCATCCAGCACCCCCGCAGTCAACAACTGTAGTAACACCTGCTCTGAAAGTAAATCCATCAGGAGGTAAAGAATTAAAACCATTACTATAAGCGCTGTTAGGTTTAGTTCCATAAAAATTATGAGTGTGAATATCAATTAACCCTGGAGTTACAACTAGACCTTTAGCATCAATTATTTTTTTGGCTAAACTGGCATCAATTTTCTTTTTAACGGAAGCTATTTTTCCTTCTTTAATAGCAATATCCATTACTTTATTAATATTATTTTTAGCATCAATAAGGAAACCATTTTTTACAACTAAATCGTATTTTTGGCTGTAGTTGAGGTTAAAAATCAGAAGTATCACTACTAATTTTACAGTTTTAATCATTTTATTCATAATATTTATTAATTAATTGTTGTTGATTTTTTATTTCTGAGACTTCTTACCTCATCTTTATCTATTTCAGAGGTTCTATTACCAAAATTTGTTCTTATATAATTTAAAATATCGGTTATTTGTTCATCATTCAAAAAACTGTGTTGAGGCATGTATCCATTCCAAGTTTCACCATTAACAATTATTTCTCCCTCTAATCCATTTAAAAGAACATTGATTAATCTTGTTTTATCACCAGTCACCCAATCAGTTCCAACCAAACTTGGAAATCTTCCTTTTGCGCCTTTTCCATCTCCTTGATGACATGAAATACAATAAATATTATAGAGCTCCTGACCTGCAGTAACTACCTTTGGCTTGTCAAGTTTAAATAAAATACCATCTCTATATTCATATTCGCTTCCAATTTCAATTTTATCTTTTTCTTTATCTGGTGTCCTTATGTTAGAATTTAATTTACGCATTTCCATTTTAGCTAAATCTTTAGAACTAAATTGTTCTTTATCTCCATTATATTGAATTTTCCAAATTCTTCCTTTCTCTGTGTCTCCAATAAACATCCCCCCATTTGGAGAAAATGCTATTCCCATTGGCCTATACTTAGCATCGTCTACACTTGCAATAGGATCAATCTGAGCAAATCCATCGGCAAAAACTTCATATCGACCGGTTGGTTTGCCACCTTCAAAAGGTATAAATGCCACAAAGTAGCTTGATTGAGGGTAGGGAGCTCTGTTGGTTGATCCATGAAAGGCAATAAATGCCCCATTTTTATATCTAGAAGGGAAATCATCACCAGTATAAAAAACTAAATCATTTGGTGCCCAATGTCCGGGGAAGCCAATTTCTGGATTTTTAAATTGATCACATATGCCAATTATATCACCATCACCACCATACTCTGGCCCTAAAACTTTTTTATCTTTGATCTGATCGTAGTAACAATATGGCCAACCAAAATTATCCCCTTTTTCAATTTTAATAAACTCCTCAGAGGGCAACATTGCGCTTTCCCATCGAGTATATTTTTGTGGCCATAAACGAAAAAGATTGTCTCTCCCATGAACAACTGCATACAAACAATCATTTTCAAAATTCCAATCTAATGCCACTATACTTCTTATACCAGTCGCATACTTTGTCCCGTCTCTTTGAGTTTGGTTAAGCTTATTTTCATCAAACCTCCAAACTCCTGCATGATTCTCAAGTTCAGGACAAGGGTAGACACCTCGGGTAAGGGGGGTTCTTTTAGGATTGACACAGGCATTTGAGGGAGCACCGAAAGGTACGTAAAGCCCCCCTTTTCCATCAAAAGTAATCGGTTTTGCGATGTGCTCGTGACTTCCATGATCATGATCATCGATTACAATGACCTCTGGTTCTGATAAAGGAACCAGATTTTCATCCAATTTAACTCTATATACTATAAGCTCAGAGCTGTAATAAAGATATCCATTTCTAATTCTTGCACCGGTCTCGAGTAGCCCTGCCCATTCAAACTCACTGTCATTAGATTTAATTTTAAATTTTCCAAAATTCGAAATTGTATCTGCCTTACCATCATTGTTATTGTCTCTTATTGCAGCCAGTGAATTATTGTTATTAAGACTCTTATACTTTGCGTATAAATCTCCATTTTCGTTAACCGTAATATGTCTTATATTCTTTGATAGACTATCCACAAAAACAGTCGATGAAAAACCATTTGGCAGAAAAAGTTCACCTCGGTCAATATCTTTTTCACAGCACCAAAAAAAAGAAATTAAAAATAATCTTATGAAAAATCTCATTTTAATTGATATAAAAGTTATTTTCTTAACAATATAATAATTTTTATTGCAAGTTGTTTATTGTCAATTATTTATGTGGATAAAAACTCCAGTCCCTCTTTGATCTGCCCAAAATAAACTATCGGAAGCATGAACAAAAGAAGTACAAGCTTTTTCATAATCATCTAAATTATTTTGATAAAGTAATGCCCTTTTAAATAGATTATCCATATCATCAGGATCAATCTCAATGGCTTTATTGTAATCAGCTAGTGCTTTTTCATACTCTTCTTCTTGTTTGAAAAATTCTGCCCTTCTAAAGAAATTAAAATCATTTTTAGGATCTATATCAATTGCTTTGGTAATATTTTCAAGAGCTTTAGATTTATCTCCCGATTTATTATAAACATATCCAAGCTCTCTATAATAATAGTCTTTTTGTCCATTTAATTCAATCAATGAATTATAAAATTTAATAGCGTCATCATAGCTTTTTAATCTACCCAGTAATTTACCTTTTAAATCTTGAGCTTTAGAATTATCAGGGTATCTATTTAGGATCTTTTCAATAGTTAGAATACTATATTGATATTTTTCTTTTTGACTATTTGAAATTATTAAATCAATTTCCTCTAATTCATTTGTAAAATCTGACTTATTCAAATAAAAAACATCCCCTGTGAGTTGGGTTTCTTCAACTGGCCTTTGACCTCCCTCAGACCAATCAAGTACCTCAGCCCTTACATTTCTAAAAACCTGATCGATTGAAGTATCAATCAAAAACATGTTTTTAGATAAACTGCGTGAATAAAAACTATTTTCGCCCTCTCCATCATCAGCAACGTTACCCGAATCTGTGGAAAAGGCAATCAAAGAACCTGTCGGAGCTGGAATTTTTGCAAGACCACTGCTTTTCCCTATTGATCTAGATTTATTGTTAAAACTTTTCTCATAAGGATTATCTCTACAGGCATCAAGAATTAAAATATTTACCTTGTTAGAATCCCTCAGGAAATGCATGATTTTTTGGACACTTACACCAGACATAAAAACCTCATCCTTCGATTCAAAACTCTCTTTTGTGGGGAGTAAATAGTTTTCACCATCCAATTGCATACCATGACCCGCGTAGTATACAATTGCTGCATCGTAATCAGGTCTTTTTTTACCGAACTCTAAGATTGCATTTTTGAATTGTCCTTGGCTTTCTATATTGGTTTTTAGTATAACTTCAAAATTTAAAGAGTCAAGGGTTGAGGCAATCAATTCTGCATCATTAACAGGGTTTTTTAATTCAGCAGTATTATAATTTGCATTTCCAATAACAAGTGCAAGTCTCTTTTCTTGTTGTGCTAGTAGAGATGAAACAGATAATAAAATCAGCAAAAAAAAATTGTAGTGCATTTTTAAATTTTAAACAAATTAAAAAAATCATCCCAAATTATGGAGAAATCGAAATAATAAAAACCATTATTTCGGGACACATAACCCTATAAACTTCCTAACCTATCTGATTACCTGACGGTGGGGTGGGTTTTGTAGAATGGTTTTTCTGTGGAGGTTAGGGCTCTTGATATTATATATAACTCAACCTCTTCTTTCATAAGACTCACTAATAAATTACTATCAAATTATTAAATATGAGAAGATTAGGATGAAAATCTCAAAGTTTTTTAGGATTTTATGGCCGATTAGCTGAGGTACTTTTAGTTAAGGTATCTATATTTGTAATAACCATATATCAGTTTCAGTGAAACAAAGGCTTTTTTTTCTATTCCTCGTTTCTATTTTTTCTTTTGGGCAGACTATTCCAAGTGGCTTTCAATTAGTTGCCTATGAGGGATTTGATTATTCAAACGGTACAAATATCAGCAATCAGGGTGGAGGATCGGGCTGGTCTTCTAATTGGGTAGCAAATTATTATGGCAATAGCTCGATGTATGTATATTCATCAGGCTATTCATATAGTGGACTAACAACCAATGGGAATAGACTTGAGTGGGGAGGATCTGGTCAATATCAACCTCACGCAGTTAAAAGATCAGTTTCGAGTCCAAATTCAGGAATAGTATATTTTCAATTTATCTCAGATTTCAGGTCTACATCTGGAGGTGGTACTGACAATATCAGGTTTTATAAAGGAGGTGCTTTAAAAGGTGGTGTTGGTGGAAATGGCTCACCCCACACAATAAATATTTTAGATTCAGGGTTGAGTAATGGTATTTCATCAGGGAGCGCTATTGGAGATCGAAGTCTAGTTATAATGAGAATTAATTATGATTTAAATACTACTGAACTCTGGGTTAATCCTAATCTTTCTAACTTCGATTATGCTAATCCCAGCTCTGCAGACGCTCAAGCATCATATGATATCGAGTTTGATTTAATTGAGTTAGTATTTA
>Ga0115564_10003203_pt1 | contig 13829 bp, 8 predicted proteins | sample COGITO_mtgs_1105_7_FD_88680 | JGI IMG/M metagenome (GOLD analysis project Ga0115564, IMG submission 88680) | Pelagic marine microbial communities from North Sea - COGITO_mtgs_110523 | ecosystem: Environmental > Aquatic > Marine > Epipelagic | place: Germany:Helgoland, sampling site Kabeltonne...
GGAGTTCTGTAAACAGTTTAATGCAAGAACGCAAGACAAACAAGGTAAAGTTTTACCTGTTGTTATTACTGTTTTCAAAGATAAATCATTTGATTTTCTTGTAAAAACTCCTCCTGCAGCAGTCCAGTTACTAGAAGCGGCCAAAATTAAAAAAGGTTCCGGAGAACCAAACAGAAAGAAAGTAGCATCGGTTACTTGGGATCAAATTAAAGTAATTGCAGAAGATAAAATGGTAGATTTAAATGCCTTTGAAGTTTCTTCAGCAATGCGTATGATTGCAGGTACAGCACGTTCTATGGGATTAACAGTAAAAGGTAATGCACCAGCATAAACTTTATAAAAAGTAGTAAAAATGGCAAAATTATCAAAAAAGCAAAAAGAAGCTTACGCAAAGGTAGATAGCTCTAAATCTTATGATTTATCAGCAGCTTCAGCGCTAGTCAAAGACATTACCAATGTAAAGTTTGATGCATCAGTAGATTTAGCGATTCGTTTAGGAGTAGATCCTCGTAAAGCAAATCAAATGGTTCGTGGAGTTGTAACATTACCTCATGGAACAGGAAAAGATGTAAAAGTATTAGCATTAGTAACTCCAGACAAAGAGGCAGAAGCTACAGCAGCAGGTGCAGACTATGTTGGGTTAGATGAGTACCTTCAAAAAATTAAAGGAGGATGGACAGATGTAGACGTAATTATTACCATGCCTAGTGTTATGGGAAAATTAGGTCCTTTAGGTAGAGTATTAGGTCCAAGAGGTTTAATGCCAAATCCAAAGACTGGTACTGTAACGATGGATGTTGCAAAAGCTGTTCAAGATGTAAAAGCTGGTAAAATTGACTTTAAAGTTGATAAAACGGGTATCATACATGCTGCAATTGGAAAAGTATCTTTTGATGCTCAGAAAATTGAAGAGAATGCAAACGAGTTAATACAAACAATTATTAAATTGAAACCAACAACTGCAAAAGGAACGTATGTAAAAAGCGTTTTTATGTCTAGCACGATGAGTCCTAGTATAGCCGTTGAGGTGAAAGCTGTTTAATACGTTAAAACTTATAATCATGACTAGAGAAGAGAAATCACAAGTAATACAAGATTTGACAGCAGTATTAGCAGACACAAATACGTTATATTTAGCAGATATTTCTGGATTAGATGCACAAGCAACTTCGAACTTACGAAGAGCTTGTTTTAAAGCAGGAGTTCAGTTGTCAGTTGTTAAAAACACATTGCTTGCAAAAGCAATGGAAGCTTCAGATAAAGAGTTTGGAGACTTACCATTGGTATTAAAAGGTAATACATCAATGATGATTTCTGAAGCAGCAAATGCTCCAGCAAAATTAATCAAAGAATTCAGAAAGAAAACAGATAGACCTTTATTAAAAGGTGCATTTGCAGAAGAATCTGTTTACATTGGAGATGATCAATTAGATGCTTTAGTAGAGATTAAATCTAGAGAAGAGTTAATTGGAGAAATCATTGGATTATTACAATCACCAGCCAAAAATGTTATTTCAGCATTACAATCAGGTGGTCAAACACTTTCAGGTATTATTAAGACATTATCTGAAAAATAAGTACGCGCACAAATAAACTATAATAAACAAAATTTTTAAAAACAATTAAAATGGCAGAATTAAAAGATTTCGCAGAGCAATTAGTTAACTTATCAGTAAAAGAAGTTAATGAGTTAGCTACTATCTTAAAAGATGAGTATGGTATTGAGCCAGCAGCAGCAGCAGTAGCAGTAGCAGGTCCAGCAGCAGGTGGAGAAGCAGCAGCAGATGAGCAAACTGAGTTTGATGTAGTTTTAACAGCAGCAGGTGCATCTAAACTAGCAGTTGTAAAATTAGTTAAAGAATTAACTGGTTTAGGATTGAAAGAAGCTAAGGGTATCGTAGATAGTGCTCCTGCAGCAGTAAAAGAAGGTGTAACTAAAGATGAGGCAGAAGGTCTTAAAAAATCTTTAGAAGAAGCTGGAGCTGAAGTAGAGCTTAAGTAAGCTATTACTCCCGATCACGCTTGGCGAGACGGGGAAACAAATTTAGGTTTAGGTACTAGAAACTATTGTTTTTAGACCTAAACCATTTTGTGTATATATTCGTTTTTTATTTTATTTAGATTTTAATCAAAAAAATATTCTCTTTTGGCAACGAAAAACACTACTGAAAGAATCAACTTCACTACTTCTCAAATGATTAAAGAATATCCAGACTTTTTGGATATTCAGGTAAAATCTTTTCAAGATTTTTTCCAACTTCAAACTAAGGCAGAAGAAAGAGGTGAAGAGGGTTTGTACAAAACCTTCATGGATAACTTTCCAATTACAGATACAAGAAATCAATTTGTATTAGAATTTTTAGACTACTTTGTAGATCCTCCAAGATATTCAATTCAAGAATGTATTGAAAGAGGTCTAACACACAGTGTGCCTTTAAAAGCACGTCTAAAACTGTATTGTACAGATCCAGAACACGAAGATTTCGAAACGATTGTTCAAGATGTATATCTTGGTACAATTCCTTACATGACGAACTCAGGTACCTTTGTAATTAACGGTGCAGAGCGTGTGGTCGTTTCACAATTACACAGATCACCTGGTGTGTTTTTTGGACAATCTTTCCATGCAAATGGTACAAAATTATATTCTGCAAGAGTAATTCCTTTTAAAGGTTCTTGGATAGAATTTGCTACCGATATCAATCAAGTAATGTATGCTTATATTGATAGAAAGAAAAAATTACCAGTAACAACATTATTCAGAGCCATCGGTTTTGAAAGAGATAAAGATATTTTAGAAATTTTTGATCTTGCAGAAGAAATAAAAGTATCTAAAGCTGGATTAAAGAAAGTATTAGGACGCAAATTGGCGGCTAGAGTTTTAAAAACTTGGCATGAAGATTTTGTGGATGAAGATACTGGTGAAGTTGTATCTATTGAAAGAAATGAAATAATTTTCGATCGTGATACAATTTTAGAAAAAGAACATATTGATGAAATAATAGAAGCAGGTGCTAAAACCGTTTTACTTCATAAAGAAGATAACGATATGGCAGATTATGCGATTATTCACAATACACTACAAAAAGATCCTACAAATTCTGAAAAAGAAGCTGTAGAACATATCTATAGACAATTACGTAATGCAGAACCGCCAGATGAGGAGACTGCAAGAGGTATTATAGATAAGTTGTTCTTTTCTGAACAGCGTTATAATTTAGGTGAAGTTGGTCGTTTTAGAATGAACACGAAGCTTCAGTTAAATGAACCAATTGATCAAAAAGTATTAACAAAGTTAGATATTATAACCATTATTAAATATTTAATTGAGTTAATCAACTCGAAAGCAGAAGTTGATGATATTGATCACTTATCTAACAGACGTGTAAGAACTGTTGGTGAGCAACTAGCAGGTCAGTTTGGTGTTGGTTTAGCACGTATGGCTAGAACAATTCGTGAGCGTATGAATGTGCGTGACAACGAAGTGTTTACACCGATTGATTTAATTAATGCTAAAACATTATCATCTGTCATTAATTCTTTTTTTGGTACCAACCAATTATCTCAATTTATGGATCAAACAAATCCATTAGCAGAGATTACTCATAAGCGTAGATTGTCTGCCCTTGGACCTGGAGGTTTATCAAGAGAAAGAGCTGGTTTTGAGGTGCGTGATGTTCACTATACTCATTATGGTCGTTTATGTCCAATTGAAACTCCTGAAGGACCAAATATTGGTTTAATTTCTTCACTTGCTGTATTTGCAAAAGTGAATAATTTAGGATTTATTGAAACTCCATATAGAAAGGTAGATAATGGAGTTGTGCATACTCAAGAGCCAATTTATTTAAGTGCTGAAGAAGAAGAAGGTATGAAAATTGCCCAATCTAATTTAGAACTTAAAAAAGATGGAAGTATTCTTTTAGATAGAGTTATTGCTCGTGAAGAAGGAGATTTTCCTGTTGTGAATCCAGATGAGATTAATTATATGGATGTTGCACCAAATCAAATTGCTTCTATATCGGCGTCTTTAATTCCGTTTTTAGAACATGATGATGCCAACCGTGCATTAATGGGATCAAATATGATGCGTCAAGCAGTTCCATTATTAAGACCAGAATCTCCAATTGTAGGTACAGGTTTAGAGCGTAGAGTTGCAAAAGATTCTCGTATTTTAATCAATGCTGAAGGTGCAGGAGAAGTTACCTATGTAGATGCAAACAAAATTACGATTAAGTACGATAGAACAGAGGAGGAAAAACTAGTTAGTTTTGATTCTGATGAAGTTTCTTATAACTTAATTAAATTTAGAAAAACCAATCAAGGAACAAATATTAACCTAAAACCAATTGTAGAAAGAGGAGATAGAGTTAGTGAAGGTCAAGTTCTTTGTGAAGGTTATGCAACTCAAAAGGGAGAATTGGCTTTGGGAAGAAATATGAAAGTAGCCTTTATGCCTTGGAAAGGGTATAACTTTGAGGATGCGATTGTGATTTCTGAAAAAGTAGTTCGTGAAGATATTTTTACATCGATCCATATTGATGAGTATTCTTTAGACGTAAGAGATACAAAATTAGGAACTGAAGAGTTAACTAATGATATTCCAAACGTTTCAGAAGAAGCTACAAAAGATTTAGATGAAAATGGAATGATTCGTATTGGAGCAGAAGTAAATCCAGGTGATATCTTAATTGGTAAGATTACACCAAAAGGAGAATCTGATCCAACTCCAGAAGAAAAATTATTACGTGCAATTTTTGGTGATAAAGCAGGAGATGTAAAAGACGCATCCTTAAAAGCTTCTCCATCATTAAGAGGGGTAGTAATTGATAAAAAACTATTCAAAAGAGCTGTTAAAGATAAGAATAAGAGAATTAGAGATAAAGAAGCAATAGTTACTTTAGAAGCTTCTTTTCTTTCTGAATTTGAAAACTTAAAAGATGTATTAATTGAAAAATTATTTACATTGATAAGTGGAAAAACATCACAAGGAGTTTACAATGACTTGGGTGAAGAAGTTTTACCAAAAGGTAAAAAATACACACTCAAAATGTTAAATTCTGTAGATGACTATATTCATTTAACAGGTTCTTGGACAACGGATAAAGATTTAAATAAATTTGTAGGTGAGTTAGTTCACAACTACAAAATTAGAGTAAATGATTTACAAGGTTCTTTACGTCGTCAAAAGTTTACGATTTCTGTAGGAGATGAATTACCAGCAGGAATTTTAAAACTAGCAAAAGTTTATGTTGCTAAGAAACGTAAATTAAAAGTTGGTGATAAAATGGCAGGTCGTCACGGAAATAAAGGTATTATTGCTCGTATTGTTAGAGCAGAAGATATGCCTTTCCTTGAAGACGGAACCCCTGTAGACATCGTGTTAAACCCATTAGGTGTACCATCGCGTATGAATATTGGACAGATTTATGAAACTGTTCTTGGTTGGGCAGGTCAAAAATTAGGAACGAAGTATGCAACCCCAATTTTTGATGGAGCATCTTTAGACCAGATCAATGAAATTACAGATCAAGCAGATGTTCCAAGATTTGGACATACTTATTTATATGATGGAGGAACTGGAAAACGTTTCGATCAGCCAGCAACAGTTGGTATCATTTATATGATTAAGTTAGGACACATGATTGAAGATAAAATGCATGCACGTTCTATTGGACCTTATTCATTAATTACACAACAACCTTTAGGTGGTAAAGCACAATTTGGAGGTCAACGTTTTGGAGAGATGGAAGTTTGGGCATTAGAAGCCTATGGAGCATCGAGTATCTTAAGAGAAATCTTAACGGTAAAATCAGATGATGTAATGGGTAGAGCTAAAACATACGAAAGTATTGTAAAAGGCGAAGTGATGCCAGAACCAGGTTTACCAGAATCATTTAACGTATTAATGCATGAACTGAAAGGTTTAGGTTTAGACGTTAGATTAGAAGAATAATTTTTTAATAGTTGGTCGTTGTTAGTTTTTAGTTATTGGTTTCATCCCTTTAATTAGAATTTGAGAATCAAAACTAAAAACGAACAACTAAAAACCAAAAACTATAAAAACAGATGGCAAGAAAACAAGAAAAGTACACTGTAAAAAAGTTTAATAAAATCTCCATTGGTTTATCATCACCAGAAGCTATTTTAGAAATTTCTAAAGGTGAAGTTTTAAAACCAGAAACAATAAACTATCGTACTCACAAACCCGAAAGAGATGGTTTATTTTGTGAGCGTATTTTTGGTCCTGTAAAGGATTATGAATGTGCTTGTGGAAAATACAAAAGAATTCGCTACAAAGGAATTGTTTGTGATCGTTGTGGTGTAGAAGTAACAGAAAAGAAAGTACGTAGAGATAGAGTTGGTCACATTAATTTAGTGGTACCTGTAGCTCATATTTGGTACTTTAGATCATTACCTAACAAAATGGGATACCTTTTAGGGTTGCCATCTAAAAAGTTAGATATGATTATTTACTACGAAAGATACGTAGTAATTCAGCCAGGTATTGCAAAGAATGTGGAAGGAGAACCATTACAAAAAATGGATTTCTTAACGGAAGAAGAATACTTAGATATTGCTGAAGAGTTACCACAAGAAAATCAATATTTAGATGATGCTGACCCGAATAAGTTTATTGCAAAAATGGGAGCAGAGTGTTTAATTGATTTATTAGCTCGTATTGATTTAGAAGCCTTGTCTTTTGAATTAAGACACAAAGCAAATACAGAAACTTCTAAGCAACGTAAAACGGAAGCATTAAAACGTTTAAATGTTGTTGAAGCGTTTAAAGATTCTCAAAAAAATAGAGAAAATAATCCAGAATGGATGATTGTCAAAGCGGTACCCGTAATTCCACCAGAATTACGTCCTTTGGTTCCATTAGATGGAGGTCGTTTTGCAACTTCGGATTTAAATGATTTATACAGAAGAGTAATTATTAGAAACAATCGTTTAAAAAGATTGGTAGAGATAAAAGCTCCTGAAGTTATTTTACGTAATGAAAAACGTATGTTACAAGAATCTGTAGATTCATTATTTGATAACACACGTAAATCATCAGCAGTAAAAACAGAATCTAACAGGCCTTTAAAATCTTTATCAGATTCATTAAAAGGAAAACAAGGACGTTTCCGTCAGAACTTACTAGGAAAGCGTGTTGATTATTCTGCACGTTCTGTAATTGTTGTTGGACCAGAATTAAAGCTTTCAGAATGTGGTATCCCAAAAGATATGGCAGCTGAACTTTACAAGCCTTTTGTAATTAGAAAACTAATCGAAAGAGGGATTGTAAAAACAGTAAAATCTGCAAAGAAAATAATAGATAGAAAAGAACCTGTTGTTTGGGATATTTTAGAAAATGTAATTAAAGGACATCCTGTTTTATTAAACAGAGCCCCTACATTACACAGACTAGGTATACAAGCATTTCAACCAAAATTAATTGAAGGTAAAGCAATTCAGTTACACCCACTTTCGTGTTCTGCATTTAATGCCGATTTTGATGGAGATCAAATGGCGGTTCACTTACCATTAGGACCAGAGGCTATTTTAGAAGCACAATTATTAATGTTGGCTTCTCATAATATTTTGAACCCTGCAAATGGTGCACCAGTAACAGTACCTTCTCAGGATATGGTACTTGGTTTATACTATATGACAAAAGAAAGAATTTCTACTCCAGAATTACCAATTCAAGGAGAAGGATTAACTTTCTATTCACCAGAAGAAGTAACGATTGCTTTTAACGAAGAAAAAGTTGCCTTAAATGCTGGAATTAAAGTAAGAACTCAAGATATCGACGAGAACGGAGCGCAAGTAACTAAAATTATAAAAACTACCGTAGGTAGAGTTTTATTTAATGAAGTTGTTCCAGCTGCTGCGGGTTATATTAATGAGGTATTGACTAAGAAAAACTTACGTGGAATTATTGGAGATATTTTAAAAGCTACAGATATTCCAACAACAGGAGATTTCTTAGATGAAATAAAAAACATGGGATATAAATTCGCTTTTCAAGGTGGTTTGTCATTCTCATTGGGGGATATCATTATTCCTAAAGAAAAGCAATCTATGATTGATGAAGCCAACAAAGAGGTGGATGTAATTGTAGGAAACTATAATATGGGTATGTTAACGCAAAAAGAGCGTTACAATCAGGTAATTGATGTTTGGGGTTCTACCAACAATAGATTGACTGAATTATCTATGAAAAATTTACGTGAAGACCAACAAGGGTTTAACTCAGTATACATGATGCTTGATTCTGGTGCAAGGGGTTCGAAAGAACAAATTCGTCAGTTAACAGGTATGCGTGGATTAATGGCAAAACCTAAAAAATCGACAGCAGGTGGTGGAGAAATTATTGAGAATCCAATTCTTTCAAACTTTAAGGAAGGATTATCAATTCTTGAATACTTTATCTCTACACACGGTGCACGTAAAGGTTTAGCAGATACCGCATTAAAAACGGCAGATGCTGGTTACTTAACTCGTAGATTGGTAGATGTTTCTCAAGACGTTATTATTAACGAAGAGGATTGTGGAACATTAAGAGGATTGGAAGTTACTCCATTAAAGAAAAATGATGAGATTGTAGAATCTTTATCGGATAGAATTGAAGGACGTGTTTCTTTACATGCTGTATATCATCCATTAACGGGAGAAGTTATAATGGAAGCAAATCAACCAATTTCTTCACAATTTGCCATTGCTATTGAGAAATCTGGCATTGATAGATTAGAAGTAAGATCTGCATTAACGTGTGAGTCTTTAAAAGGTATTTGTGCAAAATGTTATGGTCAAAGTTTATCAACGCTGAACAAAGTACAGATTGGTGAAGCAGTTGGTGTAATTGCAGCACAATCTATTGGAGAGCCTGGTACTCAGTTAACATTACGTACATTCCACGTTGGTGGGGTTGCTGGTAATATTTCTGAAGAAAATAAATTAATTGCTAAGTTTGAAGGTAAAGTTATTATTGATGATTTACGTACAGTTGCTGGAAAAGACAATGAAGGTAAAGAAATTGATATTGTAATTTCAAGAACTGCAGAAATTAAAATTATCGATAAGAAAACAGGAATTACTCAAAGTACAAATATTCTTCCTTACGGTTCTATTATTTTTGATAAAGAGCGTAAATCAATTAAAAAAGGAGATGTAATTGTTCAATGGGATTCATTTAACGGTATTATTGTTTCTGAATTTGGTGGTAAAGTGAAGTTTGACAACTTAACACAAGGTGTTAATTACTCTGTAGAAGTTGATGAGCAAACTGGTTTCCAAGAAATTGTAATGATCGATTCTAAAAACAAGAAATTGATTGCATCTTTAATTATAGAAGATAAAGATGGTAACGCTATACGTTCATACAGTTTACCAGTAGGTGCACACCTAATGGTTAATGATGGAGATGAAGTTGCATCTGGTCATACTTTAGTTAAAATACCTAGAAAATCTGGTAAAGCAGGAGATATTACAGGAGGTTTACCACGTGTAACAGAATTATTTGAAGCGCGTAACCCTTCTAATCCATCTGTTGTTTCAGAGATTGATGGTGTTGTTTCTTTCGGGAAAATAAAGCGTGGTAATAGAGAAATTATTATTGAATCTAAAACGGGAGATATTAGTAAGTATTTAGTAAAACTCTCTAACCAAATTTTAGTTCAAGAGAATGACTTTATTAAAGCAGGTATGCCTTTATCAGATGGAGCAACGACTCCTTCAGATATTTTAAGAATAAAAGGGCCTTCTGCTGTTCAGCAATACTTAGTTAATGAAATACAAGAAGTATATCGTTTACAGGGTGTGAAAATTAACGACAAACATTTCGAAGTTGTTGTGCGTCAAATGATGCGTAAAGTTAAAATTATTGATTCTGGAGATACTTTACTTTTAGAGAATCAATTAATTCATAAAATTGACTTTATCAAAGACAATGATGAAATTTATGGAATGAAAGTTGTTGAAAATGCTGGAGATTCTGAAAGTATTGTTGCAGGTCAAATTATTTCTGCGCGTCAGTTAAGAGATGAAAATTCTTTATTAAGAAGAAATGATCAAAACTTAGTAGAAGCAAGAGATGCAAAGCCAGCAACGGCAGAACAAGTTTTACAAGGTATTACAAGAGCATCACTACAAACAAAATCGTTTATTTCTGCAGCTTCCTTCCAGGAAACTACAAAAGTATTAAATGAAGCTGCTGTGAGTGGTAAAATAGATATGTTAGAAGGTTTGAAAGAAAATGTAATTGTTGGTAAGAGAATTCCAGCAGGTACAGGTATGAGAGCTTATGAAAAAATTCTAGTTGGTCCAAAAGACGAAATAGAACAAAGTTTATAATACCCGTTTTACCGGATAATTGTTTAAAAGTTGAATTGTTTATCGTAATTTAATTACTGTATTCAATTCAACTTTTATTTTTTGTATCTTTTTAACAGTTAAACAATTTAACGATATAAATTATGGGAGAAAATAAAAATAAAGACGGACAAATAAACATTGAATTAGATCAAGAAATTGCAGAAGGAACCTATTCTAATTTGGCAATTATTAATCACTCAATGTCAGAGTTCATTGTTGATTTTATTAATATTATGCCAGGTGTTCCAAAGGCAAAAGTGAAATCTAGAATTATATTAACGCCACAACACGCAAAAAGGTTAGCCAAAGCTTTAGGAGAAAATATTAGAAAGTTTGAACAAGCTCATGGAGAAATTAAAGATTATGAGCAACCTCCCATTCCAATGAATTTTGGACCTACTGGTCAGGCATAAAAGAATAAAGTGAAACATTAAGTTTCGCTTTTTTTTTGCTTTTAATTTTTAAAATAAAGAACAGGGATTTCTAGTTTAGTAGCATATCGTTTTAAAAGGGGATTCACTTTTGTATAATTAAAACTGGTATAGAGAACGAGAATTAAAAATAATAATGCACCAATACCAACTTCAATTGGTGACAAATTCCTGCCTATTATTTTGAATCCAATCCCAAAAAAGCTACCATATAAAAGTATAAAGTGAATGACATAAATAGCTAAGGTGTTTTTCCCGATTTTTAAAATTAGAGAATGCTTTAATTTTTTTTCTAAGCTATAAAAGAAAGCAAAATAGAGGAGTACATAACCCAATTTTGTAAATAAATAATTATAATCTGCAGCCTCACTTATTACTTCAATTTTAGTGATATCAAAGACTTGCATCAGAATATTTGAAGAATAAAAGATGAGTATTAAACCTACGCATATGAATGAAGAAATTAGGGTCGTTTTAAAGTGTTTTTTACCTAGGTTCCAGTAAAACAAAGTTGCTATAAAGGCGCCCATTAAAGAATAGCCATACCAAGGGAGTATTCTAAAAACACTACCATTACTCTTAGAAATATAATTATGAATGAGTAGCGGAATCCCTTCGATGTTAAGTACTCTATATAAAGGTTCAAAGACGAATATTAGGATTCCTAAAATCAGGGTGACTATTGAAAAAAAAATCACTTTTTTATTACACAGAAAAAAGATACTGACTGTTAAGATTAAACTCAATCCAATACATTGTAAAACATCCACTGCAAAAAAAGAACTGGATATAGTACCTGAAAACAAATTTTTAAAATTAATCCGGATAAAATATCCAATACTAATTAAATAAAAACCTCTGGTAATTCCTTTTTTTATTCGGTAATTTTCTAATCCTTTTTCTTTTGCCTTTAATAAAAGATAAGTGAAAATTAATCCAGATATTGTGAAAAATATTGGCGCAGTAATACCTCTAAAAAAAGACCATAAGGCAAAACCTTCAGAGTTTAAATTCCGGTAAGAATTATCCAAAAGAGTATCTATAAAATGACCTTGCAGCATCATTATAATAGCAAAAGCACGCACAATATCAATAAAGTATAACCTGTCTCTCAAACTCTGGGGGGAGTGTATAGTATGTGTTATTTAAGATGATAAATTTACATTTTACATCGTAAGCTTATTCTTGTAATGTTAGGAATATATTAGATTGTTCTTGTTCTGTTCAATAACCAAAAATCGGCTAAAACTAAAGCAGTCATTGCTTCTATGATAGGTACGGCTCTTGGTACCACACAGGGGTCATGTCTTCCTTTGCCCGTAATTTCCGTAAGCTCATTTTCAGAGTTTATCGTTTGCTGAGAACTCATAATAGTTGCAACTGGTTTAAAGGCTACTCTAAAGTAAATGTCCATTCCATTGCTAATTCCACCTTGTATTCCACCAGATAAATTAGTCTGTGTTGAACCATCTGCGTTAAAAACATCATTGTGTTCAGAACCCTTCATCTTTGCTCCACAAAAACCACTTCCAAATTCAAAACCTTTTACTGCGTTAATAGAGAGCATTGCGCTACCCAGTTGTGCATGTAGCTTGTGAAATATAGGTTCCCCTAAACCCACAGGTACATTTTGGGCAACACAGGTAATTGTGCCTCCAATTGTATCTCCAGCTTTTCGAATTTCTTGTATTCTTGTGATCATTTTTTCTGCAGAAATTGCATCAGGACAACGAACAATGTTCGTTTCAGTTTTAGAGAAATCTAATTCTTGGTATGGTTTGTCAATAAAGATTTCTCCAACAGAAGAAGTATAAGCATTAATTTTTATGCTTGCTATTAGTTGCTTTGCCAGTGCGCCTGCAACTACCCAGTTTGCCGTCTCACGTGCAGAACTTCTTCCACCCCCTCTATAATCTCTAATTCCAAATTTTTTATCATACGTATAGTCTGCATGAGAAGGTCTGTAAATATTAGTATTGTGATTATAGTCTTTCGATTTTTGGTTGGTGTTTTTAATGATAAATCCAATGGAAGTTCCTGTTGTTTTTCCTTCAAAAATACCAGAATGAAACTCTACAGTATCAGGTTCTTTACGTTGTGTGACAATTTTAGATTGTCCAGGTTTCCTTCTATTTAATTCTTCTTGAATTGCTTCTAAGTCTACTTCTAAACCAGCAGGAAAACCATCTATAACACCACCAATTGCAGTTCCATGAGACTCTCCATATGTTGTAACTTTTAATAAATTTCCAAAAGAATTAAATGACATATTTTTTTGTGTTAAAGTAAGTTGCAAATATACTAAAGTCACCCCAAGAATTTTAATTTTTCTATATTTTATAATGATTTCTAGTCTTTTTTATCTCTAAAGACAAGGTAACTTTGAAGAGGATAGCTGAATTATTATACGATATTCAAAATAATAAAAAAATAATACCTTTTTTGTTTTACATACTTAAAAAAGCTTTCTATATTTGCACCCGCATTTAGAGAATATCTGATGAGACTTCTGGAGAAATGGCAGAGCGGTCGAATGCGGCAGTCTTGAAAACTGTTGACTGTAACAGGTCCGGGGGTTCGAATCCCTCTTTCTCCGCAAAAGAAACCCACAACATCTGTTGTGGGTTTTTTATTTCCAAAAAACCAAACTTGTTTGTGTTTTTAGGGAAATAAAAAAGACTAAATTCTTGGAAATAATTTGGGTTTCTGTGCTTGCTCTGCATTTCATATTGGGATGCACAGAGTGAATCCCTCTTTCTCCGCAGAATGAAAACCTCAATAATTGTTGTGGTTTTTTATTTTGAAATATGTCCCGTCCTGAAATAGCGTTACACAAAAACCTAGTGTAATGAAAACTAATTATGTAAAACGAACACAAAAAGATTATCCTTTAAGTTTAAAACTTCAAACAGTTCAATCTATCGAGCAAGGAAAAACAACTACGACCCAAGCAACAAAGCAATATGGAATACAATGTAGAAGAACTGTTGTTAATTGGTTACGAAAATATGGTACATTTGATTGGGAAAATCA
>Ga0115564_10003204_pt1 | contig 13827 bp, 14 predicted proteins | sample COGITO_mtgs_1105_7_FD_88680 | JGI IMG/M metagenome (GOLD analysis project Ga0115564, IMG submission 88680) | Pelagic marine microbial communities from North Sea - COGITO_mtgs_110523 | ecosystem: Environmental > Aquatic > Marine > Epipelagic | place: Germany:Helgoland, sampling site Kabeltonne...
CCACCCCAAGCACCCGCCCTAACCCGTGCATTTCAAGACCTAAAATGGGCTGTTTCATCCCGAACGGCGCAGTGCAAATTAAGCCCTGCAAACAGCAGGGCATCAAACCGGTCACGCAAGTTTTCTTCCAGTTTTGGGTCCGACAGCCCATGCCATTGGCCGATCAGCAGACATTTAAACGAAACAATCTGATCATATCCCTCGGGGCCCAGAATAACCCTGAAAAACCAGACCTGATCGGTTTAAACCGCTTTCAGAAGCGGCGAAACCATAGATCAATCCATAAGCGCATCAACTTTGCGCAAGACATTCTGCACCTCAATCCAACGCGCGCTCTCATGCATGAAAATCTCCATGAAAACCCCAATGTGGATTTCCAAAACGTATAAAATTTGGCCAAGTGAGGAAATCAGAAATTGTGAAGAGGTCTTTGGCAGTAATGCCAGATGCAGAGCCTGCTGTCGCGATCAGTCAGATATACCCTCTTAGAAATCACGACAAAAAAGGAGCCTTAGGCGCCCTGCCCCTTTACAGAACGCACTTATTGTCGGGTCATGCTGATCTGTCACATCGCCAGCCGTGCTATACGCCACTTGCTGTGACTATGTATAATCAAAATCAGTCAAAGGTGGTCTTTAATAATAACTGATAGCAATCGCTCACCTCATAGGGGTCCATCCATTCCAAACCACTTTTGACATCCGATTGAAATTTCTTTTTTCCGTCCTGAACCAAATCCCAGGCAGTTTTACCGCTTTTATTACGAATTTTGGCGTCTGCACCGGCATTTAACAGCATGAATGCTGGTTGAATCTTATTTCTTACCTGTTGATCATTTAAATGCAGTGGTGCCCGATCCCGCGTATGATACCAATGCGCACAGGCCCAATGCAATGGGGTTTGCCCCCAATTATCGATACGGTTCATCTCTGCGCCCGCGTTCAGCAACGCTTGCAATTTTTGTTCTAATCTTGTGACATCTGACGGGCCCTCCAAGGCCGCCACAAAATGCATCGGGGTGGTTCCATCAAAGTTCCATTCATTCACGTCTGCACCCGCGTCAATCAACGCATCCATGACTTCAAAATCGGCATACATGCAGGCCAAATGCAGCGCCGAATTTCGTCCCACTGACGACGTATTTGCAAACTTTACCCCAATCAGGGCATCCTTGATGTCCGGATCGTCCAATGCGTCTTCGATATTACCCATGGTGACGGTACACCACCACTCTGGGCCGGGAACTGCTTTATCGTTTATGAGGGCTTGAACTGCAGGACTTGGCCCGAGGTTTGCTCTTTCCTCTTCGACTGATTTTCCACTCATATTTGAAAGATAGAGTGCAGTTTTCCTTCGGCTTTCGCCATTATTAAGCCACGCTTTATAAGCGGCGGCTTCTCGCATGATCCAAGCAGTTTTCCACTCATCGGAAAAATCTTTGTCCAGCAACTCACTCTCAACATGCTCGCTGATATTTTGCAGTCTATCGGGTTTATCTGCGTCAGAAAATAAACGATTTCCCAAGCTTTTGTATCTGCTTGCACGCGACGCCAACTCTTCAACTTCAACAACCCGCGCCAGAGCTTCAGGGCCAGCCCGATAGTCTAAATAAAGTTCAAACACTTGCTCAGAAACCAAAGGCAACACCCATTCATCATAATTTGGAATCGCTATTTTAATCTGTTCAAGACGCTCTCTGACTTGCCGGGCCATTGAATAACGCAGCGTGTCCGAGGGCCTAAGTTCATTGAAAACATCCAATGCATCATAGAATTCGTAATAGCCTTCGCTGCTGGCCTGCTGGCCTTTAAAAAGCTCTTCAGCCTCGAAAATCGCACTGAGTTTTAGATCACCACCGACCTCTTCATACAGGTCAGAAAAGGTCTCATTAAGGACAAAATTTTTCGTCACAATGTCACCCCTTCGTTTCGATCCAACAGACTTACACCAAACACGCTGCTCTCCGATACCGCAGGAACGTCGATAAAATAAATCGCATTTCAATCAGATTGCACCACGCCCTCGCCGCCAAAATGCTGTTTTTGATAAACACAGCCGCGCTCCATCTCTTACAGCCCACCCAAAACTCTGCGCACAGAAAAAATAATATCTTAAAAATAAAAATAGATACAGGTCATTCTACGTTCAACCCCGATCGAGGACCCGCACGATGCCAGCCCTATGATCACCTGATGCTCAGCTATGCTTAAACCCACAATTCTCATAGTTAAATCCCGCATTTTACAGGTATCTAAATCCTGTATCACAGATGCAAAGCGATAATCCCTCTGCCAAACGAAAGGGACTTCTAAGAGCCGAATTTCCGTTAAGTTCCGGACGCAGTCTGAAACCTAACTGTTCCATCTCGGATGATCACATAGACCGTCGTCGCTCTGCGTTTTTTGGCAAGACCGGAGCCGAGGGGATACCGCACGGGGCGGGTCAAGAAGATGACTTTCCCTCTGGGTTGCATGCTTTGCATGCGCCTTTCAGGTAATACGTGGCCCATGTGCTCTGGGAGTTTTATAACTTCTACGAAAGTCTAGAGCTGCCCGTGGCGGGCGAAGCCGTCCTGCACATTCGAAAGCTCTATGACGTTGAGACGCAAGCGCGGGGTCTGCCGCCTGCAGAGCGCGTTGCCTTGCGTCAGGAGACCACCAAGCCGATTCTTGACGACCTCGAAGTCTGGCTCAAAGAGCAATTAGGCAAAATCTGCGGCAAGACACCGCTAGCAAAGGCGATCAAATATGCGCTTGCGCGCATGCCCAAGGCGCGGCCCTATTTAGATATTGGCTTTCTGAAATCGACAACAACACAGCCAAACGTGCAGCGCGCCCTATGACCCTTAGACGCAAGAGCTCCCTCTTCAGGAGATCAAAAGTAGAGGGCAAGTCAGCCGCCATTGCCCCCCCGTCAAGACCGCCAAGATGACCACGATAAATCCAGAAGTGACCCGTCCCAGTTTTTCTGGAGCGTGTTTTGTTCAAAACTTCAGCTACTTCATCAAAGTTGTTCATGTTTGCATAGAATGTCTCCTCTTCTTTTTGTGGCGTGACGTATCCGATGACGCTGTGCAGGCGTTCGGTGTTGTACCAGTTGACCAATTTTAAAGTTTCCCATTCGACACGGCCACCGGTTTTACACGGGCCAAAGACATTGATAACTTCAGTTTTGAACAGACCAATCGTACTTTCGGCCTGCGCATTGTCGTATGGTTCACCGACGTTCCCAACGGAAGGGCCCATCCTGGGTTCAGACAAACGTTCTGTGTATTTAATGGTCAGGTATTGCGATCCGCAGTCCGGTTTATGGACCAGTTTGTCTAATTTCGATGGCCAAAGCTGGCAAATTGCTTGGTTCAAAGCGTCCAGAACGAAGCTTGTGGTCATCAAGGTGGATACGCGCCAACTCACGATTTTGCAGGCAAAGACATCGATGACGAAAGCCATGTAAACCATACCCGACCAGCTTGAGACATATGTGAAGCCAGATACCCATAGCTGGTTCGGTGTCTGTGCAACAAACTCGTGGTTCACCTTGTCACCTAGGCATGGCTGCGCCGCGTCAGGATTGGTTGTGATAACCTTTCCACCTCGCACAACACCCTGTATTTCCGTGCCTTTGATCTGGCGCTCCAAAGTGCAGCGGGCGATATCCTTGCCCTCGCGCCGCAGGGCATGCCAAACTTTGCGGGCTCCGTAGCGCTGGCCACTTGCCTTATAAACGCGCTTTATGTCCTCGCAATCAATTGCATCACTCATAGTACGATCAGATGCCAATTCAGGATCACGCATTATTGCTGCCCGCGCATAATACGTTGCTGGTGCAATCAGCAGTACACTGCAGATCGGCCCGACACCAAAAACCGCATGGTGATCTTCTGTAAACATGGTCATCTGTTGAATGGGCGGTCGAGCTCGGCCTGGGCAAAATATGCGGATGCCTTCTTTAGGAACTCGTTGGCTTGGCGAAGCTCACGGTTCCCGCGCTCGAGAACTTTGAGGCGTGCCTTATCTTCGCGGCTCAACCCATCGCGCATTCCGGCATCGCGCTCAGCTTGTTGGCACCAAGCCCGAAGGCTGCCCGGCGAGCAACCAAGCTTTGATCAGATGGCAGTGTAAGCTGCATTGTCGCTGGAATAATTACTGCGGTTTTCTTTGAATAGCCGTCTACCGCGCTCGCGAGATTCTGCCGAGTAGGTCGGGGCATACTTTTTCTGTGTCCTCAGATCTACCTTTGGCGAGTTTTACTCTCCGGCAAACCCGGGGCGGTTCACTTTGCCAAGCGTTTTAAAACTGAAGTGTAACCCGAAATTAGATAAAGAGGCTGATTGTGCGACCAAAAAAACTTTGAACATTAGCTTCAAAATAAATGGCACCCACATTCCAGCCGTTGGCGGGTAATTTTTTTACAAGGAAGGCAATTTGAATGCAGTTACAAAATCAGCGCAACCCAGGCCCACACAAAGTGGACCTGCCTCTGTGCATAGTCCGGCAATTTCTAATTTAACTTCTCAATAGATCGAGAACGTTTTGCTTGGAGGCATTTGCTTGCGCCAGCATAGCGGTCGATGCCTGCTGCAAGATTTGGTTTTTTGCCAATTCAGTGGTCTCAAGCGCAAAGTCTGCATCCTCAATGCCGCCTCTAGCCGCTGACAAGTTGGCAGACATGTTGGTCAGATTGTTAACTGTGTGGTTAAGCCGGTTAGAGACTGCGCCCAACTTAGATCGCTGTTGGTTGATTTTTTCTAAAGCTGTATCAATGATACCCATTGTTCCTGTTGCGGCGGACGGAGTATCGATATTTGTCGACAGCCCACCAACAAGAGGATTATTGGCATTGTAGAGAAACAACGAAACAGAATCTATTTCGCGTATTGAAACGGTAATGCTATCGTTACCAGACGTTCCAGCACCTATTTGAAATGTAAAATCCGCTGTTGTGTCCGCCGCAGCAGGCTCCGTAACGAAGCCACCTATGACTGCGGACTGACCATCATTAGCATTTAATAGAGGTTGTCCTGCCCATGTAGTTGTTTCTGCAATTCGGTCTATTTCGTCTTCAAGCGCTACAAATTCTACAAGGAGATTACTTCTGTCCTGAGCATTATTTGTATCATTTGCCGATTGCACTGCGACCTCTCGCATTCTTTGTAGAATATTCTCAACCTCTTTATGCGCGCCCTCCGCAGTGTCGATAAGTGCTTGAGCATCCAGCGCATTACGAATTGACTGATTTGTGCCCCGAATCTCAGCCGTTAACCGCGATGCAATCGCCACGCCTGCGGCATCATCAGATGCAGAATTGATGCGCTTGCCTGTGGACAACCTCTCCATCGAAGTTTCAAGGCTTCTGTTTACTGCAGAAGCTGACGCCGCAGCATCAAGTGCAGAGGTATTTGTGCCTATGGAAAGTGCCATTAAATTAATCCCTAACCTAAGACAGCATTTTGACCGCTGTCCAGCTCTTGTTTATACAAGTTTAGCTAGGGATAATTTCGTTGGTAAATTGCTTTACCACCCCAAGGTGTCCGAAACCTTTATCGGTAAAATTTACTTATTAATACTAAGGCTGTCAATAAAAATTAAATGGTATCAAATTAATTGTGCTGAAGCTTACGCTGGCGTATCTGCAATACTCCTCAATGAAGGCGCAAAATTATTCACCACGGATTGGTTTTGTGTAATCATACAATCGTTAAACACAGGAGAAAATTATGACTGCAGAAGAAATCGTAATGGGCGGCTATGCGGCCTTTGGCGCCGGAGATATGGAAGCATTAGGCAAAATATACCACCCAGAATGTAAAATCACCTTCCACGGAGATCATGCTTTGGGAGGGGAATATGTCGGATTTGAAGATTTAGCCACAAACATGCTTGCCAGACTAAATGATGCATGGCCGGGCTTTAATGTAAGTGTAGACAATATTGTTTCTAACGATACCGATGTCTGTGCATTTTGCACATTCACAGCCGATGGAGAGTTGAGTGGCAAGGGCGTACACCACTTTGTAGTAAAAGACGGATTAGAAGTCAGCTTTGACCTTTACTGGGACAGCGGTTACTGGGCAAAGCACTGCAAAATTTAAAGTGTCTAATCAGTTTCAATTATCAATGAGCGGGCTGAGCAATCAGCCCCTTCGGCCAACCTCTTTCAAACGTTTTTGAATTTCGGCTTGAATCTTATCATTTCTTATCGCCCGAAAGCCCGTAAGCTGAGCCGTTTTTTCGCTGTATCCGGCGCGTATCGCTGCCTGCGTTGCGTTCAGGTCGATCAGGTATTCTTCTACGAAACGCTTTTGCTTTACGTTCAAAGAAGCACCCGGCCCTGCCGTTTGCTTTTTCGTCACGTTTGCCTCCTTCTGCAAAGGCCCGGCCTCGGCATGTGGTTGTTGTTTTGGGGAATGGAGCCTAGGCTGGACTTTTTAACGAAAGTCATTGGCCATGTATTTTATTAAATTTGACGGATGTGAAGTTGCCGCAATCGAAGGGTCGCGCGCCATGATCTGGTCGGATGACGGCGAGGGATGGGTTCCGCCTGGGGGATCAGAGGACATGGCCCGAGCCATCCGCTCTGACGAACGCGCTGTCGAGATTAGCGGCGATCGATTAACGTCAGTGCTGTCGGCGCGCGGCGCAGATTTTCCAAATTTTGCCAAAAAAGACTTCAGTCGAAAATAGGAAACGCTATGCCACTGGCTATTGTATTCGCAGATAATGATATCATGCCTTCGATTTGGAGCGAGGATACGGACAAGATCCTATTGCAACGGCTAAACAGCATCGTCTTTGCCCCGGAGCTTGCAAACGTGAACAGCGCCCGCGAATGGCTGGCATCGCTGCCAGAGCCAAGCGGATGGTTTGCCACAACGCAGGAAGCGGCCAACTACACCGCACGGCTCAAACAAGAGAAGCGGGCGACAGCTGAAGAGGTCTCACAAGCACGGAACAAACTTGGCTTGCCGCGGGCAGACTTTGCCGAAGCAATCGGCCTTGGTGGAAACCCGAACACCAGGCACAAGACAATTTACGATATCGAAAAAGGTAAGTTCTTACTGTCTGCCGGAGCGTCACGCAGTTTGAGAGCCGTTTTGACTGCGCGTGAATTGAGCCTGCGACAAAACCTGTGCGAAACATTGCGATAAGGAAAACCCGCCCCCAGTTCGATGAACTGGAGCGCTCTTCGTAGAAAGGACGTAAGCCATTGATTTAATGGTGGGTGATAAGAGACTCGAACTCCTGACATCTTCGGTGTAAACGAAGCGCTCTACCAACTGAGCTAATCACCCCTAATGCGCTTGTTATCCAAAGCATGAATGTTGCGCAAGAGGCTTTAAGAAGAATTCCGACAAAAGCTAGCCCTTGATTAATCGCAGTCAAGATCGCCCGCATTGTAGCGCCTCCGCCGTTGTAGGCTAACGCTACAAACCACGGGTATTCCACCGTCCAGGCACCATTTCCAAGACTTAATGGACCCAAACCTACACGTCGGTCAAAATAAAATAGTAACTGGGGGTAACACCCCCCAGTCAGAGGTCTAAAGGCCCGTTAATGTGCCACAGCACCCGCCGAGCCATTGTCGGACTTCAGCCGAGCCGCCGCTGCCGCTTCTTCCGCCGCCTCATCCCATTCAATTTCAACAGGTTCCCGTACCAGCGCATATTTCAACACTTCCGAGACATGTTTCACCGGGATTATGGTCATGCCCTCTTTGACGTTGTCAGGGATTTCCACCAAATCTTTTTCATTATCTTCCGGTATAAGGACAGTTTTAATGCCGCCGCGCAGCGCCGCAAGCAGCTTTTCCTTGAGCCCACCAATCGCCAGAGCGTTGCCGCGCAAGGTGACTTCACCGGTCATCGCGATATCGCGATGCACAGGGATTTTCGTCAACACCGAAACGATCGAAGTCACCATCGCCAAACCGGCGCTGGGGCCATCTTTTGGTGTCGCACCTTCCGGCACGTGCACGTGGATGTCGATCTTATCAAATTTTGATGGTTTCACCCCAATCTGGGGACTAATTGAACGCACATAGCTGCTGGCAGCCTCAATGCTCTCCTTCATCACATCACCAAGTTTCCCTGTGGTTTTCATTCGGCCCTTGCCCGGTAATTGCAACGCCTCAATGGACAGCAAATCGCCGCCGACGCTTGTATAGGCCAGCCCCGTCACCACCCCGATCTGATCTTCCAACTCAGCCAATCCATAGCGATATTTTTTTACACCCAAAAAGTCATTGAGGTTACCCTCATTAACCGAGATTGCCTTTTGTTCTCCTTTGACAATGCGAAACACCGCCTTGCGCGCCAACTTGCCAATCTCACGCTCAAGATTGCGCACGCCGGCCTCACGGGTATAGCGTCGTATCATTTCGTTGAGCGCGCCATCGCAGATTTCAAACTCACCTTTGCGCAGACCATGATTTTTGACCTGTTTATCGATTAGATGACGACGCGCGATTTCACGCTTTTCATCTTCAGTATAGCCGGCCAGCGGAATTATTTCCATCCGGTCCAAAAGCGGGCCCGGCATGTTGTACGAATTGGCCGTGGTCAAAAACATCACATTCGATAGATCATACTCCACTTCGAGATAGTGATCCACGAAAGTACTGTTTTGTTCGGGATCCAAAACCTCTAACATAGCTGATGCTGGGTCACCGCGAAAATCTTGACCCATTTTGTCAATTTCATCTAGCAATATCAATGGATTGGTTGTTTTAGCTTTCTTCAGTGCTTGAATGATCTTGCCAGGCATCGAGCCAATATAGGTGCGCCGGTGGCCGCGGATCTCGCTCTCGTCGCGCACACCGCCCAAACTGATGCGGATGAATTCGCGGCCCGTCGCCCGGGCCACAGATTTGCCCAGTGAGGTTTTGCCAACACCGGGAGGGCCGACCAAACACATGATCGGACCTTTGAGCTTTTGACTGCGCTGTTGCACCGCCAGATATTCTACGATGCGCTCTTTGACTTTATCAAGGCTATAGTGATCGTCGTCCAACACCTTTTGCGCCTTGCCCAGATCTTTTTTGACACGCGACTTCTTGCCCCATGGAATAGACAGCAACCAATCAAGATAGTTCCGCACAACGGTGGCCTCGGCCGACATTGGCGACATGCTTTTCAGCTTTTTCAGCTCTGCGTCAGCTTTTTCCTTGGCCTCAACACTCAATTTGGTTTCGGCAATTTTAGCTTCAAGCTCGGAAACTTCGCTCTGGCCGTCTTCGCCATCCCCAAGCTCTTTCTGGATCGCCTTCATCTGCTCATTGAGGTAATATTCTCTCTGAGTCCGCTCCATCTGGGTTTTGACCCGGGTTTTAATCTTGCGCTCGACCTTCAGGACGCTCATTTCGCCCTGCATCAATCCGTATACTTTCTCCAGACGCTCACTGACGCTAAGCGTTTCCAGCAGTTCTTGTTTGTTTTCGACTTCGATGCCCAAATGACCCGAAACTAGATCGGCCAACTTGGCCGGTTCGGTGGTTTCGGCAACGATCGACATCGCCTCTTCTGGAACATTCTTTTTTACTTTGGCGTAACGCGCGAACTCATCACCCACAGTGCGCACAAGCGCCTCGATCGCATCAGGGTCACCTGGCATTTCGGTCAAATATTCGGCTTCAGCTTCAAAAAACAACTCGTTTTCAATAAACGAGGTGATTTTCACCCGCGCCTGCCCTTCGACCAGAACTTTTACAGTACCATCAGGCAGCTTCAGCAATTGCAGCACATTGGCCAAAACACCCGTCCGGTAAATGCCCTCAACGTCGGGATCATCCTCGCCGGGATCAATCTGACTGGACAATAAGATCTGCTTATCATCCTGCATCACCTCTTCCAACGCATGTACCGATTTTTCACGGCCCACAAACAGCGGCACGATCATATGCGGAAAGACAACAATGTCCCGCAGCGGCAACACAGGGTAAGAGGCGTTCAGAGTATCTTGCATATTCAGTCCTTGCTCTCGACGAGAGGTCACAGCCGTCCCAGCTTAACCCCATACCCGTCACGATTTGTTAGAGTTGTTATCTGGGTCAATGTCACCCTGATTTCAACCCATATAGGTTAGAAAAAACCATGCCACTGCGCGGGGGCACTGACAAGAACCCTTTTGAAACAAGCTAAACACCCACATTCAAAGCGGTTCGATATCGCCGCGTGCGCGTTCAGTGTGAAACTTTTCCTGAAAAGGTCCAAACACCCCAGCGGCTATGGCGTCGCGCATGCTTTGCATCAGGTCCTGATAATAATGCAGATTGTGCCAAGTCAGCAGCATCCCCGAAATCATTTCCTGAGCCCGGAACACATGGTGCAAATAAGCCCGTGAATAATTCTGACAGGTGGGACAGGCGCAGGTCTCATCCAAGGGACGAGGGTCGTTTTGATGTCTGGCATTTTTAATATTTACCACCCCGCGCCGGGTGAACAATTGGCCGGTGCGTCCCGAACGGGACGGTAGCACACAATCCATCATATCGATACCACGCGCGACCGCTCCGACAATATCGTCTGGCTTGCCGACCCCCATTAAATAACGCGGCCGGTCTTCAGGCAGCATATCAACGGCATAATCAAGCACTTCGAACATCATTGGCTGACCTTCACCGACCGCCAAACCACCCACTGCATACCCGTCAAAGCCAATGGCGCGCAGAGCATCTGCGCTTTCCTGACGCTGTTGGGGGAAAACGCTGCCTTGCTGAATACCAAACAGCATATGCCCGGGGCGGTCACCAAAACTGTCTCGGCTGCGCTGCGCCCAACGCATCGACAGCCGCATACTATCCAACGCCTCTGCCTCAGTTGCAGGAAACGGCGTACACTCGTCAAAGCACATGGCAATATCACTGCCTAGCAGACGCTGTATTTCCATCGACCGCTCAGGTGTTATTTCATGCTTTGAGCCATCGATATGGGATTTAAAGGTCACCCCATGCTCGGTCAGTTTGCGCAAGCCAGCAAGGCTCATAACTTGAAAACCACCACTGTCAGTTAAGATCGGCCGCTGCCAGTTCATGAACTTATGTAAACCACCAAGACGATTGATGCGCTCGGCGGTGGGTCGCAGCATCAGATGATAGGTGTTGCCAAGTAAAATATCTGCACCCGTGGCGCGCACTGATTCGGGCATCATCGCCTTGACAGTGGCCGCAGTGCCGACTGGCATGAACGCCGGGGTGCGGATCTCACCCCGCGGCGTGTGCAGCACCCCACAACGCGCCTTGCCGTCGACCGCGATTTTACTGAATCCCGTGGTTTTCATGTCAGCCCCTTTTGTTCAACCCCGTCCATAATTTGAAAGCGACCGTGTTTCAATGCAGCGCGGGATATTATGGCGCGGCACCAAAACCCAAAATCAACCAAAGCCACGGCATCAAAAGAGCATTGAAATACCATCTGTTTTCTGAAAATTTTCTCAAAGCCAAAGCGCGTGACATAGACCGTTGGCAGGCAACCCCGGCGTGAACAGCCTTGGCACAAAGTGGCAGGAGCCTAATGTTGCCTCCAAACAAACCCCTGAATACCAGCGCAAATCCCCCAACGGCTCAAGCCACTGCATATTCAACTCTGGACGCGGGGCCCTGCGCTTCCTATATGTAGAACTGAACTTTAGGACAGGATACGTTATGACCGAGGTACCCGCGCCTCTAGAAGGCACACCACTTATTACACCCTCCAGCACCGGGCATCCGCTCTATGACCAGATTGTTGAAGCCTGTCGGTCTGTATATGATCCTGAAATTCCAGTTAATATCTATGATTTGGGTTTAATATACACCATCGCCGTCAACGATGAAAACGAGGTTCATGTCACCATGTCCCTGACCGCACCGGGGTGTCCTGTGGCAGGTGAGATGCCCGGTTGGGTCGCCGAGGCAATAGAGCCTTTGGCGGGGATCAAACACGTCGACGTGTCCCTAACTTGGGAACCCCCTTGGGGCATGGAGATGATGAGTGACGAAGCCCGCCTAGAGTTGGGCTTTATGTAATTTAGGAGAGTTGACATGTTTGCGATTCCTGGGAAACAAGCCGTCAGTATAACTGCTGCTGCCTGCACTCAAATTTCGAAACTAATGCGGTCAAAAGGTCATTCAGGGCTGCGCATCGGAATCAAAAAAGGTGGCTGTGCAGGCATGGAATACACCATGGAATATGTTAACGAGGCCGACCCGCATGACGAGGTCGTTGATCAGGATGGTGCACGGGTCCTTATTGCACCGATGGCACAGATGTTCCTGTTTGGCACCGAAATTGATTATGAGACATCCCTGCTAGAAAGCGGCTTTAAATTCAACAATCCAAATGTTGAAGATGCCTGCGGATGCGGTGAATCGATCAAGTTTAAAGACCCTGCAGAGCTTGCACGGGATTTAAACGGCAGCTAAATCAAGCAATGCAATGCGTCCTTTGGCGCAGGCTCCTCCCCCCTTTGGTCTCACACAAGGACTTCACTCATGCGGCGTAAAATTGCGGCTGGCAACTGGAAAATGAACGGCACCCTGACACAACTGGATCAATTAAACGCGCTGGCCAAACACCACCCTGCGCCCTTGGTTGATATTATACTCTGCCCGCCAAACACGCTGCTAGCACCTGCCGCGGCACAGACCGCTGCCACCTCGATTGCAATTGGTGCGCAGGATTGCCACGCTGCGGCCTCTGGCGCTCATACCGGAGACACGTCGGCCCAGATGATCGCTGAGGCCGGGGCGACCCATGTGCTGGTGGGACATTCGGAACGTCGTTGCAACCACAATGAGACCGATACGGCTGTCTGTGCCAAAGCCCAAGCCGCCATGGCACAGGCGCTGATCGCGGTGATATGTGTAGGTGAGACCCTGCAACAGCGCGAGGCAGGCAGCACCCTTGCAGTGATTGCCGAACAACTTGCCGCCTCAATTCCCGACACAGCGACCGGTCAAACCGTGGTGATTGCCTATGAACCCGTGTGGGCCATCGGCACGGGCTTAGTGGCAACCGCAGCACAAATCGGTGAAGTTCACGGCTTTATACGCGACAGGCTGATCGCACGGTTTGGTGATGAGGCAGGCCAGACATTCCGACTGCTATATGGGGGGTCGGTGAAGGCAGGTAACGCAGACGAAATCTTTGCAGTCGCAGATGTCGATGGCGCGCTTGTCGGCGGGGCCAGTCTAAGCTGTGATGATTTTTCTCCGATCATCACAGCATTGCAAAACAGCTCCGCCTAGGCAGAGCCCTTTATACTGCCCGTTCCATCCCGGATGATCACATAGACCCTCGTCGGTCTGCGCTTTTTGTGGCGACATCGCTACTGGGGGGATATTTAGACGGCAGACACCAATGTTTGTTCGACGTCAGAGCGAGGCGACAACGACACCAAAGATACCGGCGGCCAGCCAGGCGCGTGATGAACCTGCGTGGGTCTTGGCAGAACGCCACGTAACCACTGAGCAGACTTTCCGGAAATAGCGCAAGCGCGACAGTGTTCAGGATCGCAGCCACACACCCCACACCGTCGTCAGACCACCCTAACACCAGCGCAGGAGGCCGAGGCAGTGGCACTGCGCAAAACGTGACGAGTGTCGCTAAACAATCTATTGGCCGTGGGGCGCGAGTTTCTGAACCCGACTATGTCTCGTTCGGGTCTATTGGATTGATTCCAACGTTTGGAACGCCCGATTTCTTGCTGCGTTGATTTTGTCTGGATCTGTTGTCCATTTGAATGGTTTGGCGTGGTTGTCATTGTACTCGGTGATGAAACGGTTGATTGCAGCTTGAAGGTCGATGAGGGAACGGAAGACACCTCTTTTCAACCGCCGCCTCGTCAGTTTGGC
>Ga0115564_10003206_pt1 | contig 13818 bp, 10 predicted proteins | sample COGITO_mtgs_1105_7_FD_88680 | JGI IMG/M metagenome (GOLD analysis project Ga0115564, IMG submission 88680) | Pelagic marine microbial communities from North Sea - COGITO_mtgs_110523 | ecosystem: Environmental > Aquatic > Marine > Epipelagic | place: Germany:Helgoland, sampling site Kabeltonne...
ATTGCCAATCAATAAGTCGTAACCCTTTTTCACCTAATATCAAGTTACCTGGCACAACATCAGTATGCAATAATACAGGTTCGATATTTGAAATTGATACATCTGGACATAGCTTGATTAATTCATTTTTATGATAATTGTTTAGCTTGTTTATTATTTGAAGCCCAGTTTTTTTAATGTCTGATGGTAAATTTGAAAGAATTCGCAAGTGTTTTGGGTGTTTATATTCGTGAACTCGAGTTAATAATTCTGCTACAGTGTCTACATTATGAGACCATGTTTCACCCTTAATATAATGATACATCAAAACTACACCAAAAGGCGTTTTGATGTACTTGTAGGGCTTTGGCGCAATATCAGAACTCTCAAGCCAAAGAAGACATGCATACTCCGCATCTGGAGTATTATTAAAGAGTGGATTAGTTTTCGTTTCTAAATATAACTTACAAATTAAATCTTCTTTACCTACAAGTCGCCATACTTTATTTGTACGCCCCCCCGTTTGAGCATGCCAGACAGTTTGATTTGATATTACTCTCTGTGTGACCAAATAATTTTGTAATTGGTTTTTTATTTTATTGACGTGATACATCTTAAAATTTTACGTTAATCTTTCAGACTTCACAAGGTTTTCAGCTTTTCAAGATGTGTTAATTTGATTAGATTATAGACGTGGCTCTGTGGCTCAACTGGATAGAGCAGCCCCCTCCTAAGGGGCAGGTTGGTGGTTCGAATCCACCCAGGGTCACCAAAAAAACATAAATATTACAAAAATACACTTATTTTAAATAACTCTTTATTGATAGTATAACTTTTGTTTATATGCGGTAAATTTATTGTGAATATGAAAAATGAAACCAAAATTAATAATTATGCTCCTTTCAAGTTTAATACTTTTTTCGTGCGGAACAGTTAATGGAACTTTAAATGGTACAGGTTCTATTTTAGAGGGAATTGCTTCAGATGCGCGACAGCTTGGCAGTGTTTTTAAATATTAAAAGATAGCAGCTTCAAAAAATGTGTTTATTTTACAATAAGTCAATGTTGAAAGTACCAAACTTAAAATACATAAATTTAAAAATATTTATTCTGAGTACAAACCAGATAGGCTATATCTACCAAGATACAGGTTTGTAGCTTTAACCCAACCAATATCACCAAATAAACACAATGATATTATTGTCAATAATTTTTAACTTATACATAAAATTTATATATGTTTTAAGGTTATTTATAACTGTAGTATATCTAATAAGTATCGTACACTTTTTACGATATTTAAATTAAGTTATTCTACTCAAATTCAGATTGGTTTTTTAATTTATTCAAAATTTTTCATACAAATTTAACTAGCCAAAAATATTCAAATGCTTTAGAAGTTTCTAATATCATAGAGAGACTATATTAATGACTAGATTTTGTACGTATCTTTTATTTTTATTTTATTTTTCTGCCAATCCTTCCTTTTCACAAAATGACAAATTTAGCATAGATATAGGGTCTGCAATTCAATCAAAAGAAACTCTTAATACATATAGCAGTACAAAATTTCCAAATAAGGATAGTATTCATATAGGTTTAAAATATAATCTTCACGGTTTTTCGTCAAAATTAGTACTAAATCATAATACAAAAAACTACCTAACATTTGATAATTCATATATTAATTTTAAAAAAGGAATAACGTCCTTTGGTATTGGGTCTTTTAATCGAAAATGGTCTTTTTCAAGAAAAACATCATTAATATTATCTTCAAATACTAGACCAATACAATCTTTTTATTTTAAATTGAACAATAAATTTAAATCAAGAATACTTCCCCAAGAAGCTCACTGGTCTTTTGAAATACTTAATGGAATTACAAAAAAATCACTGGGTAATAAGGATTCCATAATATCTGGACTTAGAGGTACTATTTCACCTACAAAAAATTTATCTTTTGAGTTTTTTCAAACCAGTCAATGGGGTGATAGTAAAAGAAACCTTAATACATTTAAGTCTGCATTAATAAACGACACGAATGAAGGTAAATATGCACACATAAATAAAATGGCTGGAATGGGAGTTTCATACCAGATTTCAAACAATATTTTACCTATGAGATTTTATGCTCAAATTGTTGGTGAAGATGAAGCAGGAAGTTTACCATCATGCACAGCATATTTAACAGGGCTTGAATGGGAAAATCAAAAAATTAAATACCCAACTTTAGTAACCATTGAATATATTAATACACGAACAGACATATCTTCTAATGGAAACTGTGGGCCTAATAGTCTATACAACAATAGCACGTACAGTTATACAAATTATGGTACTGCTATGGGTGCGCATATTGATACTGAAGGTACTGCTCTGGATCTTAGTGGCCAAACTAAAATACATGAAAATTTTGATATTATATATTCAATGATGCTTACTACTATCAATGCTTCAAATTGGTCGGGTCATAGACTTTCTTCTAACCGGCAAAGTGGATTAATCAATACATTAGGAGTATCTTTCAACAAAGATAAATTTACCTTTTCCGGAAATGTTAGTTCACAAAATTTTATTTTAGATAAAGCAAACATAAAAAGTGGTTATTCTATTGGACTTAAGTCCAACATATCATTTTAAAATATACAATAGATACTACGACCCTAAACCTTTAAAAATTGTTATTATTGTGTGATATACTATCTTAAATTCTAAAATATAACCCATGTTTGCAATATAATAATTATCAATATGTGATTTTTTTGCGGTTGCTTCTAATCCTTCTGCATATCCTAGTCTAATTTGTGAAAGACCCGAAATACCCGGGCGAATACGATGTCGTTCTCGATAACCTTCAATATTTGTTAAAAAAATCTCTGCGTGTTTATGGTAATCAGGTCTAGGTCCAATTAAACTCATATCTCCTTTAATAACATTTATTATTTGTGGTAATTCATCTATGCGAAATTTACGTAAAAACTTGCCTAAAGGTGTGATTCTATTATGTTCAATAGGATCATTATATTCACGAGTACTTATATTTGTTGGTGTCATAGTTCGAAATTTTATAGCATTAAATGGTTTGCAGTCTTTACCCATACGTTTTTGAATAAAAAATATTTCCTTAGAATTATTAAAAAAGTTCATACATAATATAATAAAATAAATAATTACCAATATAGGCAACAAAAATATACTTGTAGTTAAATCGAATAGTCGCTTATTTATCCAAAAAAATTTTGTTCCAGACACAACTATAGATTTTTGATTTTGAATATTCATTACACTATTTTACATCAACGACTAAATGAAACAATAAGATTATTGAAAATTTATTGATTTACGCCATAAATTATCTAAATTTTGCTTCCTAAAATTTCTAAGGCTAAGCATATTCTCTTCTCGAAATTTACTTTGTGAATTTAGTGTAATTTTTGTACTTATATCTTTTTCAACATTAAATTTGAAAAAATCTAATGTTAAAAAGAACTTTATGTTATGAATATCTTCTAATTTTTCAACGCCAGCATTGAACCTCATATTTTGATCGCTAATACTAAAAGAAATATTTGTACTGAGTTTGTTATCAGTTTCTTGGAGGCCTAATGTAAAATCAAACTTATCAAAAACATTAAAACTTTTATGGCTGATATAAAAAGAGTATTCATTATCATTAATTTCATAATTAAAATTAGCATAAATTTCAGAATTTTCATCATTAGACAAACTTACTATTTTAGTTTGAAAGGTTGGATATCTACCTTTTGATTGATTTATACCTACGTTTCCTAAGTTTTTTTTAAATATTACAAAGTCCTTATCCAACATTATACCAAATGGATTATCTGTGGTATTTTGAAGGAAGAAGCCAGCATTCACTTTTTGATATAAGTCTTGCTTAAATTTAAGCTTATAGTTTTGCTTGGTGAGCATTATATCTATATTTTTTGTTTTTGATGGATGCAAATGTAAGTTATTTTCTTTTTTATCACTTAAATAAAAAAGATCAGATGTATCAGAATATTTTTTTGAAAAATCATATGCGGTTTTTGGAATGGAAAATCCATATCTACTTTTCCCAGAAACAACAGGTATCAACTGTATTTTTCTTTTAGCTGGGTTGCTTAAGAAAAACTCATCAATTTTATGGTTAATTGATGAGTTTTTATCATCAAAAATATAATACTTTTCCTGAGCATGCAAAGATGCTGCAAGAAAAAGGAAAATAATTAGCTTGAATATAATAAATACACATTTAGTCAACATTTTGAATTGCAAGAATTGATGAAGCGATGTTTCCTAAAACCCGTGAAATAATGTCTGTTGTTCCAAGAATTGATAACCTATCTAGTCTTGGAGGAATTATTACAACCGACCCAACAGGTATAACTGTTGATTTATTTAGTTTTCGACTTTCTCCACTTGGCAATAGCAAGTAAGATTTTCGAATATCTGCTATTTTTGTTGAACCACCAGCCGCTTGAACATAATGGTTAAAACTTTCACCTTTTGTGTAAGAAGCCACTGTAGTCCTTTGTACTGCGCCAACTATTGTCACATGCGATGGACGTTTTGGTATTGTTAATACATCCCCATCTTCTAAAAATACAGGGTTTGAAGAATTTTCTTCTAATATATTGAGTGCCATACGCCCAACAGTTGGCTGTCTTCGTAATTGATTTGCAAAACCCAGTACTACTTGGACTTGATCTCCGGCTTCTTTAAGACTTGATTGCGCTATATTTAGGACTGACGCCTCAAGGTGATCTGCTAAAATGCTATTAGTTTCTTTTTCTTGATCTTTCACAGACATTCTTTGCAATACTGCTCCTAGAGGAAAGGCTACATCAGACAATCCGCCCGCACGTCGTATTATGCTCTGAACTGTTTCGGACCTCGTGAAAGAATAACTTCCAGGAATTAATACTTCACCTTTTATTTGAATCACGCCTGTTATTGCATCATTGATAGCTAGTGGTACATCTAAATAATATAAACCTGAAAGTTTTAATTCTTTCAGTTCTGGATCATTTGATTTAAATATTACTGGATTGTTCCTAATTAACCGATTTTCTTGTTTTATTGCTTTAGTTATATGAATTTCAGATTTAGCCGTACTCTCAATTAATCCCGCCGTTGATATAAAATCAGATATATTTATACTATCTGCAACAGGATATGAGCCGGGGAAACGCACTGATCCTGATATCGTGCGGAGTGAATTTTTCATAACTTTGATATGTGAATTAATCTGGCTACTTTTCTTTTTTGGTAAACTTTCTTTAACTTGTGTATTATTGGTTAAATTTTCCGGTATATTATAACCCTCCGGTATATTATAACCCTCCGGTATATTATAACCCAACGGTAGATTTAATTCACTAATGTTAGTTACTTCTGTATCATTTTTTTCTATAATTGTATCTGAATTTATATCTGAATTAACATTAAAATTAATACCATTGATTTTTTCTTCATTCTCAATAAATTCAGTTCTTATAAATGCTTTTGAAAATGTATGTACAATATTTGATGTGCCCAATTTAATCTTTGACGACTCCGAAAAAAATCTATTTGAACCATAAGTCTGCAAATTCCAAGTATCACTATTAATATTTTTGGTATTCAGCCCAATATATAGTTTATAAAAATCGTTCCTATTATAGTACTTTTCAAAAAGCTTTAAAGTAAACGGTGAATAATGTGGGGGCAATAATAATGCTAATTCTCCATCATAGTAAACTTTTACTGCATCACTAGATCTAACATTAAAAAGTAAACTTGTTTCGACTCCTTTTTCATAATCCCTAATTAGAGATCGGTATGTATCTTGAGATATTAAGTTTATTTCTTGATTTCTTTTAATCTCAAATCTGTCATTCAAATTTTTTATTTTTGGATTACCATCAGAATTTAAATCATGGACAATTACAAATTCATTGACCAAATTAGGAGATCTTCCGCGCAGTGTTTTCAAAACATCACTAGACGTCATTCCATTTACAAAAGGCATAAAGAAAAATAAATTGCCATCTAACTTAATCTTTGCCAAGTTAGCATTTTGCAATAAAGATTTTGAGAAATTAATATTTTCAAGTATAATATTTTCTTGATCCTGCAATTCCTTTTGAACTAAAAGTGTTTCAGCATTTAAGTTTGTTGGTGTGGCAACTGTTCTATCTAAGGCGTATGAAGCTAAAATTTGGTCTGCTTCTTTCTGCGATTCATCCAACCTTATTTTACCTAATAAATCTTTATAAAATCTGTTTTCAAAAATAAACAACCGATCACCGGCAGAAAGTGGGGGGTATTCTTTATTATTCAGAGCGGATTTTAAATTAAAAGCTTTAATATTATTATTATTTTCTAACAGCGCTACATCATACATAGTTTTTGTCGATGGGGCGTAAAAATTGCTAATTAATTCTGAGAAATTTGATTTTGAGTCAGTTGGAACATATGCAATTCTACTTCCATTAAGATAAATTTCAGCAATACCAGATTTATTTAATTTAGATACAATGTGATTTTTTGAATTGTTTAGATTTTCACCAACTAGCGATAAATATTCTTCTTGATTAAATATTTTTAAATTGGCCCCTACAGGTAATGTAATATTATTATCATCAAAAGCTTCATCAAGATTTATAGCTTGAACATCTTTACCTATAATTAAAGCAAAGTTAGTGATTGCATCTTTTGATAAGACCGCACCTTCTCTTAAAACATCAACTACACTTAGTGGCACACTTGACGATATTTGATATTCGTCAAGCACCGCACCAGTAATGTTTGAAATATTCAATTCACGAGTTTCAATAAAGTCAATATTCAAAGCTTCACCCTCACTTATGATATCATTCTTTTTAACTTTACGTGATGCAATCTTTCCATTTTTATCAAAGTAAACTGAGCTTAACTTTGCGCCTGGGGGAATAAAAGAAGTTCCTGTAAATTTTAATAATTTTTCAACTGTTATATTTGTTATATTTTCTTTTAGTTCATAAATACCAGGTTTTGACAGAAATCCACTTGCAGCAATCGTAGATCCTTTATTTGGAACAAAAATTCTAGCCCCTTGCGTAATCACTGGGTCATTAGAAGGAAGAGGGTTTTGTAAAAACTCATAGAAATCAACAGTTTTTGTTTGTTTACCTAATTGACTCAAAAATATATTTCTCAGCGACCCATTATCTGATATGCCGCCTGAATATGCAATAACTCGACTTAGCGGTGTATATGCTGGTACAGCAATAGTCCGCGGTGAATTAACATTTCCTGATATCTGAACAGTTATAAGTCTTGCACTACTAAGCCTTACAAAAACATCCGCTGATGCGTCAGTTAAGGTCATTTCACTTAAAAATAATTTATTAACTTCACTTAAGGTTAATCCGTTAACATTTATTGGATACATATTTTCTAGTGCAATTGTACCATCGCCTTCAACTTGATATTCATCACTAGATGGATTTAATCCCATCACTGTGATATGCACAATATCACCTGGAGCCAGCTGATAGTTATTTCCAATTGTATTAAAAAATAATAGTTTATCATCTTGAGTTTGGTTAAATTCACTTAATCCATAAACTTTTAATGCCTCACCTGTTAGGGCATAAAAATATTTCTTTAAAATGGAAGATTCTATATTATCATCATTATCAATTTTATTTAACGTTAATTTTTGTGAGTCATCTGATGTAGCTATACTTGAATTAGTTGACGTTAAATTTTGATTAAGAGGTTTGGGTATATTGGTTGGCTCAAGAAGTTCTGGATTGTTAGATAGAAGCTCTTGCAATTCCATAATATCGCTTGCTTGAGACTGTGCAAAACTAACAAAATTAGTCAAAAATAATGCAATAAAAAAATATTTAAAATACCGCATTTTTGTTAATTACCTTTCTTTATAAAATATTTAGATACTAAAATTGTTGAACTAAATATAAAACCCAAAATTACAGATAATACTAGTATTAACATTGGCCTTGGCGATGTTGGATACATGCTAATTTTAGGTTCAATAAATGGTTCTGCTACAAAATACTTACTGCTTAAGGCTAACATTAATTTCTGCTCTTCTCTAGAAATTAATTTAGCAAGCGCTTCCTTGTGTTCTCGAGAACGTGCAGATTGAAGCTTATTTTTATAATACGCCAACGGTTCCTTAGAAAAATTAATATACCTGCTCCGCAGTAAGTCATCTGTTGCTTGTGTTATTCCATCAATTAAAATTATCATTTTATGTGGAATAGATGTCTGACTTTTAATAACAAGAAAACCAGTTATTTTATCTTCATTTATTTGAATTTTACGACCAATAAACTCTGCCAATCTAAGTGGATTTGGAGCCATATATGGCTTTTTATCACTCCCTGTAATTATCCTAAATACATTACCTAATATTTCAACATTTTTACTCTTTTTAATTTCTGAAAAATCTCCAAGCTCTTCATTCCATTCACTAGAAAAAAGACTTTTTACAAGATCTTTATTTTCAAAGGCCACTTCCGAAATTTCAACTGAGTCTAATAGTTGTTGGTAGATTATATAATCATTACTTGATTTTGTTCCACCCGGTATTTTTACGCCTGCCAACTTGGCTAAACCACCAAGACCAGATAAGGAAGATCCACCTTCCTGCTCATGGGCAACTGGCTTTAAACTAAATTCAACAGTATATGTTCTTTGGGCACCCCGTAGATAAAAGGACCCACATGATATTGCTATTGCAATACATAAGACCACAAAAAATTTTCCGCGCCACAATACTACAAAAAGTGACGACAAATTTAGTTGATCATTTAGATGAATATTTTCAGGATTTTTCATATTAATTTCTAGGTAAATTTGAAATAAATTAACAAATATTATAAAAAAAGAAAAGCACAAACATCATTGAAAACACTTATTTCGATGTAACCTAAATATATTAAATAGTATTGTTTTATAACTTCTAAAATAAATGAAATTAATAAAATGCTTTAAGTTGTATATTTTAGAAATTCTTTTAGTTCATTGACGGGTTCTGGTAAGTCTTTAAATATCCTCCATATAATATTTGTAGACGGCTTCAAAACAACCCAAATTGTCAGAATTATTAATAAAAAATATACCTTTAAATTTTTGTTTGAAACAAACCATTTCTCAATTGAGCCCTTGTATGGAGCAATAACATTATCGTAGAAATCAACAGAAGCAAATTCTCCTTGCATAATGTCTTCTTCATTATGAAAAATTATAGACCCCACTCCCGATAACCCAGGCTTAACTCTTTTTACCACCACTTGGGTGGAGGCTGAATACGATCCAAATGTTTGATGAGTTAAAGGTCTAGGCCCAATTAAACTCATATCGCCAATAAATATATTTAAAAGCTGGGGTAATTCATTAATCTTAGTTTTTCTGAGAAATTTGCCAATTGGAAGGACCCTTGGATCCTCTTTCATAGTAACTGTCCCAGTCCCAATATTAGGACTATCTTTTAGCATAGTTGCAAATTTTAATAATTTAAAAATTTTACCATCTTTACCTATTCGTTCTTGTGTAAAAAAAACTTCTCCCTCAGCTGAAAACTTCAACATTACAAAAATAGGCAGTAACATTGGAGAAAATATTATCAGCGCTAAGCCTGAGAAAATGATATCAAAGAAACGCTCCATAATTACATTCTTTGGTCTAAATATTTGCCAGTTTCTTGATGTGCAAAATCTGGTAAAATATTATAAAAAAGTTTAACTATCTCGTCTTTATTCCAAATACCCACATTTCTTAGGTGCTCAATTCCATAAATAAATTCATCTAATTTATCACCATCAAAGTCAGGTTGGTTTTTTATTATACCAATAGATTCAAACCGTTTCATATTCAAATCTTCATTATCAGTGAAAAACTCTTCAAAGTCCTTTTCACCTGTGGTGTTACTGTTAAAAAAATAACAAGGCCACTGCATATTATCAATAAGTTCTTTAGAATTATCTCGGGCCTCATTTTCAGAAATACATATGTGCGGCTCATAACCATGGTCTTGAAGATATCTAATTGCAATCTCAGAAAAATTAATTAAGTGTAATTTCTCACTTAATTTTGGGAAAAATATATCTCTGTTATTTCCAAGCAACCCAGACATTAAACAAAGTTCACCAGATTCTTGCGGTGTAACAAAATAACGTCGTACGTCCTGAGGTGCAGTTAATGGCTGTCTTTTGGCAAATCTTTGGTCAAATCCATGAAGTAATGACCCATCAGAAAATGCTACATTCGCAAAACGCGCCATTGAAATTTCTTGAGTTTGGCTTTCCCGCATTAAAAACATTTCCATTATTCGCTTACTCGCACCCATCATGTTTACCGGATTTGCAGCTTTATCAGTTGACACACAAAAATATTTTTTTACTCCCATATTTCTAGCCAATCGCAGTGTTTTCATAGTATTAAAAACATTTACTATTATCATACGCATTAGTGTATAAGGATCTTTTTCACTTCTCACGTGCTTGAGTGCTGATAGATTAAATACATAATCATATGGGCCCTCAACATTCAATAAAGCTTCAAATTCAAGACCACCACAATCCAGAGCAAAAGTTTTAAATTCACAGGTGTTATATCCAATTGAACTTCTTATATTCCTAACTAACTCCACCATATTATTTTCAGAGATATCAACAACATGGAGCAAATTTGGATTTCGCTTAAATAATTCAAAAGTAACAGCACTTCCAATAGTTCCAGCGCCACCAATAATTAAAAAACGACTATTCTGGATAATATTATTTAATTTAAATTCATTTTTATCAATATCCAATTTAAACAATGGGTCAGATCGACCAATCAAAGATAACAAAACGCTGCTCCCATTATTAAGTTAATCAAATATCTTTAAAATACACATATTAAAAAATTACCAGCTAAAATAAATTTAGCTTCCCTAACGAAATGCATACTCTTTACTCATAAAATAATTAAGAAAAATTCCCGATATTACTCCCGCAATAGAGGATAGAACCATTCCAAAGTTATCACTATACAGATACGAAGCAATACCTATGTTTGCAACTGCAGATAAACTATTTGCTAATATATACTTTAAAAAACCTATTACTTTTTCCAAGAAACCTACGTAGCGGCCACCAAATGTAATTGAGTTATTTAATAAATAATTATTTAATAAAGCGGCCAAAAGAGCAACTGAATTAGAAAAATAAAATGACAGATTTAGACTTATCAAAATATTTAAAGTTGATAAATGCACAACAAGGCCAAGTGCACCCACTAGCATAAAGACGATGAAGCTTGAAGAAAAAAGACCTCTAGTTAGATTCTCAATGATTTGCCCTAAAACATGATAAAAGGTTGCAATATTCATCTTGCTTGTCCCACCCTGCCTATCATTGAAATTGATTTTTACTTCACCTGTTAGAATATCTTTTTTCAGCATTAATATATCAAAAAGGATTTTAAACCCTCCTTTATAAAGCCTTTTTTTCAGTTCATTAATTACAGAAGATTTAACTAAAAAAAAACCAGATAATGGATCAGTTATGGATTTTGGAATGAAAAGATGTGAAATGCTAATACCTATTTTACTTATAGCCTTTCTAATAAGCGACATACTTTCGCTTGAGTCATCCAAAAAACGTGACCCAACAACTAAATCAACTTGATTGACAGACATGTAATCTACTAGAGATCTAACATCAGAAGGATTGTGTTGACCATCTCCATCCATTACGCAAATATATTTTTTAGTTGCCATTGCAGCACCCACAACCACAGCCGAGGAAAGACCTTTATCCCAACTTCTTGAAATACATAAAATGTTTTGCTCAGCATGTGATGAAAAGCTAGACTTTACCAACTGAGCAGTTTCATCAACGCTATCATCGTCCACTACTATAATTTCATAATCATAATGAACTAAAGATTTTTTTAGCTCAGTAATTAAAGCTATTATATTTGAACTCTCATTCAAAGTAGGAATAATTACGCTAATACTAAACATATGGGTATAACATTTTATGAGCTCGTGAATATTTGCTAAATCTAGAAAGAGGTGTGGAAACAAGCCCATCTAAAAAATCTAGGGAGGACCCTGCTGGGGCCTTAAATTCCAAAACACAAGAAGCATCTCTTAAGCCTTGTGAAAATCCAAATTTATGAAATTCAATTTCTTTATCGATAGTAATCCTAATATCCTTATAACTATAATAATCTCGGAAATACCTAACATTCAGAACGGGCAAACAATGTCCGTATGATTTATCAATTACACCGTGTTTTAAATATTTTAAATACTCAGATTCATCAATTAAACAACTAGTTTTAAATCGTCCTTCATATGCTGATGTTTTAACCTCAAAAGAAATATTATTGCTTTCTTTATAACTTCTAATCCGTAGCTTTTTTCTGGGAACAGTGCCTTCCTCAGAATCTAAAAAGCTATTTCTCATATTATTATCAAAATAGAGACTATCTATCTGCCTTCTGGGGTGGAGTTGAGACATTCCTTTATCAACAAAATATGAATATATTTTATGCGCTTCTACGTACCCAAGAATTATTTTTTGTTCAATACGAAAACTCATATTTTAATCAATTTACACTTATAGTGGAATTAATATCAGTAAAAATTGGGCCTTCACAAAAATATTCATCAATGCCTATTATACCTCCATTAAATTCAGGCTTTTTCTTGTAGGCTTGCAAGCAATTTTTTGACTTTAATATCTTTAAATCTTTAATTTTAGTAACTGAAGAATCTTTGCTTGCAACACCTGTGAAGCTCTTTAACACAGAAATGTTATCACCATTAAAAATTGATTCTTCCCCAACAGAGATGCCTTTATCACCACAATCTTGAGCCCACAGCTCAATAATTTGATAATTACCAGCACTAACATCTAAACAGTCATTACCCGCTTGAGTTAATAAAAGTTTTTCAACAGTCAAATTTGAAAAATCAAAATCAACTGCATCCGAAAATGCTTTCAAAACATTAATGCTATTTATTAAACCTTTACTACGCACAATATTAACACTGTCTTCACATGCTCCACCATTAGAATTTATTTTAGTACCCTTAAATATAACATTATAAAAATTTATACACCCAGTAAAACCAAAATTGTCAGATTGTGTTGTTGAAAATAAATTATTTTTTGCTGTTATGCCATTTAAATAAATTTCAACATCATTTAGTTCAATGTCTTTAAATATGAACCGATCATCAGCTTTATTTTGATTAAGATATATAGTTTTTTTCTCTTTGTTTGTAAATTTTACCTCTGAGCCCATTGAATGCGTAATTGTACCAAAAGATGTCTTAGTTGTTCGAAATAAATTTATTTTATTAATATTGCTATTAATATCCACAAGAATTGCACGTAGACCGTTGAATTTAGTTTTATTCATAATTTTAATAACTTCATCAAATTCAACTATATGCTGATCGCACCATTTATTTTTGTTTATTATCTTACTGCAATATAGAGATAAAACAAAATTTTTCTTATCAATATGAGACACCATAAGCATATTTTGGTCTACTTTATTTTCTATAGACTTTCGTTCGATGCGATGCAGAACTTCAGAATAATCATCTTCGGAATTGTTGACATAACTTCTACTTTCAAAAAGTTCCATTAATACATCAAAATTAGATAATATCTGGTCTATAAATTTACTTAAATTGTATGATGATTTATCAATGTCTTTCCCAGAATGGTTAGAGAAATCCTCAGACAATTTCATTCTATCAATATTGATAATTTGATATTTAAGATTAGCCAGTCCAGCTTCTGTGATATCATCGAAAAAATGATTTAAATCATCAGG
>Ga0115564_10003226_pt1 | contig 13765 bp, 17 predicted proteins | sample COGITO_mtgs_1105_7_FD_88680 | JGI IMG/M metagenome (GOLD analysis project Ga0115564, IMG submission 88680) | Pelagic marine microbial communities from North Sea - COGITO_mtgs_110523 | ecosystem: Environmental > Aquatic > Marine > Epipelagic | place: Germany:Helgoland, sampling site Kabeltonne...
AATATTACGCTCGTGAAACTGCCGCCATACTCACCCAAACTGAACCCCATGGAAAACGTCTGGGCCTATCTGCGGTCAAACAAACACGCTATCTCGGTCTTCGACACCCACGAGGAAATCCTCGAAAAATGTGCCCAAGTGTGGAACTTCTTCGCCAACGATCCAGAACGAATAACTTCAATCACCAAAAGAGATTGGATCAAGGTCAATTATTAGGGCGGTTGGTATTAGTAATAGCTTTCACCACTCATCGATGCCCTGACCCTATTTTGGGGCAAGGTTTTCTGATAGTCATCTGAACAATATTGGGCGTTGAAGCGTTGGTCGCAACGGTTTCAGATTTGAGATTGCTGTGACGATTCACAAACGGGCTTCAGACCGACGCACTCGAAACAAGATATGCGCCTTTGGTCGACTGGAAGAAACCCAGCGAAAATAGGATGTTTTGTTCTGGAAGTTGATCAGAAAAGAATTTTCCAGCGAAAGGACGACAGTTTAGGTTGATGCGTTTGCGCCTGTTGGCTGTAGTTGGTTTAGAAAGGCTGGAGGCATGCCGCCGGGCTATTGGTCGACAGCGTTCCTCATTGTCAGGGCATCACCTCAAATTTGCGCATCGTGAGGAGATTGCATGGTGCCATTCGAACGGTCTCGGGGTGTGTATCATCGCTCGCAAGACCAGCTGGGCGGCATCGACGATATCCGTGGGGTGTGCCGCAACGGGGCAATGCGCATTGGTGGGTTTGAGTGCTGTGCGCTGACTGCCGCTCGACTATCTGGAGGATCACTCGATGCGTATCAGCCCTGAGATGATATATGAGGCCTTATTCCTTAAGAGACTTGGTGCGTTGCGCCCTAAACTTGTCTCTTGCTTGCGTTCCAAATGGGCTTTGTGCGTGCCTTGGGCGCGGTGAAAGGGCAAGAAAAGATTATTTATCTCTGATGAAATCATGATCAGCGAACGTCCCGCCGAGGTTGAGGATCGCGCTGTTCCGGGGCATTCGGAGAGAGAGTTGATCCGTGGCCTAAAAAGCTCTGCCATCGGCATGCTGACTTAAAAGCTACCCGCTTCACCTCCAGATGGTGCTTTGGTGCAAATTGACGTCGTTGTTTCCAACTGCGAAGGTACCCCTCTCAAGCATAACAGGCAACAGCGGAAACGTCGTAAGCGGTCTGTCCGCTTCACGGAATACATCTGGTGAAATCAATACGACCTCTAAAAACGTACAATGCAAATTATATTCAAAAATGCGCTATTTATTGCTGGTTTAGCCGTTTTGTAAGTGGTGCTTTACTTAACAAAGTACCACGGTCGTGGCTGTTCGATATCTTTTTGCTCATAGTCTTGCGCCATGGCGTTGTGTGGTCGAGTAAAATACGCATATTTTTCGACGTTGTTAACTTTACTGTTTTCGATTATTCATTCCACACTGGGAGATGTCGGTGGCTGGCGAATAGTGCGCCGATCGTGGTGCTAAACTATGATGATGCTGTCGCAGCCTTTGTCACCCGCGCTGGCCAGACTAATCTCAAGATAGGGCGCCAATTTGGAGCATGATGCTACCGCAAAAAAGCAGATGAATAGGGCGGCACATGTAATGACGATTTAAGGGGGTGTTGATCACCCAGCTAATACACTGCATGCACCACATCACCGCAGTCTTCAATAAAATAGCAGCATAATTGCGCGTCTTAGCTTTCCCACAGGCCGCCTCATGAAAATCTAAGTAAATCACAGGCCAGCGAAAAGAATTTTCCGGTAACAGTTTCGTGCTTTGAATGTCTTAAATCCATCAGTCAATGATACACTAAATTTTAAAAAAGGAAAAATTAAGTGACGCAAGCGATACCAATGCGTGGATTAGGTGTTCATTTGGCGCAAATCCGCAGCTTTGAATATATCGATAGCTTAGGGAAAAACGCTTGAAAAAACCAATTCTGGCGATCTGTTTGGTGCTGGTCGTGGTGCTTTCTGTGCTGTTGTTGCGCGCGCAACCGATTGATCTGAGCATCACGCAAGTCTATGTGTCAAACTTGATCGAATGGCGTCAGTCGAACGCATGGTTACTCGTCGTACTCTACGCCTTGGGCTATATCGTTGTCACGGCCTTGTCTCTTCCATTAGCGACATGGATGACGCTGGTGGCGGGGGCGCTATTTGGGTTCTGGCAGGGATTTTTGCTTGTTTCTTTTGCATCTAGCATTGGGGCGACACTGGCTTTTCTTGCGGCGCGTTACCTGTTGAGTGACTGGGTGCGTGGCTGGCTGGGCACCCGTTTCGGCTCAATTAACGAAGGCTTTGCCAAAGACGGGGCATTCTATCTGTTCACCCTGCGGATGATCCCTATTCTACCGTTTTTTGCCATCAATCTTTTGATGGGGCTCACATCAATGCGGGCTGGGACATTTTTTGTGGTCAGCCAAGTTGGCATGCTGGCGGGGACGGCGGTTTATGTGAATGCTGGCACCCAATTGGCCGCACTCGACAGTTTGTCTGGCATTGTTTCAGCGCCTCTTGTGGTGTCATTTGCCCTTTTGGGGCTTTTCCCCTGGGGCGCGCGCATACTCATCAATTTTATCAAACGTCAAAAAATCTATTCAGGCTATAAGCGCCCCACTGCCTTTGACCGCAATCTTATCGTGATTGGCGCTGGGGCGGCGGGTCTGGTCTGTGCCTATATTGCGGCGGCGACCAAAGCCAAAGTAACCTTGGTTGAGGCGCATAAAATGGGCGGTGATTGCCTTAATTATGGCTGCATACCGTCAAAGGCGATAATCAAAAGTGCGAAAATAGCTGATCAGATGCGCCATGCGGACCGGTACGGATTGGAGCCGATGTCGCCAAAAGTTGTGTTTTCTGAGGTGATGGCTCGTGTGCGCCAAGTCGTTGCCGATATTGCCCCTCATGATAGCGTTAAACGCTATTCTGATCTTGGGGTCGAGGTGCTTGAAGGCTATGCAAGGATCGTCGATCCTTGGACGGTCGAGATCGCTCTGCCAGCCGGAGGAACGCAACGGTTGTCCACGCGGGCGATCATCATCGCCACCGGGGCGCAGCCGTTCGTGCCGCCGCTTCCCGGTATCGACAAGGTCGGTTATTTGACGTCTGACACGCTTTGGGAGACGTTGCAGAACCGGGAGGAAGCCCCAAGGCGACTGGTAGTTTTGGGTGGGGGGCCGGTTGGCTCTGAACTGGCGCAAAGCTTCGCGCGGCTCGGCTCAAACGTGACGTTGATCGAAATGGCTTCGCGTATCATGATCCGCGAAGATGCAGAGGTCTCGGACCTAGTCCAGGCATCCTTCGAGGCCGATGGCATTAGGGTGTTGACGGGTCATAAGGCGGTGCGTTGTGGCGTGACAGAGGCGGAGAAATGGATTGAGATCGTTCATGAAAACGCAACGCATAAGATCGCTTTCGACGAGATGATCGTCGCTGTCGGTCGCAGCCCGCGCTTAAAAGGGTTTGGCCTTGAACAGCTCGGTATTGAGATCGGGCGAGTGGTGGAGACAAACGCGTATCTCGAAACGCTATACCCTAACATTCTCGCGGCGGGCGATGTCGCCGGTCCCTATCAGTTCACCCATACTGCCGGTCATCAAGCTTGGTTTGCGACCATTAACGCACTTTTTGGGGGGGTCAAACGTTTCAAGGCAGATTACCGCGTGATCCCATGGGCGACATTCACTGACCCCGAAGTGAGCCGCGTTGGCCTGTCTGAGGCCGAGGCGCGCGAAACAGGCATTGCGTATGAGGTCACGCGCTATGGGATCGACGATCTGGACCGCGCCATCGCAGACAGCGCAGCGGAAGGGTTCGTCAAGGTTTTAACAGTGCCGGGCAAGGACCGCATTCTCGGTGTTACGATCGTGGGGGCACAGGCGGGTGACCTGCTCGCCGAGTTTGTGCTGGCCATGAAACACGGGCTGGGTCTGAACAAGATCCTTGGTACGATCCATATCTATCCGACCCTCGCCGAGGCCAATAAATATGCAGCTGGCGCCTGGCGCCGCGCCCATATTAATGGTCAACTTTTATCTATTGTTGCGAAGTTTCATAGTTGGAGACGGGGATGATCGACGCAAGTCTTAGTCCGCTGCTGCGACGCTGGCTCGCTCTACCCGCACGGGCCTTGGTGCGGGCGGGGATCGTGGCCGATCAAGTGACGCTTTTTGGATTTTGCATCGGCGTTCTGGCGCTGCCTGCCCTGGCATTTGGGCAATTCTGGCTGGCACTGTTGGCGATTGTGGTAAACCGCATTCTTGACGGGCTGGATGGTGCTGTCGCCCAATTGACGCACCCCACCGACCGTGGAGCGTTCATGGACATTGCGCTGGATTTCGTTTTCTATGCGCTTGTGCCGTTGGGCTTTGCACTGGCCGATCCAGTGGCGAACGCCCTGCCTGCTGCGGTTCTGATTGCTGCTTTCGTCGGAACCGGCTCGTCTTTTTTGGCTTTTTCGGTGATTGCCGGGCAACGTGGAATGCGTCCCGAGGCTTATCCGAGCAAAGGCATCTATTATCTTGGCGGTCTGACGGAAGGAGCGGAAACTATAGGTTTTTTTGTGGCCATGTGTTTGTTTCCACAAGCCTTTGCGCCACTTGCATATCTTTTTTCTGCGGCCTGCGCCGTCACCACAGTGACTAGATGGCGATATGGATGGCGGGCATTTGAGTAAACAGATAAAACGACGATTGCGTACAATGGGCTGGTTTTGCCAGAGCCTTTGCCAGTACGTAACCTACATTCAAAGGAGCAAAACATGCGAATTTCTCTAATGTCTGCGCTTGCCGCAATTGTGCTTTCCAACCCTATTCTTTTCAATCCTGTGCTGGCCGATAGCTGGCAAGATACGCTTGAGGCGGCAAAGGGTCAGACTGTCTATTGGAACGCTTGGGGCGGGGATCCGCAAACAAATGCCTTCATCGCTTGGGTTGGGCAGCAAACCTTTGAACGGTACGGTGTGGCGTTGCGGCAGGTCAAGCTGACAGATACCGCAGAGGCTGTGACACGTGTGCTGTCGGAGAAAGCCGCCGGACAAGACGATGAAGGGTCCGTCGATCTTATCTGGATTAACGGGCCTAATTTTTTGGCGATGAAAGAGCAGGGTCTGCTATTTGGCCCTTTTGCTGCTGGTTTGCCGAACGCGCAATATCTTGATCTGTCGCCCGCATCCCCCAATTCGGTGGATTTCACGGTGCCAGTGGCGGGAATGGAAAGCCCTTGGCGATTGGCAAAATTTGTCTTTAATTACGACAGTGCGCGGATCGATACGCCGCCGTTATCGATGACCGCTCTTTTGGAGTGGGCGACTATTAATCCCGGTCGATTTACCCATCCTGACCCATCAAATTTCATGGGGGCAACTTTTCTCAAACAGGCGCTCATAGACCTGACACAGGACACTGCTGTGCTGCAAGAGCCGGTCACAGAGGATAGCTTTGTGGCGGCCACGCGCCCTTTGTGGAAATGGTATGATGCGCTTCGCCCCACTCTCTGGCGCGGTGGCGAGACTTTCCCCGAAAACCAATCTGTCCAGCAGCAGCTGTTGAATGATGGCGAAATCGATATCGCCATGTCTTTCGATCCTGCGTCGACTGCAGTGGCCATCGCACAAGGCCTTCTGCCCGAAACCGCCCGTGTGTTCGTGCCCGAAGGCGGCACAATCGGTAATGTGAGCTTTGTGGCTATTCCCTACAACGCGGCCAGCCGCGAAGGTGCGCAAGTGGTTGCGAACTTCCTGCTGGTGCCTGATACTCAGGCGCATATGCAAAATATTGAGGTGCTGGGCGCGTTCTCAGTCCTTGCCGCGGCAAAGCTTAAGGCCGACGCTCGCGCTACGTTTGCCACCCTTCAAACTGCCCCCGGGCTGCCCTCGCTCGCAGATTTGGGGCCGACATTACTTGAACCTCATGCCAGTTGGATGACGCGGCTGACGCAAGAATGGGCGCGGCGGTATACGCGTTGACATGAAGCCAACTGGCACAGGTCTGCGCTTGGTCGTCTTGGCGGCGCTTTTGTTGGGAATTATTAGTCCGATTGCTGCGGGGTTGATCCAAACCGGGCGCGCGGCGTTCGGGTTGATGCCGGTAGTTGGGGCACATGGTTCCGGTCTCGAAGTCTGGCGGAGTTTATGTGCGCTTCCTGGCTTTTGGACATCTGTACGGCTGACGCTCTGGATCGGTTTCGCGGCGACGTTTTTGTCGCTGACCCTTGCAACTTGCTTTTGTGCCACCGCGCATGCGCGCATGACTGGCAGGTCGGCCGCCCGTTGGCTGGCCCCGCTTTTAGCGGCACCTCATACGGCGGTTGCCATTGGCCTTGCCTTTGTGCTGGCGCCATCTGGTTGGATTGCGCGGCTTCTCGCGCCGCTTGTTGGATGGGTGCGCCCGCCCGATTTGGCGCTAATCAATGACCCGTGGGGCATCGCGTTGATCCTTGGGTTGATGATAAAAGAAATTCCTTTTCTACTTTTGGTCATGCTGGCTGCCCTGAGCCAAATCCCGGTGCAGCAACATATGGCGGCAGCGCGCGGCCTTGGCTACCGGCGCAGTGTTGTGTGGGTAAAGATCATTGCGCCGCAGGTCTGGCCGTTGATTCGATTGCCAGTTCTGGTTGTTTTGGCCTATTCGCTCTCGACGGTAGAGATGGGGATTATTCTCGGCCCCTCGAATCCTCCGGTTTTTTCGGTGTTTGTGATGCGTCTTTTCATGGCCCCTGATCTTGCGATGATCCTGCCAGCATCAGCCGGAGCCCTGATGCTGGCGTTCTTGATGGGCGTGGCTTCGGCGACGCTGTTCGTGGCCGAGCGGTTGGTACGTTATACTGGCTTGTGGTGGATTAGAGCCGGGGGCCGCAGCAGCGCAGTTAAGCCGCTTTTGCGGATTGCCAGTCTGTGCGTCATCGCTTTGTTTGTGATTGGGACGCTTGCGATGGTTTCGTTGGTTTTTTGGTCCTTGGCGTGGCGCTGGCCCTGGCCTTCCATGTTGCCGGAAACGTGGTCTTTTCAGCCTTGGCGAAATGCGGCTGGGGTCTTGGGTCCCGCGTTGGGCAACACGCTTTTCATCGCAGGCGCAAGCGTGTTTGTCTCGCTTGCTCTTGCAATCCTCTGGCTCGAGGGTGAGGATCGTAAGGGTCGAGGGTGCGCAGGTTGGGGGGAGGTGCTGATCTACCTTCCACTTTTGCTGCCACAGATTGCTTTCCTATACGGGTTAAACATGCTGTTTTTGCGCCTCGGGATCAGCGGTGGGATCGGTGCGGTTATCTGGGCGCAGGTCTTATTTGTCTTTCCCTATGTCATGATTGTTCTGTCAGACCCGTGGCGGGCACTGGACCCGCGGCTGATACGGGCCGCGGCCTCGCTGGGCGCAGGGCCAGTGCGGCAGTTGTTAACGGTCAAGATCCCATTACTATTATCACCGATCTTGATAGCAGCAGCGATTGGAACTGCGGTGTCTGTTGCGCAATACCTTCCGACGTTGTTCATGGGGTCAGGCCGAATTTCCACGTTGACGACAGAGGCGGTGACGCTCTCTTCGGGCGCAGACCGGCGGATCACCGGGGTTTATGCTAGCTTACAGGCAATCTTATCGTTTGCAGCGTATGCCGTTGCATTTATGGTGCCTGCGTTTGTCTTTCGCAACCGCGCCGCATTAAAAGGGGCTGGCCAATGAGCCTTGATTTGAAAAATGTGTCTGTGCGCTGGGCGAATTCGTCGACGCTATTTGGGCCGCTGTGCATTTGTGTTGAACGTGGCGAAATTGCAACTGTCATGGGGCCGAGCGGCGTTGGTAAATCGACCCTACTCGATGCTATTGCAGGCCATTTGTCCTCTACTTTCCAGCTTGAAGGGCACATCAGATTGAACGGAATAGATTTGCGCTCACTATCACCTGAGGTGCGAAGAATTGGGCTGATGTTTCAAGACGGTGGTTTGTTTCCGCATCTGTCGGTCGGTGACAATCTGGCTTTTGGATTGACACGCACAGTGGTGGGCCGGGCACGGCGGCATGCGGCGGTCGAAGTGGCGCTGAAACAAGCCGGTCTGGACGGGTTTTACCTGCGCGATCCAGCAAGTCTTTCAGGAGGACAGCGGGCACGCGCCGCGCTGATGCGTACACTGCTTGCGGAACCGGCGGCACTGTTGCTGGACGAACCGTTCTCGAAACTTGATCTTGCGCTTAGAGGTGAGATGCGCAGCTTTGCTTTTGAGCACATTCGGCGTCACAATATACCGGCATTGCTGGTTACGCATGATCCGGAAGACGCAAAAGAAGCGGGCGATCAAAAACTGGTATTGGCGTAAGGTGCGTTTGTTCGGAGTGATGTCGCCGCAACTCTTTACACCTAATTTCATCCGCTACCTGATTGTGAAAGCACTGATCGAAGCTGGGTTTGACGTGATTTGCGAAAGCCACTGATGGTGATACTTGCGGACGTGGCAGCGTTGGAAAAGCTGGCAAGCAAATCTGGACGGTTTGTCGGAGTGACCTATTTTTTTTTGCGTATCTGATGGTCCGCGAAGCTTGCGTGCGCGTTGTTGCCGGAGAAATCAGTAATATCCAGACCGTTCAGATGAAATACCTGCTTAGAGCGGATGTCTACTGCTATCAAAGTCGAGGGCCACGCTCAGGCACATGGCGCACTGACCCGACCAAGAATGGCTAGAGCGGTTCCCTCGGAGATATTGGCACGCATCCCTCTCAATTGGCCGGTTTTGTCACCAGCCTTAAATTGGAGAACTTGAGTGCTGATCTGGCAACTTTTGTTGACGGTCGCGCCCTAGACAACAATGCCCATGCCATAATGCGCTATGAAGGCGGCGTGGGTGAGCCCCTATGGTCTCGTAAAGTGACGCTCAGAAACTCGACTGGTGTACGTTTGCGAGTAGTTGGGGAAACCGGATTTGATCAACAGTTCCAAGAGCCACCAAATGAACTGATCTACGTGCCCATCAGCGGTAGAGGGCAGTTGATCAAGCGTGGTGTTGCGGATGTTTTAGAGGATGCGCGGCTGCAGTCTTGGAAGCTATCAGGCGATCTAAAAGGTTATCTGGAAGCGTTTACCAACCTCTACGGGTCTTGCGGAGGTCATCCGGGCAAGACAGGACGGCCGTGGCCTGGTGGGGGCAAAACATACCCCTCGCTTACGATGGCCTGAAGGGACCCGTTTTGGTAGAAGCAGTGGTGGATATTTCAGAAAGTGAAGTGCCGGTCTAAGTGGTGTCGTCGGCTGTTTGACTGTAGCGGGAATGCCCTTGGCCTGCAGTAGCCATGGCCGACATTAAATTTTTATTGAAACGTGCATCCCAAGCACAAGCATCAACCCCAGACCGTTGTTGATATTTATTCTTACCCAATCACCCCATCTTCAGATAGCGCTTAGCCGCAATAATAAAGTTGTCTTTGGTCTGATACTCGGCGTCCTGAGCGGCCGTCTGCCGGCGATAAAACGTCCGCCACCACCTGCCCTTGGGTTTTGGTATTCTGTAGGCTTTTAAACGACAAAACGAAACAAATTTTTTTATAAAATATTGGTGAAAAGTGTAGTTTATTAGTGGCTATTTTCATATTTGCGAACTTCGCGGTTCTTCATTGAAACCCCTACTAAATCTCTAATGTAACCGCTGTTTGAATGGCTCGAGTTAGGGGGGACGTTATGACCTTTCGAATTTCAAACTCCATGACTGCGCTGTTACTTGTTCAGCTTGTATGCGACCCTTTTTAGTCAAAGGTGCATCAAAAATCATCGGGTCTGGTTCACCTTCACTATGAGCTGCATTAAATTCAGATTGGCCATGCCGGATCAAATAGACTGTCATTTTCTTTTGTACCTTAATCTGGGTACAGAGGGGAGGATGGGTGCCACCTTTTCGTTGTCATGTAAAATGCTATTCCTTTCAAGTATCTGGCCAATTCCTTGATTTGTTTAGCCAACGATAACAATTTGCAGACGTTAATGCCCGCCGTCTTGAAAATCAAATCTACAGGGTTTCCTTGTGACTTAATTGCTGGCTTCGAATGCGTTCTACAAAAATTCCGCTACCTATAATTAAGATCATTCCTAAGGCTGCCGTGATGTCTGGCAATGATCCAAATATTAAAAACCCTATAATTATGGCAAATATTATCTTTGTATATGCAAAAGGAGCCATAAGGCTCACTGGCGCCCTGAACAACGCCGCAACCATCATAGTTTGGCTAAGGGCGATCATGCAAGCCATGTGTCCAGCAATACCTAATTGGTGAGGTGTAAGTGTTACCCAGACAAATGGTAAGAGGGGCAGCAGAGCAAAGGATGCGACCATGCCGCCCCACATCGAAATTACAAATGGGTCGATATCGCCACCAAGCAGCCTGTTTATCAGCATTTACATGGCGACCATTAGGCCTGCCAGTAAAATGAAGAATGCATTGTAATCAAGCTTGCCAATGTCTGGACGCATAACACATAAAACGCCAAAAAATCCACCAAGCACAAATATTACCTTTTTCACCAAGTAGTATCGGCGCCAGCATCATCATCAGAAATGGGTAAACGTAAAGGATCGCAATTGCATTGGCATAATCTATCTCTCTTACGCCATAAACAAACGATGCGGTTCCAATAACAAGGAGTATTCCACGGAAAACTTGTAACAACGGGCGCTTCGGGCGAAAGGCCCTGCTTTTAAAACGGATGACAGTAACAGGAGCCAGAATTATCAACGATCCCGTGAAACGAAGCCAAGCATGAAAAATGGAGATAGAGAAAGACTTAATGCTTTCATCAATGCTCCGCTAAAAGCGCCAAAGGCGAGCGCAATTATTGAAAGTATTATTCCAGTAATTGGTCGAGATGTTTTGGATCGAAGATCATGGAACATAAAAACCTCTGACAAAACAGTGCATTAATTCTGTTAAGATCACCAACCTAGCTATATTTTCAATTAAAGCCAGCTGCCCGATTAGGTTAAAAACGTCTTTAATTAGGTATCTTCTGAGGTTGAAAAGGTTAGGGGGTAAACCTCGAAATCCTAAAAACGGAATTACTGCACTGCCGCAATCTTTGGGGAATAACTTGTATAAGTAATTCCAATAGCTGATAAATTATAGACCCTAAAAATGACGATTCGGGCTAAATGTAATTGTTTTTTAGGCACGGACCAAAAAAGGCAATGCTTCAATGCAACCATTCGAAGGCATAAGGGTGTTAGACCTGACTCACGTTTTGGCGGGTCCATTTTGTGCGTTTCAACTAGCAACTTTGGGTGCAGATGTAATTAAAGTCGAACCTCCTGATAACCCAGATATGACCCGTGATGAAGGCAGTTCGGCCGTATTAAATGCTGCACTCACGGGTACGTATTTTATGCCCCAAGCAACGGGAAAACGTTCATTGGTGCTCGATTTGAAAACGTCACAGGGGCGTGATGTTTTTTTCAAACTTGTGGCAACTGCAGACGTGGTAATACAAAATTATGCAGGGTCTGCACTGGACCGTTTAGGCCTTGGGTATGATGATCTTGTTCAAATACGTCCCGACCTCATATATTGCTCATTAACAGGTTATGGACGCACGGGGCCAAAGGCAGAGCATCCAGCCTATGATCTGGTTATTCAGGCTTATAGCGGACTAATGTATGCCAATGGGTGGGGGGATGATGGTGACCGTCCTCTGCGAGTAGGACCCCCAGTCATTGATTATGGAACGGGCATGCAAGCGGCCTTTGCTGTTGCGGCTGCATTGTTTCAAAGACAGCGAACGGGCAAGGGACAGAATATCGATCTTGCCATGGCAGACGCGGCACTGATGTTGATGACCGCGCATGTAGGCCAAACATTGGCTACTGGAAACACACCTCCTGCTTACGGCAATGAGAATACAGGGCGCCCGTCTAATTCTGCTTATCAAACACGGGACGGTTGGCTCGTTGTGGCGGCTTATACAAAAACGCAATTTTCAAAATTCATGCGAATTCTGGGTTATGTAGACCGGGCAGAAGAAATTATTGCCACTTCAAAAGAAGAATACCCAATAAAACAAGATGATGATCGTCGAAAGATTGCCTGCGCGCTTGCCACAAAAACAGCAAGAGAGTGGGAGGACCTTTTGAACGCGCAGCATATTCCCGCAGCTAGAGCGAGGCGAATAAATGAAACGCTTAAAGAACCCCAGATCGCATCTCGACAATTTTTACAATCCTACGGCACGCCTATGGGTCCCGACGCACCAAAAGAGCTTCCAACTGCAGCGTTTTCCTTTGCGCACGGAGGACCAAAACACAGTAGGCCCCCCCCGGGGTTTGGCAGTGATAGCCAAGCTATTTTATCCGAATTAGGGTATTCATCAGACGAAATTTTGGCACTCAAGACAGCCAAAATCTTGCAGTAGATTCAAATTAAAATTCAAAAAATTAGGTTTTTTGTTAAGTTGTAATCTTTGGGTGATACTCGCTGTATTTGGCACAGTAGACATCGTGCATGGCTCCGCTGCTTGACGATACTGATATAAAAGCTGCCCTAGATTTAAGTGGTTGGAGTGTTCTTGGTAATGCTTATCGGGGGGCTTGGGCCAAGGGGTGTATACCCGTAACTATATATGACCTCTGCCAGATGTGGGTCTTTTATCAATAATGCTCAGTTTTGCTGGGGAGGCTGTGCTGAGGGTCTTTACTCCTTTTGAAACTCACTCATGTACTTGTTTATGCAAACCCGCATTTGATCTGAGCCAGTTTTATGCCCAGCTTCTGTGCAAACACTTTCGTAATAGTTATAAAAAATTTCATCAGACGACATTGTCTCAAGTTTAGCCTTGTTCGACTTTTCACTAGGTAATGTGCTGGATCGTGCCAGAATAATTATTGCTTGTTTGGCAACATCCTGAGACTCGCATCCGATTAAAAAAGACAAACACGCTACAACTATTATTATTGTGGTACGGTTCTGCTCCATCACTCTCGGCTTAAATTTATAAAAAATGATACAGATCTTTTCACTGGGTTCACTCACAAAAGATGCAAGACAAATTTATCAATATTTTCTATCATAAATGGGAGTTTCTCAAAGAACAAAATAATACCCAAAACTAGTTATCAGCAGAAATCAAATATGGCGCCCCGCATTGCATACACTTCTCTGACCTTACTGGGACTTTGTGACCACAACTTAAGCAATCAACTAAATTTAGTGTTATGGTCTTGTTTGTACCAACTGCCAAAGGTTCAGGTTTACCTGTTTGAGAATAGGTTTCACCCTCTGAAACTTCTCGCCACCACCCCAATTCTGGCTTTGCATTAAACTTAAAAATAGGACCCGCGATATTCCATTTACTAATACGAAAAAAATAAATGAAAAATAGACCTACTATCAAAAAAATTGAAATCATAGGAGTTAGTATTTGGTTGAACTGCCCCCAACTCATTAAGCCAAGACTGCCAAGGACAACAAATATTATAAGCCAGTCCCACGGCAGGTTACTTTTTTCACCATAGTTGCGGCTAGCACTTCTAGAAATTGCCAAACGTTCTCGATAGTTTATGTATCTTAACATGAGAAATTTAACCTTCGGTTTAGCAAGAACTGACTTTGCTTTTTGCAATTTCCATGCCCAGTATGAAAACCAACTAATCGAGGAAGCTAGTAATTTGGGCATACTTCATAGGGTTGCACTATTGGATTGATTCCAACGTTTGGACCCCCCGATTTCTTGCTGCGATGATTTTGTGTGGATCTGCTGTCCATTTGAATGGTTTGGCGTGGTTGTCATTGTACTCGGTGATGAAACGGTTGA
>Ga0115564_10003233_pt1 | contig 13754 bp, 11 predicted proteins | sample COGITO_mtgs_1105_7_FD_88680 | JGI IMG/M metagenome (GOLD analysis project Ga0115564, IMG submission 88680) | Pelagic marine microbial communities from North Sea - COGITO_mtgs_110523 | ecosystem: Environmental > Aquatic > Marine > Epipelagic | place: Germany:Helgoland, sampling site Kabeltonne...
AGGTGGTACTGACCCGGATCGCGACCCCCGAGGGCAACTGGGCATCGGTAATCGCCAGGTCAACGCCGGCAAAACGCTCTTGCGCCTTCGCTCGGGACAAGACCTCGAATATGCCGCGATCGGTGTGCACGGTTAAATAGCCCTCTTCAAGCGTCACCGCGTCCGCGCCATAGATGCCGATAAAGCGCTCTGCCAAGGCTTCAGGTGCGGGCGCAATGTAGCTCACGCCGGTAATGCCATTGGCACCATTGGGGTGGGTCCTCCATTCTTTGACCCACACCAAATGAGGCTTATGCTGATGGCAGAAAAAATGGGAAATGGCGGGAACTTGCGCATTAATCAGCATCACCAGCGATACCACGGCCTCTTCTTCGCTGCCATCGGGTCGATGAGCCACTCGGCGGAAGTCGACTATGCCCTGGTTATCAACGCCACGCTCGGCCATCAGCTGATGGTCGGCGCGGGCGTCTTCACTGTGTAAGGCCACCAGGGAAATACCTTCCCGGCGGGCCATGGAATTGCTGATAAAACGCCCAAACGCGAAACCCTTCTCGTTGGTGAGGTCCAGCTTGGTGGGGTCGTACACACTGATGACCTCGATGAAATTCTCCGGGAACATCAGCAAATGGTTATCGGTGCCCCAGGGATGGTGATGGCGCGGATTGATAAAAAACCCCAGGCGTTCAAAGTCCTGGCAGGCCTTATCCATATCGCGCACGGCCACTAATGGATGATCAATACCGAGATGATTTTTCATGCTGTGTTCCCCTGGGTGTCTAGTTTGTTCGAATGGGCCTGAGCCACGCTGCCAATAACCGTCTGGTGTGCCGCGACCGATTTAACCACAATCGCCCCGGCCCCCACCTTGGCGCCGGCGCCAATTTCAATATTGCCGAGGATGAGTGCGCCGGATCCGATAAAGGCGCCCTGGCGTACCTTGGGATGACGGTCGCCCGAGCCCTTACCGGTGCCGCCGAGCGTGACGCATTGGAAGATCGTGACATCATCTTCGATCACCGCCGTCTCGCCGACCACGATGCCCACCGCATGGTCGATAAAGATACCCGCGCCGACCTGCGCCGCCGGATGAATATCGACGCCGTAGAGGGTGACCACTCGGCCCTGAATATAGCTGGCCAGCGGCCGATCGCCCTGCTGCCAACAGGCGTGAGCCAGGCGGTAAGACTGCAGCGCCTGATAGCCGCCAAAATGCAGCAATGGCGTATAGTTATCCTTAACCGAGGCATTGCTTTGCAGCTGACAGGACAGGTCTTTCAGGGCGGCCATTTCAATATCAGGGTGATCTGCCATTAGGTCGAGTACTAACAAGTGCCATTGACCGATTTGCGCCTCAGCATCGGACAATTTAGCGGCTAAAATATAGGCCAAGGCCTGGCCAAAGTTCTCGTGCTGGAGAATATTGCGCCGATAAAAATCACTCAGTAGCGGAAATTGGCCCGCGTCACGGGTCGCTTCGGCCCGAATGGTGTGCCACAGTTGTGCCAAGTCGACTGCTCTATGGTAGTCCGTCATGTTCAAACCTCACTCTTAACCTAACCAACCTATCAAACCGCAGTAACAATTCACAGTGACAAACCACAGTTAAAAACCACAGTACCCCAAGATCGGGCGGCCCAAGAACTCGCAGCAGACGCAGGCAAAACATGGATCGATCATTCGACCGAATAGCCAAATTGTGTCGCTGGGTCCCGGGCGGTCTCGACCCATACACTCTTGGTTCGAGTGTATTCCAGCAGCCCTTCATAGCCACTGGAGCGGCCATAGCCGCTTTGGCCAAAGCCACCAAAGGGCGACATCACATTGATCGCCTTATAGCAGTTAACCCAAAAGGTGCCGGCGTTGACCTGGGCGGCCAGACGATGGGCCCGGCCCACATCGGCGGTCCACACGGCACCGCCGAGGCCGAACCGGCTGTCATTGGCGATACCAATGGCGTCGTCTTCATCATCAAAGGGGATCACCGACAGCACCGGACCAAAAATTTCTTCCTGGGCGACGCGCATACGATTGTCGACATCGGCCAAGACAGTGGGTTGGAAAAAGTAACCGTTCTGACCACCTGCAACCTGAGCACGCTGGCCGCCGGCCGCAATCACCGCCCCGGCTCGAAGCCCATCAGCGACCAGCGACTCAACGTGCTTAAACTGGGTTTCATTATTGATCGGGCCAATCAAGGTCTGTTCTGACCAGGGCAGCCCGACCTCTAACTTACGGGCGGCATTAGCGACCCGCTCGACCACCTGGCTGTAGATGCTGCGCTGCACCAGCAGGCGCGAGCCCGATACACAGCTCTGCCCGGCTGCGGCAAACACCGCCGCTTGGGCACCGACCACGGCCCGGTCGATGTCGGCATCGGCGAAGACTATATTGGCCGACTTGCCGCCCAGCTCGAGCACACAGGGGATCACCCGCAGCGCAGCGGCACCGGCGATAGCCGCACCGGTTTTGGGTGAACCGACAAAAATCACCTTGGCCGTGGCGCGGTGGGCGATCGCCGCCGCACCGGTGGTCTGGCCATAGCCATTAATGACATTGACCAGACCGGATGGCACGCCGGCATCCTCAATGAGCTTGGCCAGCACCGTCGACGTGAGCGGAGTCAATTCAGAGGGCTTAAGCATGACGGCATTGCCGGCACAGATTGCCGGGGCAATTTGCCAACCGGCGGTAAAGACCGGGGCGTTCCAGGGGGTGATCTGGGTGACCACACCATAGGGTTCGTGACGGGTATAGTTTAGATGACTGGTCGGCACGGCAATCACCTGGCCGGTCAGCTTGTCGCACCAGCCGGCGTAGTATTCAAACATTTCCGCTACCTTGGTGACCTCAACTCGGCAATCGCGCACCGGCTTGCCGGCCGAGATCGATTCCAGCTGGGCCAGCTGTTCCATGGCCGCGCGCACCTGCACACTGCAGCTCCACATCAGGCGCGCGCGCGCGCTGGCCGCCAGGCCCCACCAGATAATTTGGGCTTTCAGCGCCGCCTCGGCCGCAGCTTCGACCACCGAATCCCCGGCATCCTTATAGGTCAAAAACACCTCAGCGGTCGCGGGATTGATCAGGTTGATGGACGCACCCATACCCGGAACCAGTTCACCGCCAATCCAACTGCCAAATTCAGCGTCGATGGTAAAAAACGTGGCCAGCAAGGCCGCTACTTCTGCGCGGCCAGAGTGTGTCAGCACAATACTCATAGCAGATCCCCTGTCGCGACGGTTTTAACAATGCAGTTGAAGTCATCCTGATCCGCAAGAGTCGCCTCGCTGGCCGCCCACTGCGCGCCAACCAATTGGGCTAGGGGCAGCTGCAAGCCAGTTTGTTCAATCAGTTCCAGCGCCAAGCGCAGATCTTTGCGCATCAGTTGCATGGTAAAGCCAGAATCGAAGCCCTCGTTGAGGATCCAGCGCGGAAAATTGACCTCGCTGATGGCACTGCGACCGGAGCCGGCGTTTAGGCCGTCCAATAAGGCCGCGGGATCCAGCCCCGCCTTGCGCCCGAGCGCGACGGCTTCGGCGGTACTGACCAGATGGGCAGCACAGAGCAGGTTATTGATCAGCTTGGCCGCATGACCGTTGCCCGACGGACCGAGGTGGACCACCTTTGAGCTCAGCGCATCGAGAAAGGGTTGAGCGCGCACCAGATCGGCCTCAACGCCACCCACTAGCATTACCATGGTGCCGCCTGCGGCACCGGCGGGGCCACCACTGACCGGAGCATCGAGTAGCGCCAGACCTCGCTCGGCCAGGCTTTTAGCCAGGGATCGGGTGACATCGGGCTCAGAGGTCGAGGTATCAATCACCAGGGTTTGGGCTTGGGCACAGTTCAGCACACCCTGTTCACCCAACAACACCTCTTGCACCTGCTTAGCGGCCGGAAGTGACAGCAAAATCACATCGACCTGCTCGCACAGGGCGGCAATGCTCTGGACCACCGCCACACCCAGCGCGCGCGCCGAGGCCTGTTGGGCCAGACCCAGATCGGTCCCGTAAACCTTGAAACCGTTACGCAGCAGTGTCTGGCACATACCGTTGCCCATGTTGCCCAGACCTATGACCCCTATTGTTTGTTGACTCATCTGGTATTGCCTCCGCTGATGTGCGCTGTTGATACCCCAAACAGCCTGTTGATTCCATTCTCGACCAAACAATGTTTAAGAACAACGCTACAGCAATAGCGTTCTGTTGCTTTTTTAGCAACAGTAATCATGGAATAGGCAGGTTGGGTTTACGTCAAGTGACTGGAATTGGCAGACTGGGGCGAGACTTGAACTTGAACGGTTGTGGTCAGGCAAGGTTCTATACCCCTCACCCTGGCCTTCTAGTCGATTAGATGTAGGGCTCGACCGAGTCCCCATACAGGGTATACCCGGCGGCACCCAGCTCCGAGTCCATGCGTTCAACCCGCATCAGCCCGTTGACATAGACTGGGTAGTATATGTCATCAATCTGCACACCCTCCTGCAAAATAACATAGACAATCTGATTGGGTGGCGGTGGCGGGCTGTGAATACAGGCACCATAGTAAGGCACTAACAAAAAGTGGGTTATTTTGTCGCCGTCAAATTCCAATGGCACCACGAAACCGGGGATCTTAATCCGCGTTTCATTGTATTCCTTGGTCACGGGTGCATTGTCTTGCAAGAACTGTAATTGGGCATACAGCGCATCGGCTTCGGCACCGCCACTTTGCAGAATCTCGCTATCGTATTGCTCGATCAGGTTATTTTGCAGCGCTTCCAAATCATAGTCGGCAGGAATAAGTTGCTCCCAGCTGACCGGAATATAGTCCTGTTGTTTAGCGACGGCGACACCGATAGTAAGGGCCGCTATTGCTAAAAGGCACAATGTGACAACACTCAACTTATGCAATTTCTTAAACATTCTGCTTCCTTAGTAAGGGTTGGTTTTTAAAGGTTAGCGCTGAGCCCATCGCTGAGCGATTGTCGATAGGCGCGATAGCCGGGCAAAACACCGAGTACCGTAGCGGTCAACAGAAAACCGAGTAAAATGTATATCATGCTTTCATTCGGCCAACCCACCGTTAGCGCAATGCCATAGTGAGATTGCACATAGGCATTGGCCAACAACATCATAACAATGTGCAAAATATAGCCCGTAATGAGACCCACCACACCGTAAAAGCCCGACTCAATCATCAGCAACCCGAGCAATGTTTCGCGCCTCGCGCCTAAGGCGCGGAAGATCGCAATCTCCCGGCGTCGCTCGTTCAAGGTGGCAATAATAACGGTGACCATGCCAATTAAACCGGTAATAATCACCATAATCGAAACCGCTAGCAAGGCATTTTCGGCGATCGCAATGAGTTGCCAAAGTTCTTGTAACGCAGCGCCAGGAATGACCGCGAGCAAGGGCTCTGAACTGAAATCGTTGACCAAGCGTTGAAACGAAAACACCTTTAACCGGGACGTCATGCCAAGCAAGAACACCGTGATTGCCTCGGGCTCGAGGTCCATCGCTAAGGTGTCAGCAACACTGGTAGCCTTACCCTGGCGTTTCACCCCTGACTGCCAATCGACATGCAACGCGGTTATACCTTCCAACGGTATATGCAATGACTTATCGACAGGCGTGCCCGTCGGGGCGAGTATGCCCACCACCTTGAACGGTCTATCATCATGTTTTTCGAAGGAGGTACTGCCCGTGCCATGGCCAACGACGATGTTATCGCCAATATTGTAGTCTAACTGGCTAGCCACTTCGGCCCCCAGAACCACTTCGAAGACATCATTAAACCAAACGCCCTGTTGCACTTCGATGGCACGCTGGCGGCCATATTGGTAGTGCAGCAAATAATCGTCATTGGTGCCAATCACTCGATAACCGCGATGCGAATCACCCAGCGAGATTGGAATGGTCCAAGCAATGTCTGGATGGCTTTTTAATTCTTGATAGCTGAGCCAGCTGATGTTATTGGTCGCATTGCCCATGCGAAATACCGAATAGAGCAATAAATTCAAACTGCCGGTGCGAGCACCCACGAGTAGGTCAGAACCGGATAGCGTATTGGAAAAACTGTTTCGAGTATCGCTACGAATGCGGTCAACACTTAATAACAGGCAAACGCTTATCGATACCATAAGTAATGTCAGCAGTGCTGTTGTTTTTCGATTCCATAGACTTTTTAAGGCTAGATGAATCCAATTCATAGGTCGCTACCTGCTGGAGATGTTTGCAATGCAAAGGATGTATCGAAGTAGGGGACTAAATTTAGGTCATGGCTGACGAAAACGAGCGAACTGCCAATACTGCTGCACTGATCGACCAACACGGCCATGAAGTTATCGACATTCTTTTGATCGAGTGATGAGGTCGGCTCGTCTGCAATGATTATTTCCGGCGACCCTATCAATGCTCTGGCTGCGGCAACGCGTTGTTGTTGACCAACGCTCAAGCGAGAAATTTTTTCTTGAAACAAATTCTCCGGAACTTTCAACTGCGTGAGCCAGTGTTTAGCTTCATCAATTAGGGCTATTGAATGACGTGAATGTCCACGTCTGCGTAGTGCGGATATTTTGATCGGCAGCAATACATTCTCCAGGACCGATAAATACGGCAATAAATTAAATTGCTGAAAAATATAGCCTAGGTGATCGGATCGAATTTGGTCCCGTTTACGATTACTAAGGCTAGAAAAGGGTTGGCCAAGTAGTTTGACCTCACCGCGTTGCGCGACCAGCACACCACTGAGGATATTCAACAAGGTACTCTTACCGCTGCCGCTGGCTCCATGAATAAACAGGGATTTACCCAGCGGTAGCGACAGCGATGGGATATCGAGCGTAGCGGACCGGTTCTTTTGCCATGAAAAGGCAAGATCACACAGTTCAAAAGCATAGGCTGATGTCATTAATAACTTCGGGGAGCTATGCTCCCCGCCTCTTTATAATTAAAATGAAATCACAGAGTTTCCAGGTGACAATTCAATAGAACCTTGGCCAGCGTCCATTATGAAATCTACGTCTAAATCGGTAAGGTTTTCAAAGTACGAGAACAGCGGGAACTCCACCTTACGCACTAGCAGCGGGTTCTCGCAGCTATAAGTCCAGCTTGCTTCGATATCTGAATGACCGGAGTCATTTTCGTGGTCATTTTCGTGGTCATCTTCATCATCTGAATGGTCGGACACGCTGCCATGATCGTCTTCATCATCCGAATGGTCAGAATCACTATCATGATCATTCTCATCGCTATGTGACGCTTCGAACAGGCCTGAGGATATGTCAACGTTGACTAACTGGCATTTGGCGGCCGCAGGAAAGGTAAAGAGTATAGAGCCCATTTTTAGCTGAGCCAGCATTAAAGCAACCTTTTCTTCTTCGTTGGCATTACTGGGGGTGTGCTCAAATCCAACCATATTAAATGCGGGGGAGTCTAACTCCATCTGAATCAACTTGCCTTCCTGTGCCATGCCTAGCATCGCCGCACCGTGTTCATGCGCATCGTGTTGACGATTTTCTGCCGCATTGAGGGGATTAATACTAACGGCAACGAGGGCCGTGCTTAAGAATAGTCGTTTCATTTTCTAGCCTATTTTTTGCTATTGACAACTCACTACACTGCGTCAATAACACAGCCTAAAGATGTCCATAGGAGTTCATTTACGATCTGTTGTCATCGATGGGTGATGCGATTAATCGGAACTGTTGCTTAGGCTTTAAATGGCGGTGCGCGGATGGGCGTGGCGAGATTGGTAGCGAAGGTCACAACGTGGCGATCACGCTGAGTGTTTATACACCGAGAGGGGCTTGGCGCAAACACCGCATAACCATTGTTTGGTAAAGCGACGGTGTGAATGGCGTGATAGGCATCACAGTTTGTTAGGCTGGTTTCTTGATCGTCATGGGTCTGACTGGACTCATGCAAAGAGGCCATTTCGTGATGGTCATGTATATGACCGAGCTCGTGCACAGACGCTCTTTCGTGTTTGTCTTGTATATGACCGAGCTGATGCACAGGCACCATGATGTTGTTCGACATAAAAACGCCAAACATCAACATAAAGACTAAGGTGCGAAAATGGGCCGTCATTTACTGCAGTCGTCAACAAAATAGAGGCTGAGTACATTACTATGATGAAATCGAAAAAGAAAGTCTCGTTCGGCAATACTGGGCTATATATCGGACCCATTCCAGATTTGAGCATTTTACCTACAGGTGGCGCCTGGAGAGCAAAAATGCACCCGTCAAGTTTTACCAACCAGCTCACTGTATCGTAAAAATTCGACCTTTTTCCCGCCTAATACTGTCAAGTTTCTTTACATTTCGCCCCGGCTCGAAATAGCATTACCAGCTGACGGGGACGTATTTCTGCCCCTCTAACCTTTCAGCGTCTCCCGCCTTTCACACCAGACTCGGCAGTAATCCGTATAGGGTTCAGGGCCTCTTAACTTCATCAATTCGCTTCGCATGAGGTAATCCCATGAACAGTCAAAAACACCTTAGATCTATCGGTAAGATGTTCCTTTTGTTACTCAGTGGCGTATTTCTCACTCTCGCCAACCTCTCAAACTTACCCAATCCACTTAACTCTGTGCCGCCGTTTAGGCTGGGCCAACTGCTGTCCACGGCAAGCGCCGAGGTCGCCACTGGGTTTCCGGCGGTATTCGATGATTTAGTGACCCAGGGAGAAGACTTATTCTTCAACGAGACCTTCGCCGGCAATGGCCGGACCTGCGGCACCTGTCATCCGGCCACCGAAAACTTCACCCTTACGGCCGACTTTATTGCCACCCTGGCTCCCGACGATCCGCTCTTCGTCGCCGAATTCATCCCGGCGCTGATGTTTGGCGCACCGGAAAATCTGGATGCCCTGGGCAGACCGCAGCGCTTTGAGAATCCTGCGCTGATGCGCGCCTTTGGCTTAATTACCGAAAATCAGGATGGCATGGGTGATATGGAGAGGCGCTTCAACATGCGTTCCATTCCCCACAACATTGGCCTCAGCGCGTCCATCGTGACCCCCGCAGACGGTCTCACCCCGCCCGATGACCGGACCGGCTGGTCCGGAGATGGCGCGCCCATTGGCACCATAAACGGCATCCCGGCCACAGGTCGGTTAGAAGATTTTTTACTCGGGGCCATAGTGCAACACTACCCGCTCACCCTACGGCGCAGCTTTACCGGCCCCGAGCCGGATTTTCGCAGCCCAACCCAGGCCGAACTCGATGCCTTGACGGCCTTCTTACTCGACCTGGGTCGGCAACAGGATCCGGTCTTGTTGGCCGGTGCCGCCGATGAATTGATCCTCAAAGATGCTGGTGCAGAGGCCGGCAAGGTGTTATTTCGCGATGGCGTCGCGGGCGGCACTACAAGCTGCGCGGCCTGCCATATCAATGCCGGGGCCAATGCCGATGTAACCGGCAGCACGCCGGCGAATCGCAATTTCGATACCGGCATTGAACAATTTTTACAAAACCGGCTGAATGACCCGACGGTGACCGTGGTGGGCGAACCGCGACCCGTCGATGGTGGTTTTGGCACCAATCCTGCCGGTGACTTCACCACCCTGCTCGCCCAGCCGGGCTTCGAGAATGAGAATTTCGGCGATCTAACCTTTAATACACCCAGTGTAATCGAAGCGGCCGACACGCCACCTTTCTTCCACAACAATGCGATTGCCACCTTGGAGGACAGTATTCGATTTTACAATTCCATTGAGTTCCAGCAGGCCAGCGACATGGCTATTCCCTTTAATGAGGTACAGGTCGCCCAGGTCGCCAATTTCTTGCGCGTAATCAACGCACTCGACAATATCGACAACCGGATCCTACGCCAAGCCGATCGAGTCTTGCGGGCCTTGGCGCACCAACCGACCCCCAATGCGGTTATCGACCGTATTCTATTGATTATGATCAACGACGTGGACGATATCAGGGTGGTGCTCAATGACGGTAGTCTGCACAACAGCGGGGGTTTACCAGAAAATGCCATCAAACGTCTCGACCAGGCGACTAAACGCCTGCAACAAGCAATGAATACCAATGCGTCAGTAAACGCACGGGCACATCACATAGAAGTTGCCGAGGAAGAATTATTGGCGGTGCGGGGGTTGCTCAGATATTAATTGGCCCGCGGTTCGGAGGTATTAAACAGCGGGTCAACCAATGGAAGATGTCATTTGCTGTGGTTATCGCGCCGTTCAGATTTTCTTCGTCTGCTAACGCGCTGTTAAAACTTTCATTCCAAGTGGTCCGATCGTTACTTGGCTCAGTTTCGCTAGATTGAAGTTGGGAAAAAAAGCTTAGATGATCGCCGCTAAAGGATCGGCTGAAATGACTTAAAAGGTGTTGCTCGCTGACCTCAAATGTTTGTGACACCCGACCCATTGCGTAGACCAGCCCATACCAGCTGACCGCGGTTTTGCTCCAGAATGGAAAGGCAGGACCCAAGTTGTTGTGAACACCCGCAGATATCTGAATAAACCTAAAGTGCTTATTCAAGGCCCGCAGATCAGCTTGAGCAAAGCGGCATCGGTCGACTGGTATGGCAGCATGAGGGGCATCCTTGGGCCGATGTAGCTGTTCCAATAGCTCAAATGTGCGCCAACATTGCACCCAAATCTCCAATGCTTGAAAATAGCTGCGCTCGGTTAGGGTGTCAGCGAGCAACCATTGAACGAAAGGGCTCGCGGCATTTACTGCGCGACTGTCTTCGGTATGTTGGTCCATGAGTATCATTGCGTTTGTTTTAATCTGGGGGCCCTGATCATTATCAGACTGGTTGACAATCATGTTTTGCGCCTCAAGAATTTCAAAAAACATCTTCCAATCTATTATGTGAATTTAAGGCACGAAATAAGTGTTTTTACTCACTATTAACGTCAGGTCTGAGCAGCCTGCTTACTCGTTTATAAAGTACTCTCGGTTTATGGGTAAAAAACCTATTGTTAAGCACATCCTATAGTCAATTTGAAAACTATTCATTGTTTTTTTACCTTAACTAAAAAAAAATTTAAATTTATTTTAAGTATTATTTTTTTTAAATCTTAGTATTGGTTTTTTAGAGCTACCTGCCGCCAAAGCACCCCAGTTATAAAAAACTATCGCTCGACTTAACGGCTAGGCATAAGTTCTATAAAATTAATCTTTTTGACTCATATTCAGAAATGACGGTCGGCGCCCATCAGCGCACTACAACCTGTCACTTGACCAACCTAACCCGCCAAGTTAATAACTCAGCAGATAAAAGCGAGTAAAGATGCAGCAGTACTTTGCAGTTCAGGCTTTTACGGCCCTTGTTTCGATACTTATGCCGGCCGTTGTTTGGAGTCATTCCGGCGGATTGGATAACGTGGGTGGTCACGGCGATCGACGCACCGGCCTATACCATTGTCACCGCGCCACTTGCACAGAGAATGGGCCCCTTGAAGCTCCCTCCGCGCCGTCGGCAGGGTTGGGCTATAAACGCGCCGATTGGCCTCATTGGCAAGACACCGACGGTGATTGTATGAACACGCGGCACGAGATGCTTGCGGCACAGGCGACCGGCCCGTTGACCCTATCGGCCGATGGCTGTTCTGTTGCCCGCGGTCAATGGCTCGACCCCTTCAGTGGAGCGTTATACACCCAAGCGAGCGATCTTGATGTCGACCATATAGTCCCCCTAGCTTGGACCCATCAGCACGGCGGCGCGCTTTGGTCTAAACAGCAGAAAGCGATTTTTGCTAATGATCCGGAGAATCTGTTGGTGGTCGATGACGGCCTGAATCAGGCCAAGGGTGCTCGGGGACCCGGTGATTGGCTGCCCCCTAACACCGGCTATCGTTGTGCCTACTTAGCCAGTTGGACGCGGGTGCTAAGCAAGTATCGCTTAAGTATGAGCACCCGCGAGGCCGCCCTGTTCCGTCGTCAACAACAGGACTGTCCTGCTTAAGTCATTTCGCTTGGGTCAAACGGCCTTGTGCTTAACCTGCAGGCGTCGCTGGTGCAGCAGCGGCTCGGTGTAGCCACTGGGTTGGCTTTGACCTTGGAAGATCAGGTCCACTGCGGCTTGAAAAGCCAGGCTGGCGGCAAAGTCCGGTGCCATGGGTTGGTAATTACCATCAGGCCCGTTTTGCGCGTCCACGATCGCGGCCATGCGCTTCAATGACTGCATGACCTGCTCAGCCGACAGTAGGCCGTGGTGCAACCAGTTGCAGATATGTTGACTGGCAATCCGCAAGGTCGCCCGGTCTTCCATCCGCCCGATATCGTGAATATCGGGAACCTTCGAACAGCCAATGCCTTGATCAACCCAGCGCACCACATAGCCGAGCAGGCCCTGTATATTGTTGTCGAGCTCCTCTTGGCGCTCGGCCGCTGAGAGCGCGGCAGGATCGGACAGCAGGGGAATGGTCAGCAGACTGGCCAACAAAGAGGCTGCGCTGCGCTGCTGGGGTGGTTGCTGATCCTGCAACCGATACTGGTCGAGCAACTCGGCCTGAACGCGAGCGACATCGACCTGATGGTAATGCAGGGCGTGCAGGGTTGCCGCCGTGGGCGATGGCACCCAAGCACAGCTGGCACCAGCTTGGGGGTGGCCGATCTTGGTCGCCATCATACTGGCCAGCGCATCTGGGATGGCCCACATACCCTTACCAATCTGGGCCTTACCGGCCAGCCCGGCGAGCAGACCGACGCGCACGTTATTGGCCTCATAAGCGGCTATCCACTGCTCGTCTTTCATCAACTCTTTGCGCACCACCGGCCCGGCCAACATGCTGGTATGAATCTCATCGCCGGTGCGGTCTAAAAATCCGGTATTGATAAACACCAGGCGCTGCTGTGCAACGCGAATGCAGGCCTTCAGATTGACCGAGGTACGCCGCTCCTCATCCATAATACCGATCTTCAGGGTATTGGCCGGCAGCTCCAATAGGTCTTCAATACGGCTAAACAGGTCACAGCTAAACTGCACCTCCTCCGGGCCATGCATCTTGGGTTTGACTATATAGACGCTGCCAGAACGTGAATTGCCTTGTTGGCTCGGGCCATGCAAATCGTGCACGGCAATCAGGCAGGTTATTAATGCGTCCACTATGCCTTCCGGGACCGGTTCACCCTCAGGGCTCAAGAGCGCATCGGTGCTCATCAGATGACCCACCTGGCGAATAAACAGTAAACTGCGACCGGGCAAGGTGAGGCTGCCAGCATCCGGTGTCTGATAGGTGCGGTCCGGGTTGAGGGTGCGCACCAGCGTCTGGGCACCCTTGCTCAACGTGGCCTGGAGATCGCCCTTCTTCAAACCCAACCAGTTTCGATAGACCAGACACTTATCGGCGGCATCGACCGCAGCAATGGAATCTTCGCAATCTTGAATGGTCGTCAGCGCCGCTTCGAGCACCAGGTCCTTGACCCCCGCGGCATCGGTTTGCCCAATTAGATTGTCGCGGTCGATCTGGATTTCAATATGCAGGCCGTTTTGACGCAACAGAACCAGGTTGGGCTGCTCGGCTCGGCCGTTAAAGCCGACAAACAGCTCTGGTGCCACCAGGCCGGTACTAATATCACCGCTGAGTTCGACCACCAACTGCTGGCGCTCGACACGGTAGGCCACGGCATCGGCGTGGGATCCCTGCACCAGCGGCACGGCCTGATCGAGAAAGCGCCGACCATAGGCCTGCACCGCGCGACCGCGTTCGGGATCGTACGCCTCGGTGGCGGCTCGTTCGCTGCTCGCAGCTATTACATCGCTGCCATAGAGCGCATCGTAGAGGCTGCCCCAACGGGCATTGGC
>Ga0115564_10003234_pt1 | contig 13752 bp, 11 predicted proteins | sample COGITO_mtgs_1105_7_FD_88680 | JGI IMG/M metagenome (GOLD analysis project Ga0115564, IMG submission 88680) | Pelagic marine microbial communities from North Sea - COGITO_mtgs_110523 | ecosystem: Environmental > Aquatic > Marine > Epipelagic | place: Germany:Helgoland, sampling site Kabeltonne...
CGCGCAGCGACTTTTCCATGGTGCGCTCAATGCCCTTGCGCCCGATGCGGGCATTCGGGCGTCGCAACATGCGGTCATCGTCGCCGATTAGATCGTCGGGTTGAACCTGACTGACGTATCCCAGCGCATGAGCCGCCGTACCGGGGTAATTGTAAAACCGCTTTTCGGCGACATCGATTTCCGCGCCGGGCAGGTCCAATCCCCGCGCCTTGAGCCGCGCAACCTGATCCCACGACAGATCCTCAGCCAGCAACACGCCGCCCAAGGCATTGATCTGCTTGGCTTCGACGATGCGACGATTGATGTCGCGCTGCTGCCCGGTACTCAGCGGTAAAATGCTGAAGATTTCCTCTATGGCGCGGGCTTCATCTTTGGCACGGCCAGAGACTACTTTGTATGTCAGTCCGTAGCGCCCAAACCGCTCGATCGCCCCAAAACCTGGCCAGCGCCCCGGACCAACCTGGGCGATCAGGTCAAAGTCCTCGCCCGTGATTTCCGTTAAGAGGCGGCCTTCGCCAGCGATCACGTCCTGGCCAATGTCCAACTGCTCGATCATGCGCTCAGTCAGAAACGGGCTTGCGTCGATCAACGACGCCGCGCGCCGCACGATGGCGGTGTCGTTGGTCTCAATCGTCTTGGCCTTACGCTGGGGATAGAACATGAGGTTGTAGCTCTGTTCATTACCCGCGAGTTGCCGCGCGAAGCGATCGAGGATAATCCCGCGCGTGGGGGCATCGAACCGTGTGACGGTGCGAATGTCGAAACTATCGGCAAGGAAATCGTTCTGCCGCGGCACTTGCAGCGAATACAGCCTATACCCCAGTGCCGCCAGCGCCATGCCTTGGATCGTCGTGGCCAGCACCAACCGTCGGGTAAAGCCAGACTCCCGCTTTTTGCCATCACGTGCTGTCAATGTATCGATCCTCTGACTGCAACGTACCGCGCCACAGGAAGGAACGCAGGACGGAGTTGAACAGATACACAAGTGGGTAGGTCAGCGCGGTCATGGCGGCGCGGATCATATCCTGAAACGGCGGTGAAACCTGCAACTCGTACGCTGAATTGAAGGCCCACTGAACGCCAAAGTAGGTTGCGATCCCGGTCACGGCAGCACCCCAGTGCACCATAAACCCAGTGCCCTCAACGTCCGCGCGCAGCGAACCAATCAGGTAGAAAACCGTGAGATAAGCAATGATCGACAAACCCATGGGCGTGCCGTTCAGCGCGTCGGTCCAAAACCCGATGATGAACACCAGCGGAATGGGTATGATGCTTGGGTGACGGATAAACCAGAACAGTGCTGTGGCAAAAGCCAGATCAGGCAGAAAGGCGATCCCCCGACCCAACCCCAGCGATGACGCATCCAGCGCCAGTAGCACCAGAAATACCAGCATGGGCACCAGAATTCTGATCCGGCGCAAAACCCCGCCCAGCAGAATATCAAGGATGAGCAGAACCGCTTGCATGGATCAGTTCCCGTCCAAACCCTGCAACCCCACAGCGCCGGCTGCGATCAGGTCCGAATTGATGTCCACGCCCGGGTAATCGACCACCAGAACATTGGATAGCTGGTCAAAGTCCACGGTAGGACGAATGCGGGCTTCAGCAGGGGTGATTTCCGAGATAAAGCCGATCAGCAACCCCGGCGGGAAAACCCCATCTGCACCACTGGTGATCACCCGGTCGCCCTCTTGGATCTTTTCCAGATCCTGGGGCAGCATGAAATCCTGCTCCACGCGCAGATAATCAAAGGGCAGGCCGGTTTCCATGTCAAAACCGGAATCCCGCGTTCCCCGAACAAAGGCGTTCAGTTCGGCACGCTCGATTATCACCGGAATTTGCGAGTTTGGGTCGGTGATCAGCAGTACACGCGCCGCGTTGGCGCCCACTTCGCGAACCCGTCCCACCAAACCCCGATCGTTCACCACGGCCAGACCCTGGCGCACGGACTCGTTGCGACCAAGGTTGATCAGCACCGAACGCGAGTAGCGTCGTGAGTGGTCAGCGACGACAAATGCCATCATCCGCTTGGTCTCACCGATATCCCTGCCGGTTTCCAGCGAGCGGGTCCAGTTCCATTGCTCAGCCGCAGCCGTCTTGTATCGAATAGGCAGCATCATCCGCAGTCGGTCATTTTCCGCCAGCAGCTCGTCCAGCGTCTGTGCCTTTGCGTTGAGGATGCGGATCCGATCCTTGAGGCGTTTGTTCTCAACCGCCAGTTCTTCATAGGTGCGGAACCGTTCTGTCACCTGCGAAACCGACGCGCTCGACTGGCTGAAGATGTTCAACAGCGGTGACATCACGTCTGCGACCAGCATTCGGGCATTTGAGCCAAAGCGGGCGTCCATGCGGTTCCAGACCAGCATACCCACAGCGACGATGATCAAAAGGAAAACAGCAAAACGCTGCAACCACGCCATAAGCGGGCTGACCGCGACCGATATGTTGCGGCGGCGACGAGCCATGATTCCTAGACCAGTTCCTATTTGTGTAACGGCGAGGGTCCCGCATTAGGGAGCACCATCAACCACTAAACCAGCATCAAGGACAGAGTGCGGCAAGGCCTTTCTGTCCCCCCGAATCTAGTAAGCGAATCGGCCTAAATGGTCAATAAATCAGGTGACTAATACGCCGTGTGCAGTACAGCGCGCAGTGTTCGCATTTCTTCCAGACACCGCCCAGTGCCCATAACCACGCAGGTCAGAGGATCCGGCGCCACCGAAACAGGCAAGCCTGTCGAATGACGCAACACGTAATCAAGGTTATTGAGCAGTGCGCCGCCGCCGGTCAGTACGATACCCTTGTCCACAATGTCAGCGGCCAATTCGGGCGCGGTATTTTCCAACGCCTGCTTGGTGGCTTCGACGATCGCCGAAACCGGTTCCAGCAGGGCTTCAGCAATATTACGCTCTGAGACGATAATTTCCTTGGGCACCCCGTTCATCAGGTCGCGCCCTTTAATTTCCATGATCGATCCGTCGCCATCTTCGGGATGACAGGCCGCGCCGATGGTTTTCTTGATCCGCTCAGCGGTGGTTTCGCCGATCAGTAGGTTTGAGTTACGACGAATATAGCCGATGACGGCTTCATCCATCTTGTCGCCGCCCACGCGCGTTGAGGAGGCGTAGACGATGCCCCCCAACGACAAAACGGCAACCTCAGTTGTTCCGCCACCGATATCGACCACCATGGAACCCTGCGGCTCCGTCACGGGCAAATCAGCACCGATGGCAGCGGCCATGGGTTCCTCAATCAAGAACACCTTCCGCGCGCCCGCGTTCTCCGCTGACTCTTGGATCGCTCGGCGTTCGACCGCGGTGGAACCGGAGGGAACACAAATGATAACCTGTGGCGAGGCGAAGGAACGGTGATTATGGACCTGCCGGATGAAGTACTTGATCATCTCCTCGGCGACTTCAAAATCAGCAATCACGCCATCGCGCATGGGACGAATGGCCTGGATCGACCCCGGCGTTCGGCCAAGCATGCGCTTGGCTTCATTGCCCACGGCCAAAACCCGGCGCTTCCCCCTCGACTGACCAAGAGCCACGACAGAGGGTTCGTTCAAGACGATGCCTTGTCCGCGAACGTACACAAGTGTGTTGGCCGTGCCGAGGTCAATGGCCATATCGGCCGATAGTAACCCCAATAGGCGTGAGAGCATGCCTTGATTCCGTCACTAGGCTACCCAGTTGGACGAGCGCCCTTGTCCCTGCCCAGTAACGCACACCGGGCCTATTAGTCCTGATGTAAACCTCGCCGAGTCCGATTGCAAGGACAGGCCAGCACCAAGTTCAAGGCGCGACTTCAGCCATGAAGTCACCAAGTTCCCCATAGCCCGTGAACTCACGCCGAAATTCCAGTCCCAGTTTGCCTGCTGCCTGCTCAGCCAACCGGGTAAGGTGAATGTCCTCTGTCTGCGCCAGATAAATCAGACGTTTATACCCCGAGAACATGGTTTCCAGGATTTCAGGATTGTCGCTCAGCCCCATTCCTTCCCATATCAGGGTGTCGAAATGCCGAGCCAGAAAATCGGTGAGGTAGAACGTGCCCAGTTCCTCTTCAGCCAAAGCATTAAACCGGCTCTCTCCAGCGAAAAATGAATAGCAATGAGGGCCTGCGATTCGCTTCAGATCGAGCCTCTCGCACACCTCATCCAACCGCCCGCCGGTGCCGCAATCGGCGTACCCGACGAAAATTGGCCGGTCAGCACGATCTTTGCGCGCCTGGGTCGCCTTGGTCTCTACACCATCAGGAATGCGATCGGGGAAGTTGTGCCAGATGGCGGGTAGTGCCGTGATCTCGAACGCATCGGCGAGCCCGGCAGCCGCCAAAACGGCTTTGGTCTCTGCACCCAGGGCGCCACAGATGATGATCAATGGTTTTTCGGGATGCCGAAAGCCAGCTGCGCCCTCGCGAGCTTCGATGCTGGGAACGCTACGGCGGCTCTGTGTCCGCTCGGCCCGCCCCTTGCGCCCGCCGGATCTAGAACGGCGGACGGCGGGAGGGCTGTCTTTAGGCGTTTGCTCGGGCACCAATCATGTTGTGGCGACGTGCCACAAAGTCCTTGGCCGTCTCGACAGCGACAGCGGCGTCACGGCAGTAGCCATCCGCGCCAATGCTTTCGGCAAAAGCCTCGTTGAGCGGCGCGCCGCCTACCAGCACGATGTAGTCGTCGCGCATGCCCTTCTCGATCAGCGTTTCGATCACAACCTTCATGTAAGGCATGGTCGTCGTCAGCAGCGCGGACATGCCGAGGATGTCGGGCTTATGCTCTTCGATGGCTTCGAGGTAGTTTTCGACCGGATTATTGATGCCGATGTCCACCACTTCAAACCCAGCACCCTCCATCATCATGGAAACCAAGTTCTTGCCGATGTCGTGAATATCGCCCTTCACCGTGCCGATAACCATCGAGCCAATCCGTGGCGCGCCGGTTTCAGCCAGCAGCGGCTTAAGAATCGACATGCCTGACTTCATGGCATTGGCGGCCATCAGGACTTCTGGCACGTACAGAATGCCATCCCGGAAATCTTGGCCGACGATGGTCATACCTGCAACCAGGGACTTGGTCAGAACGTCGTAGGGGGTCCAGCCGCGATCCAGCAGGATTCGAGTGGCCTCTTCGATTTCTTCCTTCAGGCCGTCGTACAGGTCATCACCCATTTGCTCGACAAGCTCATCATCGTTTAAGGCATTCAGATCAAGATCATCATCCGACATCGTCGTCTCCTAGGATCAGAGGCCGCAACGAGAACGGCACACTTCAATAACTCAAGGCTCGTTTAGGCGATTGCAAGCAACCCGGTTGCCACGAGCACGACTTTCGCATGTCTGAAAACGACTGAGGGGCAATTGCCCAAGCCCCAACCGCCGTTCATGCTAAGAAAACGGCCTCTATAGGCATCCCGCATCAAGGATTAAGCGATTGTTTGAGTTGGTTGGGATCGTTGCACCCTTCTTTATCGTCATCATGCTCGGCTATCTGGCTGGGCAGCTTGGCTTTTTCAAGCTCGATTCGGCTAAGGTATTCAACAACTACCTGCTGTATTTCGCTCTGCCGGCCATGTTTCTATCCAAACTGCTCGAACAAGACGTTTTGACGGGCTTTGACGTGCGAATCCTGCTGATTTTCATGGGCGCCAATACGACAATCATCGTGCTGTCCTGGATCATTCATGGGGGGCTCTATCGGCTATCGCTGGGCGATACGGCTGCGCTTGGAACCACGTCAACCTGGGGAAATTCGGGCTACATGGGGATCCCGCTGGCGTTGGAACTGCTGGGTGGTCCCGGCATATTCGTCGCCTTTTCACTCTTGGCCGCAGATATCATCATCATCTCGATTGCTGGCTTTGCACTGCATGAGATTGACAAGGACCGGAGCGAAAATGGCGGTGGCAGTGCTGCTGCTTCTATTGTGCGAGCGACCCGAAAGACACTGCAGAGCATCGCTTCAAACCCATTTCTTTGGCCCTTTGCAATCGGCTTTGCACTCAGCGCCGTTCGACCGCAATGGCCGACTTTTCTGTCGTCCTCGGTCGACTTCATCTTTCCGGCTTTGGAGATGCTGTCGGCAACCGCTTTTGGCGTCGCGCTGTTTTCCATCGGTGTGGGCATGGCCTTGCGCCCCATCTCGAACATGCGTGCCGCCGCGCCAATCCTGTTTTCAACAGGCATGCTCAAGCTGATCGTGCATCCCGTGGTCACAGCCCTGATCGCCGGCCTCGTGTTCGATCTTGAGCCCGCCATTTTTGCGACCTGTGTAATCCTGGCGGCCACACCGACCGCGACCAACGCCTTTATCATGGCGACCGCCTATGGAAAGCGAGCCAGCGAGGCGTCTGCCGCAATTTTGGTATCAACCTCCATCGCTTTTTTCACGCTAACGGCGCTCCTGATGTACTTCCGCGCCGATCTGGGCCTCTGAGCCCCGATCGGCCTACCGTTCAGTTCATGGGCAGCACTTTGCCTGGATTCATGATGTTTTGCGGATCCAGCGCGCGCTTGATCGCCACCATCATAGCAACGGCTTCCGAGCCGTGCTCGCGCTCCAAGTACTTCATCTTTCCATGCCCCACGCCATGTTCACCGGTGCACGTGCCACCCATGGCCAGCGCCCTGTCAATCATGCGAGAGTTGATCCAGTTGACCTGTTCTATCTCCTTTTCATCGTCCTCATCGAACAGGTAGAGCAGGTGGAAGTTGCCGTCGCCGACATGGCCCACAATCGGCGCTATCACGTTGGTTTTTGCGACGTCTTCGACCGTCTGGTTGATGCATTCCGCCAGACGTGAAATCGGGACGCAAACGTCGGTTGGCCAAGCTGTAGCGCCCGGTCGAATGCGCTGAACCGAGTAAAACATGTTGTGACGAGCGTTCCAGAGTCGGTTCCGTTCCTCGGGCTTGGTGGACCAATGAAAGTCCTCCCCGCCCAAATCGGTGGCGATTTCCTGGGTCAGCATCGCCTGTTCCCGCACCCAGTCTTCCGTGCCATGAAATTCAAAGAAAATATGCGGCTTTTCCTGCATGCTCAGCTGGTCAGCCTCGTTGACCGCCCGAATGGAGTCTCCGTCTACCAACTCCATCCGCGCCACGGGGATTCCCATCTGCTTAACCATGATGGCGGTATTGGCCGCCGCGTCGATGTCCGGGAAGGCACAGACCGCCGCAGAAACCGCATCCGGTTGGCCATACAGCTTGAGTTGGATTTCCGTAATGATTGCCAACGTGCCTTCTGAACCAACCAATAGCCGGGTCAGATCATAGCCCGCCGAAGACTTGGGCGCACGACCGCCAGTCTGGACAACATCGCCGTTGGGCAGAACCGCCGTCAGGCCCAGAACATTGTCCTTCATAGTGCCATAGCGCACCGCGTTGGTGCCCGAAGCCCGGGTCGCCGTCATGCCGCCCAAAGAAGCGTCCGCGCCCGGATCAATGGGAAACATCAACCCGGTCGCACGCAATTCTTCATTCAGCGCCTTGCGCGTGACCCCGGCCTGAACCCGGCAATCAAGATCCTCCTCATTGACTTCGAGAACCGCCGTCATGAGGCTCAAATCGACCGAAATACCTCCACGGATGGCATTGATATGCCCTTCCAGCGAAGTACCGGTGCCATAGGGAATAATCGGCGTATCATGGGCTGCGCAGAGGTTAACCACCTCAACGACTTCTTCGGTCGTTTGCACAAATACGACACCATCGGGCGGCACACCTGGGTGATGCGCTTCATCCTTTCCGTGGCGTTCAAGTATTGCGGCCGCAGTCGAAAAATGATCCCCAAACCGATCGCGCAAAGCGTCAAGCAAGGCAAGGTGTGACATGGCTCAGTCCTCCATCAGGAATATAGCCACGATAATCGGGGATCGGAAAGTGAAACTAGAATCGCACCCTCAGGTGAGACGCAATAAAGCGCGACCGAAGCCGCGCTTTATTGATCAGTCGTCCTGTTCGGTGAGATACGGTATCAGGTCGCGAAGCTGATCGATGCTCAAGTCCGCGGCCGCCCTCGTGATCGGTTTCCCGCGATAGGCGACGCCCAGTCCCGCGGCCTTGATCATCACGATATCGTTCGCTCCATCGCCCATGGCAATCGCCCTTGCCGGGTCTATGCCCAGCGCCAAACACTCCGCCAACAAGACCGACTCTTTGGTCTCGGCGGTCACAATGGGCTCCAGCACATTGCCCGACAACGCGTCGCCTGCCAGCTCCAGCCGGTTGGAGACAACCCGATCGAACCCAAGGGCCGCCCCAACCACATCCGCGATCAGGTCAAAGCCACCACTGACCAGAACCGTCCGCACCCGCTGCTTCCGGCAGGCACTGAGCAACTCGGACGCCCCTTCGGACAATCCCACTTCACGCGCGATACCTTGAATCGTGGACAGCTTGAGCCCCTGCAACATCATCACGCGCTCTTCGAGGGCCTGACGAAAATCGAGCTCACCGCGCATGGAACGCTCGGTGATCTCGGCAATCTTTGCTCCAATGCCGAGCGCGTTGGCCATATCAACGATGGTCTCTCCCTCTGCGATTGTGGAGTCCATGTCTGAGACCAGAAGTCGATACTTCAGCGAACTCATGCGTTGGTCATTTCAGGGAACTCAAGGAACCGGCACCGATCGATTTGTGGCAGCGACTGCAGGATCTGGAGGTCTTCCTCGCTGACCGCGCTATCGATCTCAAGAAAGGCAATGGCGGCCCCTCCCTGGCTCAAACGGCCAAGGTGGAAGTTGGCAATGTTTATACCGCTTTCCGCCATCCGCGAGCCCACAGCTCCAATCAGGCCCGGCTGGTCCTTGTTGGTGATGTACAGCATGTAGCGGCCGAGGGTGGACTCCAGCTGGATCCCCTTGATCTCCGTAATCCGTGGGCGACCAGCCATCATGGTTCCAGCAATGGACCGACTGAACGCAGGCGTGCTGACCAAGATCCGAATTACGGCCTGATAGTCGCCGGCACTGTCTGTACGGGTTTCCTTGATATTGATGCCACGCTGGTTCGCCATGTCGCGCACGTTGACCAGGTTAACGGAGGCAAACTTGGTCCCAAGCATGGCCGCCAGAGCCGCGTTGGTAATCGGTTCGTGCTTGAGGCCGGACGCGTCGCCGCAATACTCGATCTGCATATCGAGAATTTCCTCGTCGGTTAACTGACCGATCATCGATCCCAGTTGCTTGGCAAGCTCGATCCACGGCCCAAGCTTACGGGCGTCTTCGGCCGTTAGAGACGGCGTATTCAGGGCGTTTTGTACCGCGCCATCAACGAGATAATTCGCCATTTGCTCTGCGACCTGCACGGCAACCTTTTCCTGCGCTTCCTGTGTGGAGGCCCCAAGATGCGGGGTGCAGATCACGCGTGGATGACCAAACAGCGGGTTTTCCTTTGCCGGTTCAACGGCAAATACGTCCAAGGCAGCCCCGCGCACGTGCCCACTTTCCAGCGCGCCCATCAGAGCCGTTTCATCAACCAGCCCGCCACGCGCGCAATTCACCAGCATGACGCCCTTCTTCATCTTGTTGAAGGCATCTGCGTTGATCATGTTTTCGGTCTGCGCGGTTTTTGGTACGTGCAGAGTGATGACGTCGGCCCGAGCCAGCAGATCATCCAGCTCCACCTTGGTAACACCCAGATCCTTGGCCCGCTCATCAGAGAGGAAGGGATCGAAAGCGAGGACTTTCAAGCCGATGCCAATCGCCTTGGACGCCACAATAGACCCAATGTTCCCGGCCCCGATCAGGCCCAAAGTCTTACCCGTAAGCTCCGTTCCCATGAATTTTGACTTTTCCCATAGGCCCTGGTGGGTGGACGCGTTCGCTTGTGGGATGTGACGGGCGAGCGCGAAGATCATAGCGATGGCGTGCTCGGCGGTGGTAATGGCGTTGCCGAAAGGTGTGTTCATGACCACGACACCGTTGCGGGTACAGCCGCTCACATCAATGTTGTCCACGCCAATCCCGGCCCGGCCCACGACCTTCAACCGACTGGCTTTTTCCAACAACTCGGGCGTCACTTTGGTCGCGGAGCGCACGGCTAACCCGTCATAATCGGGAATGATGTGCTGCAGTTCTTCAGGGGTGAGTTTGCCGGAAACAGTGACCTCACAGCCCATATCTTCAAACGTTTGAACGGCTTGGGAAGACAGGGAATCAGAAATTAGGATTTTAGGTTTCGCGCTCATGCTGCGGTGTCCTTTAAAGAAAATGTCAGGGAAGATTGAGTGGCAAAGGCCCACTCAAGCCAGGGTATCAGGGCTTGGATGTTGCTCGTTTCAACCGTCGCGCCACCCCAAATGCGAAGACCCGCCGGGGCATCACGGTAGCCGTTGAAGTCAAAGCCAGCGCCTTCGCTCTCCACCAGTTTCACCAGTGCTTTGCAAAAGGCCGCCTGCTCGTCTGCCTGCAACTGCTGAAACGCAGGATCAACGATCTTGAGGCACATGGACGTGGTCGAACGCGTGGCCGGATCTGCGGCCAGCCAGTCGATCCAGGCCGTCTTCTGCACCCACGTATCCAAGGCGGCAAAGTTGGCATCGGCCCGCGCAATGAGCGCTGCACCGCCACCAATGCTGTCGGCCCAGTCCAGCGCCGCCAGAACATCTTCAACGGCCAGCATGGATGGCGTGTTGATGGTCGCGCCTTCAAAAATGCCAGCGTTGATCTTTCCCGCTTTGGTCATGCGGAACAACTTCGGCAACGCGCGATCAGGCTCAAAGCCCTCTAACCGCGCTACTGCGCGTGGCGACAGGGCCAGCATGCCGTGCGCCGCTTCGGAGCCCAGCACTTTTTGCCAGGACCAGGTAACCACATCCAATTTTCTAAAATCCATGTCCATGGCAAAGGCAGCTGATGTGGCGTCACAAATAACGATGCCTTCGCGGTCGTCAGATACCCAATCCATATGGGGTACGCGCACGCCGGAGGTGGTGCCATTGAAGGGAAAAACGATGTCGTGGGCAGGGTCTACGCTGGCTAAATCCGGGAGATAGCCATAGCCGGCCTTTTTGACCTGCGCGTCCTGAAGTTTGAGCTGCTTGATGGCATCAGTCGCCCAGTCTTTGGAAAAGCTCTCCCACTCCAGGATCGTCACCGGGCGGGCGCCCAGCATCGACCACATAGCCATTTCCACAGCGCCTGTGTCCGAGCCGGGCACGATGCCAAGCAGCCAGTCTTCAGGTAGGCCTAGCATAGACTTGGAGCGGTCAATCACCGCTTTGAGTTTGGCTTTGGGTTCCTTGGCTCGATGCGAGCGTCCGATGGCAGCGTTGACCAGGTGATCAACAGACCAACCGGGAAACTTGGTGCACGGACCGGAAGAGAAATTGGGGTCGCTCGGCTTTGCGGCCGGCATGGGTGTGGACGGAGCCACAGGCGCATTGTTTGCGCCGCTGAGTGTGTCCGTCGGTGCACGCAAAGGTGCAGCGAACGAACGCACGTCGTGCGTCGTCATGGTTCAAACCTCTAGTCTGGTGGCGGTTTGCTCCGCCAAGCCAGACCACAAAGCCCAAACCTCGACCAGAAATCAAGCCCCTAAGCCTAGCGGCTGTGTGCTATCTCATTCCCGCGCATCACCGCTTGCAGCTTTTCGCGCTCTGGCAACATGTGCTCCATCTCCAAAGAATCAGGTTGGAACAGAGTCTTACGGAACCACGGATCTCCCGCGCGCTCAAAAGTCTGATGTACCCAATCAACCACAGCACGCACAGAGGGGTCATCGTGTAATACCCGCAGAGCCCCGACATAGAGCGGGGTCGTCGTGTGGGCGGGGTTTCCGAGAATCGGCATCAATTCAGGATCCAGAGCGGCATAGTTGCCCAAAAAACCAATCCCCATGCCAGACCGGACCAGGTGGTAATAGGTGGTCGAATTGTTGCTGACGTATTTGGTTTGTGACCCGGCGATCAGCTTCATCCAGTCCGCAAATCCGGCCACCATGTCCCGGTAAGCGATGTGATCGACGATCGGGTATTTTGACCAATCTTCCTCGGCGTCAGGCATACCGTGTTGGTTGACGAAGGCCTTTGACACGAACGGCGTCAGATGCACAAAACCAACCCGGCGCGACAGGATGTTCGCGTTCTGGAAATCAAGGAAAGAACACACCACGTCCACTTCGCGGCGCTCCAGGTCGGGCGGTTCATTGGTGGAATACAGCTCCAGCGACACACCCGGATAATCGGTCTTGAAATCTCTCACGCGCGGTGCGAGCCAGTAACTCAGCAAGCCGTCAGTGCAGGAAACGCGGACGTTCCCTTTCACCTCAGCCCCGTCCAGCGTCGCCGCATTCAAAGCCATGGCGACCTGTCGATCCATCTGATCAGCCAGCGCCACCAGCTTCTCACCCTCTTGGGTCAACGACGACCCACGGGTGTTACGGACCAGCAAGCGCCGGTCCATGGCGCTCTCAAGCGCCGCGAGCTTTCGGATGACGGTCGGCTGAGTCACGCCCAGCAGTTCAGCGCACCGGGCAATGGTGCCCGCGCGGGCAAAAGCCAGCAAGACCCGTAAGTCTTCCCAGACATCGGGGCTAATCTTGTGTTCCGCGCCAATTTTGATGAATCCCTCGGACAGAGAGGAACGCGATTGCTTCATAAACTCGGACCTCTCCATTAGGCCCGAGTGAAGACTAGGTTTCGTTACTCGGGCACAGGGGATGTGAAAATCGAAGACAAACCCTCGACATCGATCCCATCAAAAGATGCAGTCTTCGTGCCAAAGTTGAATATCATATCTTGAATCTTGTTTCCAGATTTTCGCTTAAAAACAACCATATCCTCGGGGCTATCAAGAACCTCCAAGTCACCACCCATCAAAATCTCTCCCGCCTTTCGCTGGGCAATGCGCCGTTTTACCTGGGCTCGAAAGCTGGTGGGATCTGCCATCTGCTGGTCCATACTGCGGGACAGATGTCGCTCATCAACGGGCAGCCAGGGCTTTTCTGCCAGACTGAAGCCTGCATGCGGCTCGTTGGCATTCCAAGGGATCGGCGTGCGACACGTGTCGCGTCCTTTGAAGGTCGGCCAGAACTCGATGCCCCAGGGGTCTTGCAGATCCTCAAACGTCAGCCGGTCTGCGTCTTCTAGCCCCAGTTCTTCGCCCTGATAAATACAGACCGAACCATGCAGTGCGAGTTCCAGCTCAATCATCATCATCGCGACACGGTCGGTGTCACGCGGCTGAAGGTCCAGTCGCTTGACCTGGCGCGAGGAGATGCGGGGAACATCGTGGTTGGAGGTTGCGAATGTGATCTGATGCCCATCGAGGTTATCCGTCACCCTCCGCAACACGCCTTCCAACTCCTCCGCCGTCTGACCATCCCAGGCCAGAAGGTCGAAGTTATAGCAAGAGTGCAGCAGACCAGGCTGGGTAAAGCGGTCAATCATCGCCATCCCGTCTTCGCCGCCCAACTCGCCCATCAGGAAGCGCGGCTCATCGTAACTGTCGCCCAACGTGCGCAGTTCCTTGAGGAAGACCTCGCCCCAAGGCTGATCGATCTGTCGGGACTGGATGTATTGCATACCGAAGGGCTGTGAAACGCGGGAATCATCGCCGCCAGCCTCTTCCGCACCGCGCGGGTCGTTGTCGCGGAATTCGGGGTCAAAGGCGAGCGTGTGAATGGCGTCCAGGCGGAACCCGTCCACCCCCTTGTCCAACCAATACTGGCACTCGGCAATCACCGCAGCCCGAACCTCGGGGTTCTGGTGGTTCAAGTTGGGTTGAGAAGTCAAAAAGTTATGAAAGTAGTACTGCC
>Ga0115564_10003253_pt1 | contig 13712 bp, 11 predicted proteins | sample COGITO_mtgs_1105_7_FD_88680 | JGI IMG/M metagenome (GOLD analysis project Ga0115564, IMG submission 88680) | Pelagic marine microbial communities from North Sea - COGITO_mtgs_110523 | ecosystem: Environmental > Aquatic > Marine > Epipelagic | place: Germany:Helgoland, sampling site Kabeltonne...
TCATTAAAATTTCCAAGTATGTTATTGGTAATATTTTTTCGACACGAATATCGGGCGGTGGAGAATAGGCAAACACCGAGCCAATACACAATACACAGCAGAGTAAGTATTGCATTTGTAGTTTATATACAAAATTATTTATTTGTTGTTCCAACAAGCGTATTTGAAGACCATGTCAAAGACCATTTGACATGCGATCGACCTTCGCGTGTGTAATAACTGAGGTGTACGGCGCCGTGCTTGCTCGTACTTCGTTTCATTGCACACCGGAACTACTGTAGTGACTCATATTATCCTTTGTCACATTGCCGATCGTTTTACCGCTCGGCCGATCCAATTGCGAGCCGGAGATTAAAAAATTAACCTCGAAATGATTCATTCATGAACACACACCGATTTTTGACTTTGAAACCATCTATTTTAAATATATATGTAAAATAAATGTACCACAAATTACAAAACGTAATGTATTATATTTTACAAGAAACATTTGTAATTTTTTATTGGATTGGATTTTGGTCACTTCTCCAAATGACAAATTTAATTAATACAGTTTGGTTTTCGGTCAGTTGTTTGTTTATTGGTATCTGCGGTCTTATTGTTGTTAAAACAGTATCACCTGTTCTTATTTTCGATGTCATTGAATCGACTTCGACTGCTGCTAAACAATTCATTCGTTGATGATCATGTACAGTGTACTGTACTGTAGGTACTTTTTGATGATCATCAACACTGTACATGATCATCAAAAATTAATAAGATCAAACAAATATATTCTTTACCCCGTATATTCCGGGTCGTTTAGAATAAAGGTAGGTACTCGGTCATATTCCTCCCTTGAGGAGAAAATATAGCTACTGGGGTTGCTACGGACATATTCTAAGACACAGAAGTATGGTGTAAGAATCAAAATTTTGAGTTACTGAGAATTTAGAAAATGTGTTTAATTTGTAGAAAAACACTCAGTGTTGAAACGACCCATTATTTGGCATGTGGTCACTCATTTCATACCGTATGTATATCTAATTGGTTTCAGAAGGGATATTCGGTATGTCCACAATGTCAATATGGTAGTTTGAATGTGAAGAATAGAATTACATTTCCGAATCCTGCTGGTTATGCCAAAATCCTTCAACATGCTGGAAAAAAAGTGTAATATACTTCATTACACTTTTATGTTTTGGGATTGAACCGAATTTTTTTTCGTGTGCAAGTCCGAATTGTAATTGAAAAGACCCGGTTGAACACGTTTTGATCGTACTGCAGTCGTTTATGGGCAATGGCGGCACCTCCAGCAGACATGGTCATTTTATTATATATATTTTACCATTGTTGTTGAAACGTTTTACAATAAATAATATATTAAAAGAAAAGAAAATGAATACGTTGGAGAGTAGCTACTTTTTAAATCATGTTTTATATAAATCATCGCAATTTATTGATATAACCAGTGATGATAAAGAAGATGGAGAAGATGGAGAGGATGAATCCATCGATCTAACTGATAGTGATGTGGATGAACCCATCGACCTAACTGATAGTGATGTGGATGAACCCATCGACCTAACTGATAGTGATGTGGATGAACCCATCGACCTAACTGATAGTGATGTGGACGATGATGCAGAAAACGATGATAATAAAACAAACCAAACTTCTGAATTGACAGATGTAACGAATTTGTCAAACAAGTTAACCTATTCAATTGTAAAACTGGAGAACCAGGAACACACACTTGCATATCTAGAAGGAGTACCATTACATGATCATGATGTTGATAAGGTGCTGGATACGTTTAAGTTATCGCGTTACACAGAAGCTCCATCAGAACAGCATTTTTTCTATTGTACCGGCATAGCATCAACTGATAAAGGCGGAAGGGTTGCACGGATGTTGAACAAAGTAATGTTTAAAGAAAGCAGTCTTCCATTAACATATGCATTTGTATTAAACACCGTTAGTAATGGATCGATTGGACATTTTGTAGTCTGTTTGATCCAAAAATTCACAGACCAAACTACAACCCTTGAATATTTTGATTCTTTTGGTGAAACTTCAATTACAAACGCAGAAGATAATGTTGCTACACGAGCAATATTAAGATCGGTTATACCGGCTTATGCGTGGTATTGTTCTCGGTTAACTCAAAAACTTTCATCTGTGCAAACTAATACTATAACCGATGATCTTATACAAAACTACACAAATAACACATTATTTCCCATTTCGGTCTGTACATCTCAAGTACAGTTTGATGGAAATATGTGTGGAATATGGGCATGTTGGTTTGTATGGCAAAAGTTACGACTCAACCCAAATATTCAAGTTGATGCCACCCAAATAAGCAATCAATTGGGTCAAGAAAAAAAGGCAAGGAAACAATGGGTCAAAATTAATACACCACGATCTCAAATGAGACAGGAATTTTTTGAATATCCGACAACAGAAGAACGACATGTACAGCAACAAAAAATAATTAAAAATAAATTCAAATAAATGGAGATGAACATTTCCTAGCTTTTCGCGAACGGAAATCTTGACGATTACCGTCACGTTTATCCCGAAGGAACCGAGGACAGCCCAACCCCGTACACTGATTTAACCACGACGGGACTCGAACCCGCTCCCTTATGGAGTAGGAAAGGGACATAACCACCTTGACTACCGAGCTCATATGCGTCATGTACTACGACATATGTTGCCTTTATACACCAATTTATGCCATAATTTCAGTTTTCTGTGAACCGTTCAAACCAGGTTGCATATTTACTCGTGGAATACATGGATATATCCAATTATCACAAACTTCGACGTACTTGTGTGTTGCTCAGAGATGACACACGTATTCGTGATATTGTACCTCATCTTGAAGGCATGCAGTTTCATAGGATGCAAAATGGAATCATTTACGTTCATGCGACGATACGCTTTGTTTCGAATGGGCGTGCAATATGATATACGAAAATACTGGCCGTTTGGGGTTACGATTGCTGTAAATATGGGGAACCATGGATATATTCTTGACAGTTCTCAAATTTATAAGTTTTATATGGCTGTATCGAGCACGTCATACATATTCCATGTAAATGTGTGTGATACCGCATCTGCCCTACGAATACAATATAGAATTAGTAATTTTACAATTGCAATGACACCAACTTCTTCATTTGTGTGTCACCTTGTTTCAAAATAAAGCGTAGATGGGTCGTCTATCAATGCACGGCGAAACAAATTCTCACTGAAGCCAGAATATTACTACATGCAAAATTCTGAAGCGTTTTCACCCAGATGTTCAGCACTTTTCCGAATGGACCACATGAAAAAAAACAAATCGTATATTTTTCTCACAAAACTCGACACGGTGTGCAACCGATGCTATCGAGACTCGCGGTCACCGCACCTGGGCCTGAAGTTTTTGTTTCTCACAAACATACACATCATGTGCTGATCGCATAATTGCGCTACATATCGAATCAGGAAGCCTAAAATACAACATGTATATCGTTACCAAGATCGCAGAGATGGACAATATCACGTGATGAATTCGATCCTGGCATGTTTGTACAATGAGAATTTCTTTCAGACCGATTGAAAAAGAAATGAACACAAGTGCAGTCGTGAGAACACGCGGACCACGCAATAACCAATATTCACGTGTTTTACTATGATCGAGTCCCACATTGCTTGCTATTGCAGTTTCTAGCTTTACGGCGTATGTCTGCAACTCTGGTGAAATACGCGATTCAACACGGTGTTGTTTTAACCCAACTATAAGTTCTGTCTCGCTTGCCGAATATGGAGGTAACCCCAGCTTGGTTCGTTTTCGAATGTATTTTTGTATATATTTCTCAAACGCACGTTTAGAATACAACTGAGTATGCATGCATCCTTTTGCAAACATCCATCGTTTTATCGGTTTTAAAAACTTCCGGCGAATTGCGTTTAGCATTTTGGGGGAAAAATTATTATTGATATTTTTACATATTTTTAATCTGAGTCGAAATCATGTGCAATGCATGTTGACGAGTCTTATTGGGCAATCCGAACACTTCGGTTCCGCCAGCACTTGCCTTAAATTTGTCAGCAAATGCATGTTTCACCTGTGTCTCAATGTATGATGCAAGATGAGCTGGAACTTTCCATTTATTTAGGATATCAATTTTTTCAGTCGCTCCAGTTCTTAAAGCCTTGAGTCGCTTTTCCGGGAAACGTGATCGACCAATTTTGACATAATTGTTGTTCAGACCCATCATATAGATGTACGCACTTTTTTCTTTACGAATTTCACGTTTTGACGGTACAATCGCGACTGTTTTAGATGGTACCTTTCGTGCACGACGGTTTCGGCACAAACGTACCGGTACATTGCAACACAATTTGGAAGTGTTCATCTCACCGGAGAGAATGGTTGTTAACACGCCGTTGCGTTGCACAAGACAATCACCATTTGATTCTACACTCATGATCTGAAATGTAATTGTTTGCGAAGATGTTGTAATTTTGCGAATGTCACCGATTGCGACCATTGTATAGTTGATGCTGACAAATATATGGTTCTATATTTTGATGAGTTTTTTTTTAATAGCATTTTCATATCTGCACCCTACTTTTCATGTCTTCGAATATGTTGTCATCGAATATAACAGGTAGAATTCGTCACATATTCTTTCCCCCCCCTCGAGAGAATATAGGTAGGTACTTTTTTGAAGGCGAGGACACTGAGGCAGAACGTATTTGCTGCAAACTATCGAACTACACGAAGCGCGCTAACCATTTGTGTCTGGCTGCATTCATTTCAGCAACAGATACTGGATTCACTGAAAGCACGTTTCCTTCATTGTATCCTGCAAGACGAGTCCATTCATGTCGCTGTAAACATTCAAAAGTTGGACGAGAGATTGTCATATCAACGAATTGCTTGCGCCCTTCGCGACGTACAGCCGTTGCGTTTGTCATCACAATATGCCGATGCCACGGGCCTGTACGTGCACATAGCGCTTCAAATGTTGACAGTTGTCTCCATGAAATCGCACCAGTATTACGAAATTTACATTGTACCGCAACCGGACGCAACGCGTCGTATGCAACTATATCAATCCCCATATCTTTTGTACGGAGCGACAACGTAGCTAACTCATCGCCCGGAATATCTTGTAGTAATCGAACGTTGGTGTATCCTTTACAAACAAGATATTCACGACAAAATTCTTCCCAAATATCGCCCTTTTTCTTTTGTCGTTGTTTTATCTCTGGAATTGTCCGTGGAGTGTATGCAGCGATTTCGTTGACAAAGGCATCAAAAATAGAAGTAGAAGATCGTAAAGCACGACGGACAAAAGGTTCCATTTTAAAGATACACAGATAATTTTCTCTGATGTACTGTCATCTATCCAAACTTATTTTAAATTTGGAATATAAAATGTATCTTTTTCTTGTGCTATTATCTGCAACTCAAATTACAGCTTCATGTGTGACATTTCAAGAGCTGATTGAATCGCCTTCGAGTTTCACATGTACCCGTAATGACACGATCGGACAAAATTCATCAGTGTGCACATTATGTCAACGCAAATGTCCCCAAGCTCAGCCGGATTGCGTATGGATACTCGGCGAAAATGAATGTCCAGCCGCGATGCCATCTGCAGGTAGCAGGTGTACAACCAATCATACGTGTGCATTTGAACCATATTGTGGTTCGGTCTTCGTTGAAGGTGGAAGAGAAATATGCATGTTCCTTGCGTCTGGAGAATGTGTAAATAATGAATGGTTAATCTCCATCGTTTCAAGACCAAACAGAAATCCAACCTGTAATGAAGTTAAAAATTCATACAGACAACAATCATGTTGCACCCATCCCGAAAATGAATTTGAGTTGAACAAGTTATAAACCCATTTGAATAAAAGACCATTTTGGATATGACTCGAAATGCGACCGACCGCGCGGTCCCTTCCATGGGTTGCGTCGATTGTATACTCGAGCCAAACGAATCTTCGAGCTTGTCGCAGTGCTTCACGCAGCGCAGTTTCTTCTGACTGTACTCTTTCAAAACGGACGAGTACGAAGCCTTCAATGCGGCCTGCCTGGATCCACCGGTGCGTGTTGACACGTGTGTTTAAAAGACGGGAGGTGTACGATCGGTTACAATTCGAGTCGGACCGAAATGGCCGTTCAATGTAGTTTTGATTCAAATCGCAAAACGAAATCAAAAACTTCGACAATTTTTTTGGGGAAAAAAATGACATGTACAGGATATTGTACCGATTGCAAAGAATGGAGACCGGGTCAGCTCTACGAAGACGGTAATGTTTATTGTGATACGTGTTGGGAATACTATGAACTCAAAAACACACGATGTTTTTCATTCGCTGCAATTTACGATTCAAGCACTGGCGATTTATTGACCGTTGCTTCTTCGCACATTGGAACTGGCTGTGCGGAACGTCGAGCAATGTGGCGACTCAAAGAACAGGATATATCATCTGCAAAATCCATCGTTGTTTGTAGAATACGACGCAATCGAAACAATAAAACGATGACCTTTGGAATGTCAAAACCATGTGCGCAATGCATTTGTGCAATGCACATATATAACATTACCGAAGTTTCGTATTCTGAAATCGGGAACAGCTTTACTGCATTTATACAGTTGCACGAGTTGCACAATACATATTCCACGGCCTCGAAAGTTGTCGTCAGTATCGAATAAAAACGAATGGTGGTCCTTGGTTCGCAACTCACAGTGGATATATTATATGACACGGAAGTCTGGTGTAGAGCACTGTCGCAAAATATTGAAAAAATATACTCTCATATCAATAAACCGAAATAAAATGTTAAAAATTATGAACACAACCGCAACTATTCGAATTTTAACATTTTTCATCCAATATCTGAATGCTGACAACATGCAGAAAATATGTAAACTTGTAACTCCATCGTGTCAGATATCATTGCTATCTATGAACGACGATATATTGGAGCTTATACTGCATTTCTTGGAACGAGAATCTAAACTCAATTTTTTATATGCTGTAAGTACCACCGTGTGTAAAATACCTCGATTTCTTCACACGATTGCAAACGATGAATTTCCGGTTCAGTGTATTTATAAAACCTTGATGGCGATGGCACGCATATCGTTGTATTTTCTCCCGCAAGAGTGTACATATCAACAAGGAACGTGCATATTCATCTGTGCAGATTGGTCGGTTTTTTCGCCCCAAACTCCAGGTATACTTGCAATCGTGTATTGGTCAGAAGAAACGCCACACTCCAGTGTAAACATAAACGATTCGGAATTGTATACTGCATATTCAGAATCGAAACATGCAAATCGTGGGCAAATGCGTTTGAGTGCACATTGTATGGTTAATAGCAGTACGAACGTCAACCATTACACTCCAATCGGGATATGTCCAACAAACATCGAAGTTGTAAATTTAACTGCGTTTTCAAAAATAGATAGATAGTTTGCAGAATACAACGATGCTTCCGTGTCGTACAAGACCTTATTTCCTAGGATCGTACGTTGCGTCTTCAGCAGTGAAGACGCTCGATACGCCAAATACGGAGATAAAACGATCGGCAATATGGCAAAGTATAATATTTGTCACTCATGCCTTTTATATATTTAAATCAAGACATGTATAGACGGCCCTTATAGACTATTTCGATATTCATTTTTTATATAATACTATATGAGTGAAGTCAGTAGAAATGTAAATGCATACACTATTCAAGAAGAAAATTCTACAGCATATTGCACTCCACGACGCCACCCGGGTGAAACGCCGACCGCGGGTCCTCGATTCGGCCGACACAATCGCTGCAACCCATTAAAAGGATCGCTCACGCGGTCGGTCCCATTTCGAGTAATATCGAAATGGTCTTTTAAAATTCGTCAATAGAAAATGGGTGAAATAAATTCTTCCTCTTCTGCATCACTCTCTTCATATTGGAACACTGCATTCGCACTGTTATCGTCTTTTGCGCCATCTAATTCGTCAACGGATTCTTCGTCACTAAAATAAATTGCAGTTGTGTCTGTTGGAACCTGTTCAAACAGACGAATTTTGTTTCTCTTCTGTGGTAAGCTGCCAATTGTAAAAAGACGGCGAAGATCACGTCGAGCAAGAACTAATTGACGGTAAAGCGTTGCATCGGAGTTGCGTGTACTTTCTCCACATGCTTTAAGTTCGGATGGCGAAAAACATGCAGTTAGTATTGGATTATCGTCACTGTTGATGAAGACTGGATTTTCAGGCTTGGTATTTTCGTGTCGGGCCAATCGTCGACAGTGCCATAAAACGAGAGCAATGCGTGTAAGCATATGTTCAGGTTTAGTATGATGTATGCCCTCGTCATCCTCCTACATACCAATTCAAAACACAACACATAAAAAGGCACATTGACAGAACGGAAGGCAGTACGGTATGTACCTGCACATCAACGGTTTCATCGTCGCTCGGGTAAAAGTTATATATACTCCGAGCTTGTTTAATCGTACGGCTGAGTGGAAGGCGATGTTCTTTGACATATGCGTGAATGTCACGATGTGCAAGCACGAGCGTCCGATAAAAAGAAAACTTCTGCCGCGATCCAGTGTGTCTACCTCCGAGTGTCACGAAATCAGATCGAGACATATAAAATGACGACGGGTTGTCGATGTTGTTCTTTCCACTTTTGACAATACGTCGCAATTCGTCCAACACAAAAGCAATGCGTATGAAGCGACGGGTGTCGTTCAGATACGGCATGTCGTCACGAAGATACATTTGCGACACGAATTCACCAACAAAAAATGTAAATTTTTTCCCCCCAAATTTGGGATTTCATGTATTTTGTGTTCTAGACTATTTCGATATTTCATTTTTTTAAATAGTACTCTATGAGTGAAGTCAGTCGAAATGCAAATGCACACACTATTCAAGAAGACAGTTCTACAACATATTGCACTCCACGGAAGCCATCCGGGTGAAACGCCGACCCGCGGGTCCTCGATGCGGCCGACGCGATCGACTGCTTCTTCAGAGGGAGTGCGCACCGGCATGCAATGGAGCGAAGTCCGATCAAACATCGGCATCGCACACCGCAGTCTTTAAACACACGCGCCGGTGGATCCAGGCCGGGCCTCATTGAAGTTTCGTAAACTCGTGTTGCAAGAGTCTTTTAGCTTCAAAAATAAAAATAAATACATCTTAAAAAATGCAACTGCAAACCGAATGTCTTAAAATTACGAAGAGTCAACGAAAAAAACATAATATTAAGTGTGATTCAAAACACTTATTGCGAAAATTATTACAGTATAAATGTAAAATCGATCATCAATCCACCAGACCTCAATCTACATTGCGATGTACTGCCACAAATGCTAAACTTGGTGAAATATACATGCCAGACGTTCCGATTCCACGTCGCATACGAACACGCACAACTCCTCCAGCTTCCATAAGTCAACTTCAATCATCCACAGTACGTCAACCTCAAATCGCAACAAAATCTCTGGAATTGGTCGAACTGACAGCACTTTTGCTGCCGGATGCACTGACACGCCCTGGTGCTCTTATACAGCTCACAAATGTGTCGCCCGATGTGATTGGAAGACCATTCTGTGTAAAAGTTCAATCAAAAAATGTCTTAGGTGGTGGGTACATGCGGCTCGAAACGAAACCCGTCGACAACGTGCAAACTGTAATGCGTCACGATTCGGAGGAAGTGCCGTCGGCGGACGCAATTGACATATCAAAGTATCATATAACTTGTTTGGACCATCGTCGAGTGATCGAATTTAAGCGTATAAATCAAGCAGGGGTGTATTACAAATTTCAAACCGAAACGTATGAACTTTTGTTAGCACGCAATAATCGTTTGCTGGATGATATAGAAGATAAATATTTAAAAACTCAGATGCGTCCAATGGTTGCACCGAGTCAAGAAGAACAAATGGAAATTGAGCGGCGTTTTATGCAAATTACCAAGTCACAAACAGTGTACAGTGCCGGGTCATGGATGAGAGAATTGTTCACCTGGCGCACGTTTATAAACGGGTTGCCCGGTATTTCGCGTCTACTCAACTCGGTTATTTCAACCATGACGTGTTCTATTGTATGGATTGCGTTGATAAACAAAGGAAAATTCCAAGGCAATGATCCCACCAAAAAATGGCAAGTCGTACTCCTCACAGTATACCGATTAATTCGAGACAACATTGATTGGCTGCTGGATAAGTTTCCAGTCGGTAAAACAATGGAAAAACTGCTGGTGTATTTGGAACAATGGCGACCTCTCAAAATCATCATTGACATTCTTCGCTACATTAAACCGTTCCTGACAAACAATAAACAAGTAGTTTTAATGACATTACTTGCGATGATATTCGGCGGAGGAGCAGTGGCTCTGAAAGCAGTGGATCTGAAAGCCGGCTTTTTTGGGATGTCACTGCCAATTGTGCGACAGATTATCGGTAATTTGACACCACTTTTGCAACGCTATCTTCCTGGGTGGGGTTTGCCCGTGATCAATTTAGGCCTGGGTCTTTTGGATCTATCTTACGATCACACCAATCCAATGCGACAAGTTTACTTTGCGATGTCACTCGTCTCTTTGGCTACATCCCTTTTTTGTGGTGACTCGGAAACGGATAGGTGTAAACTGTTCAAATACTTTCCCGGTATGATTGAATCGGTCATGCAATATGGGAACTTATACTCGGCCGCATATCAGAATATCAGTCTTACCGGGGTTTGGGCCACGGTCTGTGGCAATTTAAGTGTCACCGCGGCCGGCCACTCGGTTCTCTTACAAGCATTTGAACGAACATGTCATGCACAATCGCGCGAGTATAAAGTGCTTCGAAAAGGCTACGGTGGCGTAATGAAGATATTGTTTAATCCGACAATTAAGTTCGCGTCAACAACACAGTTGGATGCGGCCATTCTCGAACGAGATATACTAAAGTCTTTCGAAGACATTGGTGGAAAGTTCGCAGGTCTCCCCGAGGTGCTCACCCCAATGAAATTAATCGAGGCAATGGATAAAACATCATGGGACATCAAGGTTGAAAATGGCTATATTACGATCGGAGAGGAGCGTATTCCCATCGATCCTCTCCAGATCGAAATACTTCACGATCTTAAGACCAAAGCATTTGTGCATGCAACGCTATACGGAACTAATCGCCACGATGATGACACTGCGAAAATGCTGGACGCTATGAAGGAAAGAGTAAAAAAAGCCAGTGAAACCATCATTCAAACATATAACTTGAATAAAGCACATGGCCAATACTGGCAAAAACTGACTGAAGCGGAACTTTCGGAGAGCATGAAAGAAGAGAGTATCTCGATCGATGTCAACCTGATGAAGCTTACGGACACCCAACAAGCTGACTTGAAAGAAATGCCACCTGAGTTCATGTTAGAAACGGGTGTCGACAACAAGGTTTACAAGCTGAGTGACTCATCGGATGAATACTGGAAACCCGTAGATCCCATCATATCACAGGAAGCACTGCAAACACATACGGTTATAATAAAACTATTGCAACCCGATCCTCGAGAAGACAATATCAATGAGATTGTGAAGACATTGGGTGCAATACAAACCGATTCGGCAAAATCTCATCTCACAAACATTAAAACAAATATGCGAAAAATACAAGTATGCACTCATCCAGATAGAAATCCTGATACGAGTGACAAATGGAGTCAGGTTGTAGGTCGTATATCGGGACTCGCGGACGCAGGTAAAACCACAGCAATGTTGAAAGCTGAGGTAGCTGCCATAAAAGCTGAACTCGGCCATATAAAACAAAACGAAGAGCTCAATATTACATTTAAGCCGAAGGGGACAACGAAGGATATCACATTTAAATCGTCAGGGGAGCTTAAAAACTATCTTTCACAAAGCATAGAGCCGTTCAGTCAAGAGATTGAACATTTTCAAATTGTTGACTTGATTCCCGACAGCTATGAAGAATCACGCACACCACTCACCATCAAGCAACGCAAAGATGCCATTCTTAGCATTTCGTCTTTAGTGTCTGGGTTGCAACAACAAACAAAGAACTTTCCCATCTCACCCGAAGATATTTCGAACCAAGAAAGTATGTATATGCATTATGTTCAACCAGCTGAAAAGGGTAAGTTAAACTGGTCGTGGTTTACTTCAGCGATCAGAACGTTACTCGAGTCGCTTCTTATCAGAAAAGGTGTAGACGCCGGAATTGGCGAAAATCTAAATACACTCAACTCCATGGTAAGTGTGCAAAAACCAATCAGGCCTCGATCAATATCTCTGGCTGAAAGATCTGCAGCACTGAATCCTCGATTGAATCCGATCGATCAAGTGCAACGTGATTCAATACGCCCAGCAAGCAGTGTTTCAAGTAATGCCGACGTCGACACATATTTTCCAGCTTCGGTGGTATCGAATGATATTTCCCCAGAATCTTGGACAACTGATGCAGATAAAAGTGTTTTAGATGTAACGAACACCGACAGCGATCCAATTTTACCTGAAGAAATTGAAGTCATAGATTTTGAGACATCCAGTGCTTTCATAACTTCCCCAATTATCCAGGATATCGAGCAACAATTTCAAGAGTTAAATTCTCAAAATTTGACCATTTCTCAACAACAAATAGAAGAGTTGAATCGTTCAGTGTTAGTGTTGAAGAACCGATGTAATTATGGGAAATGTGATAACGCCCATGTGATTCATGTGATTTCGCAAGCGGCGGAGAATGTCAATCACATTCAGGACATCGAAATTGCGTTTACCGAATTCATGGAACATAGTACCAAATTCACATTAGAAGATAGAAAAGTAGTGGAACTAATGAATACACAGCAAACTGAAATTGGTCGAATGGCAGACAAATGGAACGATCACATACGCGGCTGTAGATCTGATATCGAGTGCATGAAAATAATTCGGGAATATAATAAAATCAGTAAGACGTTGCAAGAGAAGCAACGCACACGAGCACGAGCCACCGTGGCCCGGGCGAAACTGGCCCGCGACGTAGTGCCAATGCAAGGTGGAGCACAAGCACCGGCGGTGTCCGACCGGGCGCAGAGGATCGCAGCGTTTCGCGAGAAACAGCAACGCGACTCGCAACGATCGCGACCGACACCCGTCGGTCAAGACCTGTTTGCACCCGACGGCGACAGCGACGACCAACCGCTGGACACGGAACTCGCCGAAGAGATCGATTTCGATACTGAACATACTTTTATTCAAAACAAACTATCAGAGGCAATTCAACGACATATTGAAACCACTGACCCTGGTTTCGTCTTTAAATTTAGAAAGTTACTCGATGAAACTTACGTAACATCCACCAAAATAGATCGGATATTATTAAAATGTAAAAGTGATGATACATCTGGCGCAGCAAGAAAACTCGCAGATACACAACAAACGAATCGATCCAACCTTCAGATGTCGACCCCGGTTCCGATGCATTCGGATTCATCTGGTGCATTTGATCCCAAAACACAAGGGTTATCTCAAGAAAATACAGGAAGTGTATTACTTGCAGAAGAAGCTGAAAATATACCTAGTGCTTTATTGTGGGCAAATATAGAGTCTCCAATAGATACTCCCTTTCAGACGATGGTTCTAGAACCTGTAGTACACATAATTGAAGCGATTGATAAGATTGCGTTACCGTCAATCGAACAGGAAATAAAGAAACAGTCACTGCCAA
>Ga0115564_10003254_pt1 | contig 13705 bp, 13 predicted proteins | sample COGITO_mtgs_1105_7_FD_88680 | JGI IMG/M metagenome (GOLD analysis project Ga0115564, IMG submission 88680) | Pelagic marine microbial communities from North Sea - COGITO_mtgs_110523 | ecosystem: Environmental > Aquatic > Marine > Epipelagic | place: Germany:Helgoland, sampling site Kabeltonne...
CGAATGAACCAAACCGCCCACATATCTCTTCAGATACTAAAAATTTCAAATAACGTGACACAAAAATAAACATGTTACGCAAAAACTATATGCGCAAAATGATCAATCTGTATCGCTTGACTTACCAGCGCTGCGTCTCTGCGTTGCTGATAGAGGGCTTCTAAGGGGACTGATCAAAAGCCGCAAGAGCTTTTTTGCAGAAATGTTCAATTTTTTGAAATTAGTTTTTTGTATATTAAAAACAGATGTATAGTCGAGACCCCTATGGCACCGCCTAGCCGGTATGGCGTTCAACAGCCGCCCAGGCGGGCAATAAGTCAGGAATTCGCGGGAATCTTGGCAGCATCTACATACGCGCCATGGAAGACTCACCTGCAAAACTGCCTAGGGTCCCTGATCCGCAGGACCTCTGCATCAGGCCATTTCAGCAAATATAACAGGAGCAGCATCTACGGGAGGGCAGATAGGGCGCGCCCGGTGTCACCACCGGGCCAAATATTCTGCCTAGGCGGCTAGGTTATGCAGAGGCCCTTCCAAGGATCTTTTCCCGAAGCCTCTGAACACCAGACTGCAATCCACGACGCCATTTGCCGATACGCAGGGCCAAGAACGCTAGGATCACGACCATATGAGCCAAGGCTTCCACATCGAAGCCTTTAGACAGCATGATGAAATGCAGCCCGGCCAAAATGGCCACCAGATAGGTCAAGCGATGCAGAACCCGCCAAAAGCGGCCCAGACGCCGGACTGACAGGTCGTTGGAGGTGAGCGCTAAGGGAATCATCGCGATAAAGCCTGCCATTCCGACGGTCACATAGGGGCGTTTGGCAATCTCAGTCCAGATGTGACTGAGGCTTTGGAGATCCAACAAGAACCAGACCAAGAAATGCGCCATGACATATGCAAAAGCCATCACGCCAATGGCTCTGCGGAATCGCACCAGATTGATCCGTGTGAAGTGCAACAACGGCGAGACGGCAAGACCCAGAATTAAAAGCTTGAGCGCGAACTCGCCCAATTCCTCTTCCAGTTCATTTATCGGCTCTGGCCCAAGTTTATCGGTCAAACCCGCCGCAAGGGTCAAAAGGCCCGGAATGAGTAGAATGAGGTATAGCACCCAGGTCGGAATTTTGCGCAGACCCGTGTTTATCCATTGTATAAGCATTGTGACAATCCATTTTCATTTAATAGAAGGCACATTAACCGAATGGCTTTCGCATGCAAGCGCCCTGCACCAGCTGAATCAGAGGTCAAAAATACGTCTTGAGATCCATACCCTCATAGAGATCTGCAACCTCAGCCTCATAGCCATTGAACATCAATGTCGGGTGCCGACGATTAAACAGGCCCCCGCCAATCTTGCGCTCTGTGGCTTGCGACCACCGTGGATGGCTGACCGTTGGATTCACATTGCTGTAAAAACCATATTCGCGGGGATTGGCCATATTCCAGCTCGTGGGAGGTTCTTGGTCCGTCAAGGTGATCCGCACGATGGATTTGATCGATTTAAAACCATATTTCCAGGGCACCACCAACCGGATGGGGGCACCGTTTTGATTGGGGATAGGCTTTCCATAAATCCCGGTGGCCATCAGCGTCAAAGGATGCAGCGCCTCGTCGAGCCGCAATCCTTCACGATAGGGCCAATCGAGGACCGGGCTGCGCAGGCCCGGCATTTCATCTGGCCGGTTGGCGGTCTCAAAGGCCACATATTTGGCTCCAGACTGCACACCAACCTTATCGAGAATATCTTTCAGCTCGACCCCATTCCAAGGCACGACCATAGACCAGGCTTCAACGCAGCGGAACCGGTAGATGCGCTCCTCTTCGCTGAGGCCTTCCAGCAGCGAAGCCACCGAATAGCGCCCAGGCGCATCAACCAAACCATCCACTTCAATCTCCCAGCCAGCGGTGTTCAAAAGATGGGCATTGGCGGCAGGGTCTTCCTTATCGGTGCCAAATTCATAGAAATTATTATAGCTGGTGATATGCTCCCAAGTATTGGGCTCTAAGGTTTCCGCCAGAGCGGGGCTGGCAATCGAAGCCATAGCCCCCGCGCCCAAGGCACCTGCGATGAGTTGCCTGCGATTGAGCCAAAGCGGCTCGGGGGTGATGTCCGCGCGCGTTAACGTATTCGTCCAACGGTGTGCCATGTTGAGATCCTTTCCACTGCCAAGAATGTAGCCCATTAGCCGCGCCTATCCAATACACGTCACATCACAGTTTCGCTAAGCAACTGAAACATTTTGACCGCTTGCTTCTGCCGTGACCCGGCGGCACAGTCAGGCAAAAGGAGATCACTATGAAAACTGCACTCATTACCGGCGCGGCGCGCGGGATTGGACTGGCCACCACTGACATCCTTTGCGCACAGGGCTGGCATGTGGTCATGGTAGATAGAGACGCCGATGAGCTGACAGCCCGAGCCACTGAGCGGCAAGCCGTAACCGCGATGGTGCATGATATTTCAGATCCGGAGCAAGTGGATTCAATGGTCGCAAGCACAATGGCCGCGCGTGGGCAGATTGATGCTTTGGTCAATAACGCCGGGGTCGCAGATTTTGGCCCGATTGAGCAAACCACCTTCGAGCGATGGCGGCGGGTGATGGAAACGAATCTGGACGGGGCATTTCTGTGCACCCAGGCTGCCACCCCGGCCCTCAAGGCCAGTCGCGGCGCAGTGGTCAATATCGCGTCAATCTCTGGTTTGCGCGCCTCAACCCTGCGGGTGGCCTATGGCACGTCGAAAGCTGCGATCATTCACATGACACAACAATATGCGGCAGAGCTTGGCGAATATGGCATTCGGGTCAATTCTGTTGCGCCCGGTCCGGTGCGCACGAAGCTGGCCATGGCCGTCCACACCCAAGACATTATAGATGCGTATCACGACGCCATACCTTTGGGTCGCTATGGCAGCGAAGCGGAGATCGGTCAGGTCATTGCCTTTCTATGCTCAGAGGAAGCCAGTTTTGTGACCGGGCAGAATATCTCAGTTGATGGGGGGTTTGAGAGCACAGGGATTGGTCTGCCGTCACTCCGCGGACAAACCCAGTAGAGCAGGCAGCTGCGCCATGTCGTCAAATACGAGCTCCGTGAGACCGGCAAATTTGGCAGGCGGAGTCTCGCGCGCAAATCCTATAACAGCCATGCCCGCAGCCACCGCGGCCTGAGCCCCGGTGGCGCTATCTTCAATCACCACGCAATCTTTTGGTACCACACCCGCTTGGCTGGCGGCCAAAAGATAGACGTCCGGGGCAGGTTTGGGCGCGGCAACATCTTCGCGCGAATAGATCCGCCCGGCAAAGCGAGCCGCCAAGCCACAGCGCGCCAAGGTGATTTCCATCTTGCGATGCGGCCCGTTCGAGCCAATGGCATAGGGAATGCTCTGATGGTCCAGATGGTCCAACACCGCTCCAATGCCCGGAATGGGCTCCACACTGCGGGCCAAAGCTGCAAACACCTTTTCATAGATCTGATCGACCCAATTTTCAGGAATAGCAGCCCCCATCGCCCGCGCCTGCGCACCGGCCCCGGCAATCGTGCCACCCACGAACAGATCGGCGATCTTCGGCAGCTCAAGCGGCAAGCCTCTTTCGGCCAGATCATCACGGATAAGGCGCAGTGTTAAAGGCTCACTGTCCACCACCACGCCGTCACAATCAAAAATTACCATCTTGGGGAGGCGTTCGCTCAGTGGCATAGGGTGTTCCTTTTGCAATAAATACACCCCCGCGCAGTTGCTCGGGGGTGTTGGTGTTCGCCCGCTTAATGCACGACCGCGTCTTGCGGTGGCAACCGGTTGGAGCCGCTGATCCGATCCCCAACGATCAAGCCCTCACTGCCCGCCGTCACCGGCACGGCATCACCGTCAGAGACTTCGCCGGCCAAAAGCATCTCGGCCAATTGGTTTTGCAAGGCCGATTGGATCACCCGCTTCAACGGACGCGCACCAAAGACCGGATCATAACCTTCATCGGCCAACCAAGTTTTGGCGGAGGCATCAAGTTCCAAGCGGATTTCCCGCGGCGCAAGACGGTTCTGCAAGAGTGCCAATTGGATATCGACAATACCATCCATATCCTGCCGATGCAGGCGATCGAAGATGATAGTCTCGTCCAGACGGTTGAGAAATTCCGGGCGGAAATGCCCCCGCACGGCTTGCATCACTTCGCGCCGCGCCTCTGAAGATTCGACCCCTTCCGGCAGCTCACTCAGCACCTGCGCCCCAAGGTTTGAAGTTAGCACGATGAGGGTTTGCTTGAAGTCCACGGTTCTGCCTTGGCTGTCGGTGAGCACACCATCCTCTAAAACCTGCAACAGAATGTTAAACACATCCGGATGCGCCTTCTCAACTTCATCAAATAAGACAAGTTGATAGGGCCGGCGGCGCACAGCTTCGGTCAAAACGCCCCCTTCGTCATAGCCAACATAGCCAGGAGGCGCGCCGATCAACCGCGAGACGCTGTGTTTTTCCATAAATTCTGACATATCAATCCGAACCATGGCGGAGTCGTCATCAAACAAGAAGTTCGCCACGGCCTTGGTCAATTCGGTCTTGCCCACACCGGTGGGACCTAAAAACAGAAAGCTGCCCAGAGGCCGGCTTTCATCATTGAGCCCAGCCCGCGCCCGACGCACCGCATTGGACACCGCTTTAACAGCGGCCGATTGACCAATGACCCGCGCATGCAGCTCCTCTTCCATACGCAGCAATTTATCACGCTCACCTTCCAGCATCCGCGAGGTCGGAATCCCGGTCCAGCGCTCGACCACTCCGGCGATTTGATCCGGGCGCACGGCCTCCTCAACCATATGACCATCTGACGCTTCCGCCTCTGCCAGGCTTTTTTCCAATCCGGGAATCACCCCGTAAGACAGCTCGCCCGCTTTGCCGAGATTGCCCTCGCGTTTGGCGATATCCAAATCAGCCCGAGCCCGGTCTAGCTGCTCTTTGATTTCGCGCGCTGAGGCCAGTTTATCCCGCTCTGCCTGCCATTGTGCGTTCAGCTCGCTGGACCGCTCTTGCAGATCCGCCAATGATTTTTCCAAAGCAGTAAGTCGAGTTTTCGACGCGGCATCATCTTCCAGCTTAAGCGCTTCGACCTCAATTTGTTTTTGCAAAATATCACGGTCGAGCGCATCCAGCTCCTCTGGTTTGCTGTCCACCTGCATCCGCAAGCGACTGGCCGCCTCATCCATGAGGTCGATTGCCTTATCGGGCAAGAAACGATCTGTGATATAGCGATTGGACAGGGTCGCCGCCGCCACCAGTGCCGCATCGGCAATGCGCACACCATGGTGTAGCTCATATTTTTCCTTGATCCCGCGCAAGATCGAGATGGTATCGGTCACGCTCGGCTCTTCGACTTGAACCGGTTGAAAGCGCCGCGCCAGAGCCGCATCTTTTTCAACATATTTTCGGTATTCATCCAATGTGGTCGCGCCGATGCAGTGCAATTCACCACGGGCCAGAGCCGGCTTGATCAAATTGGCCGCATCCATAGCGCCATCGCTTTTGCCCGCGCCCACAAGCGTGTGCATCTCATCAATAAACAATAGGATTTCACCTGCGGCAGATGTCACCTCATTCAAAACCGCCTTGAGACGCTCTTCAAATTCCCCGCGATATTTCGCCCCGGCGATCAAAGCCCCCATGTCCAAAGCCAAGAGCCGCTTATTGCGCAGGCTTTCGGGCACATCCCCATTGATAATGCGCAACGCCATGCCCTCGGCAATCGCCGTTTTCCCCACACCCGGCTCACCGATCAGCACAGGGTTATTCTTGGTGCGCCGCGATAAAACCTGCATAGCACGGCGGATTTCTTCATCTCGACCAATGATCGGATCAATCTTCCCCTCCCGCGCCCGTGCGGTCAAATCTTGGGCATATTTCTTCAGAGCCTCATAACTGTCTTCGGCGCTGGCTGAATCGGCCGTGCGGCCCTGACGGATATCTTCAATCGCACCATTGAGCTTTTGCGCAGTTACTGCGCCGGCGTCGAGGGCCTCCTTCGCTTTGGATTTCACCATGCACAGCGCCATCAAAATACGCTCTACGGGCACAAAACTGTCGCCTGCCTTTTGCGCCAGTTTTTCCGCCTCGGTCAGAACCTTGCCAGTGGCGCTGTCAACATAGACCTGCGCATCACCTGTGACCTTGGCAATTTTGGACAAAGTCAGATCCAAATGTTCGCCGATGCGCGACGGCACGCCACCGGATCTTGCGATCAAATTGCTCGCCAGCCCCTCTTTTTCGTCCAAAAGCGCTTTGAGCAAATGCTCCGGCCCCAGGCGGGCGTGATCTTCTCTTTGTGCGATGGTTTGGGCCGCCTGAATAAAACCGCGCGACCGTTCGGTGAATTTATCTAAATTCATCGTCTCTCTCCTTCATAAGCGTCGCGGATCTTATGCTGCCCGACTTCGGCACAGCCTATGTGCGACCTTAACTGTTATTTGGGAATGGTCCATTGCCTCGGCAAGTGCTGCGCCCGCATAAACTGAGATTTTTGACATTAAATCGCGAATTGTGACCCTTGGCATAGACAGCTCCGATTGCAACGGATAACTCACGCCCAACCCGAAAACCCTGGAGGCCCCCATGACTCATGACAAATTAATTATGGCGATGGATATGCCAAATGCCATTGAGGCCTTGAAAATGGCCGAGCGTCTGGGGGATGCGGTGACCTTCTACAAAATCGGCCTGGGCATGCTGACCAGCGGTGGTTTGGCTCTGGCCAATGAGTTGAAGGCGGAAATGGGCAAACGTATTTTTCTCGATATGAAGTTATTCGATATCGGTGCCACCGTTGAACATGCGGTGCGCGGTATCGCGAAATTTGACCTCGATTTCCTGACCGTCCACGGCGACCCCTATGTTGTGCGCGCCGCCAAAGAGGGCGCGGCAGGCAAGGATTTGAAAATTCTGGCGGTGACGATTCTCACGTCGCTGGATCGCGCAGATCTCGACAGCGCTTTGATCAAACCCGGCGATATTGCCGATTTGGTGTCAGAGCGCGCAGGCAAGGCTTTTGACGCTGGCGCAGACGGGGTGATTGCCAGCCCGCAGGAGGCCGCCGTAATTCGCGCACTTCCCGAGGCCTCAGGTAAGTTGATCGTCACCCCCGGTGTGCGCCCCAAGGGTGCCGATTTGGGCGACCAAAAACGCATCGCCACACCGGCACAGGCCATTGCCAATGGTGCCGATCATGTAGTCGTGGGCCGGCCCATTTGGACCGCCCCTTCCCCGCGCGATGCAGCGCTTTCTATCTTGGCTGAACTGGCCAGCCCACAGGCTCAACGCCCGAACGCTTAATCATTGATATCGCCATCAAAGGTTTTGACCTGCCCCTTTGGCAGCGAAAAAATCTTGCGTAGGACCAAAGTGGCAATCAGCGAGATCACAGCGAACATCAGAACCGATAAGGGGGCACCTATGACGCCAGCACCGCCCAATGCCATCACCAGCGCAACGCAGCCAGCGCCAATGGCCATGCCCAAAAAGACGAAGGCCGGTACGGTGATTTCAAGACAAGCCAAGGCCAGAGCCAAAATCGCCCAAGCCCACCAGGTCGCATGGAGTGTTTGAAGCATTACTTAGACCCTTTCAGCATTTTGAAGGCATCTGCGAAAGCATCCATCGCGTTGGAGGGCACCAATATGGTTTGCTTGCCCTCGCCGCCGCCTAAGGCGGTCAAGGCTTCAACTTGCTTGAGCGCCACCTGATATTGCGCCGCTTCTATGCCATTTTTGGCAATTGCGCGTGCCACAACGCCCGTGGCATAGGCTTCAGCATCCGCTTGCACGCGGCGCGCTTTGGCCGCCTGCTCTGCCGAATAGAGCTCGGCGTCAGCATTGAGTTCCACAGCCCGCTTAATGCCCTCTGCCTCGGTCACCTGCGCCCGGCGCGCCCGCTCGGCATTGAGCTGTTGCAGCATGGCATCTTGCGTGGCCCGATCCAAGTTCACATCCAATAATTCGGCCCGTGTCACCTCAACGCCCCAATCATCCACCGCGACCTCAATTGACGTTTTGATCGCGTTGATAAGCTCCGAGCGATTCGATTGCACCTCATCCAATTCCATCTGGCCAATTTCCGCCCGCACGATCCCGGCAACAGTGGTAGAGATCGCGGCATCCACATCGCGAATCCGGTACACTGTTTTTGCCGGTTCGGTAATCCGATAGAAAACGGAGGTATCGACTTTCACCAAAACATTATCGCTGGTGATGGCGTCTTGGCTGTTGGTTGGCAATTGCCGCTCAAGAACCGAGACCCGGTGCCGGACCCGGTCCAGAAACGGCACAATGAAATTTAGCCCAGGGCCCAAAACCGATTTGAGGCGGCCAAACCGTTCCACCACAAACTTCTCAGATTGTGGCACGATGCGCACACCTTTAAATAGGACGAGCAAGACAATTATGGCCAAGGCGATGATAAAGCCATTTTGTCCCAACTCACTTAAAGTCGCCTCAAAATTCATCAATTTTCTCCTCATCAGTCCTGCTACATATAGGGCTTAATTTGCAAAATGAAATCTTCTATCTGAACAGAAGCTCGGCTTGCGCGTGGACGCAGCCGCGCTTCCGCGTTAGCCTGCGCCCATGCCTGCATTTTGCCGCGATTGTTTAACCACCTTTGAGACCGCCCCGCGCCGATGTACGGGTTGCGGGCGACCACGCATAGCCTCCCATCCAGAGCTGTTCTCCCTCTCCATCGCCCATATGGATTGCGATGCCTTCTATGCCTCCGTCGAAAAGCGCGACAATCCAGAACTGGCCAGCAAACCTGTCATCATTGGCGGCGGTCGGCGCGGGGTAGTCAGCACGGCCTGCTATGTGGCCCGCGTGCGCGGTGTAAAATCTGCGATGCCTATGTTTCAGGCGCTAAAACTCTGCCCCGAAGCGGTGGTCGTGCGGCCGCGTATGGAGGAATATATCAAAGCCAGCGCGGCCATCCGAAAAATGATGCAAGAGCTCACCCCGGCCATTGAACCATTGTCGCTGGATGAAGCCTTACTGGACATGACCGGCACCACAGCGCTGCATGGAGCGCCGCCCGCAGTGATGTTGGCCCGTTTGGTGAAGCGTATGAAGGAGGAATTGGGCCTGACCGGCTCGATTGGTCTGTCGCACAATAAATTTCTCGCGAAAGTGGCGAGTGATCTCGACAAACCGCGGGGATTCTCGGTGGTCGGGAAGGCAGAAACCCATCAATTTCTCAAAGATAAACCCATCGGCCTGATTTGGGGCGTGGGATCCGTGGCACAGGGTGCCTTAGAAAAAGCCGGTATCCGCACATTTGCGGATCTATTGCGTTGGGAACGGCACGACCTGACCGCACGCTTCGGATCCATGGGTGAACGATTGTGGCACCTGGCCCGCGGCGAGGACCGGCGGCGCGTCTCGGCCCATGCACCTGTGAAAAGCATCTCAAATGAAACGACATTCTTTGAGGATACCTCTGATGCAGACGTGCTTGACGGCCATATCTGGCGCCTAGCGGAAAAGGTCAGTGACCGTGCCAAAGCGCGGGATTTGGCGGGGCGTGTTGTGACGCTGAAGCTCAAGCGCAAAGATCACAGCGCTTTGTCGCGGCGCGTGTCATTGCGTGAGGCAACGCAGATCGCCGATCGAATCTATCGCAAGGCGCGAGAATTGTTTGATCAATCCGGCCCACAGGGCCCCTATCGCTTGATTGGCGTCGGATTGTCAGATTTGGTGCGCGCCGACGAAAGCGATTTGACCGACGATCTGCTGGACCCCGAGGCAAGCACCCGCGCCAAGGCGGAACGGGCAACAGATTCTATTCGAGCAAAATTCGGCAATGATGCCATCGTAAAAGGGCGGTCGTTGCGCTAGGGCGTCACTGAGCCGCGAGCTCTTGCCCCGATTGCCCCAGTCGCGCAATCTGCGCAATGACTCCGGCCAGGCGACGACGGAAAGCATTGAACTCAGCATTCGGCTGGATCCGTGCTTCATCCATATAAAGGCTGCGATCAATTTCGATCTGCACCGCATGTTGCCCAATCTGCGGCTTGCCATAGCGCCGGCTGATAAAAGCGCCCGCAAAGGGCGTGTTGCGCGCCACCCGAAATCCAGCCTCCACAAAAGCACCGTGGATCTGGGACATCAGCACCTCATCGGCCGCCGCTCCAAAGCGATCACCCAACACGATCTGCGGTGCCGAGCCCTCAAGCGGTCCGCGGTCAACGGCAGAATGGGGCATGGAATGACAATCAATCAATATGGCTTGACCAAACTGCGCGCGGGTCTGGTCCAACAGTGCGCTCAACTGATGGTGATATGGCCACCAAATGCGGTCAATGCGCTCTTGCGCCGCCGCACGGCTGATCTTGCCGCGATAGATCGGAGTGCCAATTGCCACGACCCGCGGCACAACCCCGAGACCAGAGGCGATCCGTGCATTCACGCCGAGGCTTTTCACCCCCTCAATCACCGCAGGATCCAACTCATCGCAGGCACGGTTGAGATCCACATAAGCCCGCGGCGCATTGGCAACCAAGAGCGGCGCGCCAAACTCAATGGCAGGCGCAAACAATTGGTCCACAAAAGCATCTTCGGAGGCGCGAATTTCATGCGAATCAAGCACGGATTGCGCTAAAAACTCTGGCGCATAGTGGCGCCCCGAATGCGGCGCAGCAAAAACAACGCAACTGCTACGTTGAATGGGCTCAAACAGGGTGAAGGGAGCATCTTGCATGAGCCAACCATAGCAGAGAGACCAGATTGAGGAAGCAATTCCTATAAAATCCGCTAAAATAGCCCCTGTCCCAGCAATTTCTCCATTCAATTGCGATTTCAGCTTGAAGACTCGCGACCTGCTGCATATACGGCCGTTACCGACGCGATTTCTGCGTCCTTTTTTATGGGGCGTGGGGAAAACATCGGTTCAACGGGCGCGTAGCTCAGCGGTAGAGCACTTCGTTGACATCGAAGGGGTCACTGGTTCGATCCCAGTCGTGCCCACCATTTTGTTTACTTGGGCTATCCGCGGCCCGGTTTTGAAGGAGAAGGCCATGAAGGTCAAAAACTCGCTTCGCTCGCTTAAGAGCCGCCACCGCGATTGTCGTGTGGTACGCCGTAAGGGCCGTGTCTATGTGATCAACAAAACACAGCCACGTTTTAAAGCACGCCAGGGTTAATCACTGGTGCAGCGTTTTTAAAAAGGCCGTCCCTTTGGGGGCGGCTTTTTTTGTCTAAACCTGAATCCAAAGCTTATTCATAGCTGCGTTGATCTTCGATCACAACGCCATCGCGCGGCAGGCTGCCGGAGGCAACCACCTCCACTTGACCGCGCAATTTCAACGTCTCCGACAAAGAGGCGGCATAGTCAGCGGCCTTCTCAGCTCGGCCTTCGATTTTCACAGCCATTACATCCGCCTCACCGTCACGACTGGCGATGACACGCGCGCGGGTGACTTCAGGATGTTTGGCCACAAAGGCCGCCACTTGCTCGGGTCGAATGAACATCCCTTTGATTTTTGTCGTCTGATCCGCCCGGCCCATCCAGCCTTTGATCCGCAGATTGCTACGTCCGCAGGGGCTTTCACCGGGCATGAAGGCAGAAAGGTCCCCAGTGGCAAATCGCACCAATGGGTAGTCATTGTTCAGCGTGGTCACCAATACTTCGCCCACCTCGCCAAAGGGTACAGGATCACCTGTGCCCGGAGTGACGATCTCGACCACCACGCCCTCATCCAGGATCAATCCTTCCATAGACTCGCTTTCATAAGCGATATTGCCCAGATCAGCAGTCGCATAGCATTGACGGCAAATGATGCCCCGATCCGCATACCATTGCCGCAGCGACGGAAATAGCGCCCCGCCACCAACTGCGGCCTTGTCAATATTGAGCGCCAGGCCCATCTCATCGGCCTTTTCCAATATCACTTTCAAATAATCCGGTGTGCCCGCATAGCCAGTAACACCCACATCATGCGCAGCTTGAGCCTGTAGCTCGGTTTGCCCGGTCCCGGCGGGCAAAACCGCAGCGCCCAGGGCCCGCGCGCCATTTTCAAACATCGTCCCGGCGGGTGTCAGATGATAGGAAAAGCAGTTTTGTACAATATCGCCCGATCCAAATCCGGTGGCATGCAAAAACCGCGCGAAACGCCACCAATCATGCGTGTTTCGACCCGGCTCATAAAGCGGCCCTGGCGATTGGAAAGCATATTCAAATTCTCCACCACTATAGCCACCAAAGGGAGGCAAGCGCTTTTGCGCCGCACCAAGCTCTGACTTGCGCAGAACCGGCAATCTGGCGAGGTCTTCGGCATAGGAAATATTGGCCAGATCAAACTGTGCCAAATGCTGATAGCCCGCAAGACTCTGCGCATGGGTCAAAAGCGCCGGCAAACATTCGGCCAAGGAGGCTGCCCGCGCATCGGCGGAGCGGGTTTCTAAGGCGTCATAAAAAGTCATTGCATGAATCCCATCTTTGAACAGGTCAGCTGAGCCATCTTTTGCGGCGGCGATAGCTGCGTGTGTCACGGAAAGACTTGCGTCCCTCATCGGACATGCCCAGATAGAATTCTTTCACATCCGGATTTTCCCGCAATTCCGCTGCCGGACCATCCATCACCACACGACCGGATTCCAAAATATAGCCATAATGGGCAAACCTTAAGGCTACATTGGTGTTTTGCTCGGCCAACAGGAAAGACACGCCCTCTTTCTCATTGAGATCTTTTACGATGCCAAAAATTTCTTCAACCAATTGCGGCGCCAAACCCATTGAGGGTTCATCCAGCAAAATCGTTTCAGGACGAGACATTAAAGCGCGTCCAATGGCACACATTTGTTGCTCGCCACCAGAGGTATAACCCGCCTGGCTTTTGCGCCGTTCGGCCAGCCTTGGGAAATAGGCATAAACTTTTTCCAGATCTGCCGCGACCGCTGCCGAGCCATCTGTTCGGGTATAGCTGCCTGTCAACAGGTTTTCTTCGATTGTTAAATGTTCGAAACAGTGGCGTCCTTCCATCACTTGGATCACGCCGCGCTTCACCAGATCTGATGGGTTCAAACCAGAGACCGATTGACCGCGATATGCGATCGTACCTTTGGTGACTTCGCCGCGTTCGGAATGAAGCAACTGAGAAATCGCTTTTAAGGTTGTGGTTTTACCAGCACCATTACCGCCCAAAAGCGCAGTGATTCCACCTTTTGGCACACTTAAAGACACGCCCTTCAATACCAAAATCACGTGATTATAAATCACTTCAATATTATTGACTTCAAGCAGTGTTTCGTTTGTCGAGCTGTCATCAAGCATGGCATTCATCCTATGGGAAATGCTCTGGCCCAAAGGGGGGCCAGAGCGCTCTTTTTATCTTATTTACAACCGGCTGTGATGTTGTTTTCCGCAGCAAACGCAGCGGAATCAGCTTCAATCAATGGTTGTATCACAGACATATCAGTTTCCTTAAAATCTGAAATCAGAGACCATGTTTTGCTAGATGCGTTCCACTGTGCAACACCCACAGTACCCGGACCACCGTGATTTTCACATGACACTTTGAAAGATGGGCCAAAGTTTGGCATGCCAAGTTCAGCCATTCTTGCTTCGGTAATTTCCAAAGACTCCATACCATCGAGCATCATGGCTGGGGTAATATCAGCGACCCCATGAATAGCCTGCGCGTTCCGGACTGCTTCCGCTGCAAGCATAGCAGCATAGAAA
>Ga0115564_10003257_pt1 | contig 13700 bp, 6 predicted proteins | sample COGITO_mtgs_1105_7_FD_88680 | JGI IMG/M metagenome (GOLD analysis project Ga0115564, IMG submission 88680) | Pelagic marine microbial communities from North Sea - COGITO_mtgs_110523 | ecosystem: Environmental > Aquatic > Marine > Epipelagic | place: Germany:Helgoland, sampling site Kabeltonne...
CCGACTGATCTGGTTAACCCAACGCAGGTGTCTTCAGGTTATATCCATACCTGTGCGATTGATGACAACGGTGTGACCTGTTGGGGGCAAGAGGACTCACGTAGTGCAGCTCCTGCACTGTCTAACCCAACGTCAATCAGTGCTGGTGGTTTCTCAACCTGTGCGATTGATGACAATGGTGTGACCTGTTGGGGTGCTCCAAACATCGTTAATGTTCCAAACCTCTCTAACCCGACTCAGGTCAACGTGGGTTACAACCATGCCTGTGCTCAGGATGATACTGGTGCGGTATGTTGGGGTAACAACGATAAGAGCAAGCGTACGGTTCCTGGAACCCTTGAATATGTCACGGATAACGATAGTGATGGCGTGGAAGATGCTGTCGACAGCGATCCAATTGATGCCGCTGTTCAGTAGATTCAAGAAATGAACGAAAAAACTCGCCATGGGAAATCATGGCGAGTTTTTTTATGGGTTAAAAAAATTGAGTGCTTAAGTCGTCTTGCAGTTTCGAAATATTTTTTCTAACAGCTTCTCCTTCGTCGCCTGTTTAAGCCTTTTTCAGCGGGTGGATTGATCGATGTTTGTATATACATTTTTAAATCTTCAATACATAATAAAAAAGCTATTTAAGAGCGTTAGGTAATTCTAATTGAGGTGAAGATGCTGCAATGTTAGGTTATTTGAATATAGGCTATTTAAATAATAGTCTGATCAAAAGTTTTGTTTTGTCTTTGGCGGTTTCTTTGCTATTGGTTCCTTTTGGGGTCTCAGCCAAAGATCAAATTATTGAGGCAGATTTATCTTCTCCGACGATTCTCGAAGGAGAGTCAACGTCTATTTCTATAACCTATAATATTACTGATCAAGTGCCTACGGTTGGTATAGGTTTACGGCTTCACTATGACAGCACAGCACTGTCCTGTGATCAGACTGCAATAACCGATCTATTGCCTGAATCCAATATGGGGCTTCAGCTGAGTAATGATACTGATGATTACGATAATGATGCTGCGACTGATAAGTATTTAAATGTCGCTTGGGCCAGTATTACTGCTTCTTGGCCTTCTACCGTAGCTCTACCTGCAACTCTCTTCACGCTGCCCTGTACCGCACAGATTGGCTTTTCTGGTACAACCCTAAAGTTTTCACAAATATCTGGCGCCAATGATTTTGGTTTTATCAGCACAGATATTATTATCAATCAGGGCGTATCTGGTCCTGACTCAGATGGGGATGGCATCGTTGATAGTCTCGATGCGGACGATGATAACGATGGTATTCCAGATGATTTGGAAATAGCCTCAGGTCGTAATCCTCAGGGTATTGACTACGCAGTGGGCACAGGTAACAAGTTCTCCTGCGCGCTGGATAGCAATGGTATCAACTGTTGGGGCGCCAATCAGTACGGTCAGCGTTTAGCCCCAATTCTGTCTAACCCTACTCAACTGTCGGTCGGCTTCGAGCACGCCTGTGCGATCGATGACTCTGGTGTTGTCTGCTGGGGTCGTGGCGAAAAGGGCGAAACAACACCGCCGGTACTATCTAATCCAATAGCTATTTCAGCGGCTAAAGATCATAGCTGCGCAATTGATGATAGCGGTGTTGTCTGTTGGGGTTCCAATACCTTTAAACGCTCCGATATACCAGTTTCAGTGGTTAATGCCACTCAGATCAGTTCTAGTCTTGAACATACCTGTGCGATTGGCGACAACGGCGTAGAGTGCTGGGGTCGCAACCACAAGCAACAGCGCAAGGTTCCAGTTGGTCTGGTTAACCCAACGCAGGTATCGGCGGGTTATATCCATAGCTGTGCGGTTGATGATAACGGTGTGACCTGTTGGGGTGTCGCCGATGCCCGTAGTCAGGTTCCCGATACATTATCTAACCCAACTCAGGTCAGTGCTGGTGGCTTATCCACCTGTGCCATTGATGATAATGGCTTAACTTGCTGGGGTGCGGCGAATATCATTGCTGTTCCAGCTCTGGTTAATCCATCTCAGGTCAGTGTTGGCTTCAACCACGCCTGTGCTCAGGATATGACTGGTGTCGTTTGTTGGGGTAACAATGACAAGGGCAAGCGGACGCCTGCGGTTCTCACTCATATCACCGATAACGATGGCGATGGACTCTCCGATGCTGATGAACTGTTATTAGGCACCGATATGTTGGTCTCTGATACTGACGGTGACTCTGTGCCAGATGGTTCAGATTACATGCCCCTTGATGCAGATGAATCTGCAGATACGGATGGCGACGGCATTGGTAACAACGCCGATACAGACGATGATAACGACGGTATTCCCGATGTTCTGGAAAATGAAACGGGTCGTAATCCATTAGCGGTTGACTACTATGTGGGTGCCGGTAACAAGTTCACCTGTGCAATGGATCGCAACGGTGTGTCCTGTTGGGGTGCTAACCAGTACGGTCAACGTGCTGCTCCTGTACTGTCTAACCCAACTACCTTGTCTGTTGGCTTCGAGCACGCCTGTGCAATCGATGACACTGGTGTAGTTTGTTGGGGTCGTGATCACCAGGGACAGGCTACCGTTCCGGTTTTGTCTAACCCGACAGCGATTGCCGCTTCCAAGATCCATACCTGTGCGCTCGATGATACTGGTGTTGTCTGTTGGGGCTCTGACGCCTTTAAGCGCTCGACTGTACCGGCAAGCCTGATTAATGCCACGCAGATTGATGCGGGTGTTGAGCACAGCTGTGCGATTGGCGACAACGGTGTTGAGTGTTGGGGTCGTAACCACAAGAAGCAGCGCAAAGTACCAGCGGGTCTGGTTAATCCAACACAGGTAACAACGGGTTATATCCATACCTGCGCGCTCGATGACAACGGGGTGACCTGTTGGGGACAGGAGGACTCACGCATTGCAGTTCCTGCCCTGTCTAACCCAACGTCGATCAGTGCCGGTGGTTTCTCAACCTGTGCCATTGATGATAATGGTGTGACCTGTTGGGGTGCTCCAAACATCGTTAATGTTCCAAGCCTGTCGAATCCAACTCAGCTAAGTGTGGGTTACAATCACGCCTGTGCTCAGGATGATACTGGAGCGGTATGTTGGGGTAATGACGATAAAGGTAAGCGCACAGTTCCAGCGCTTGAGTATGTCACTGATAATGATAGCGATGGCGTCTCGGATACCCTCGACAACTTTCCGCTGGATCCAACAGAAACTACCGATTCAAATGGCGATGGACTTGGCGACAATGCACATCCCCCGAACCTCAATACAACCTCATTTACGGTATCTGCACCCGGTGCATCTTCTGTGTCTATGCAGGCGAGTGTTTACAACTGGGAAATTGGCCGTGCCGATAGTTTTGCTAGCGATAACGGTGATGGCACCTGGACTTTGATTGTTGATCCCTCGTGGACATCACAGGTCGATTACAAATGGCGAGTTGATGATATTCAGGAGGACTTTTCAAGTGATTACCGAGCTGGGGAATGTTCTTCGGTGTATTTTGCAGGCTATGCAGATACTTGGTTTAACCGTATCTGGAATCCCGATAGGGGGGTTGTAACTGATGATATTGCCGGCACCTGTATTGCCGATGATATAACAGGCGGCGGAAAAGGTTCCTCGCAGCTCACTATGACCGTCCGCGCGGATAGCGCCAGTTCTGTACGAATAACGGGTCCATTGTGGGGCTGGGATGTCGCAGCTGGTCCAGTGGCTACTAACAACAATAACGGCACATGGTCTGTGATATTGGATCCTATGCCGGCTGAAGATATGGAATACCTCTGGGTGATTGATGGTATTCAAGAGAATCTTATCTCCAACGCTGCCAATGCAGAATGTTCAAACGAAATAAATAGCGGTGCAATGGTCACCGACTATTTCAGCTTTACAAACCGACAATGGATTGTTGGTTCCGGGGAAATTTCAGGGGCTGTTGCTAATGCCTGCTCGGATTCTGTCATCGTAGATCCGCAACCTCAGCCCACTGTTCTAGCCAATGTGTTATCCAATGGTATTGTCGACAACGGCTGGGATGTTGGTCTGGCGGCCTTTGATTCCGGTCAGGATTATGCCAGTTGTTACAATGACAATGGCGCAGGCTGCCCCAATGTTTCCTGGTCTCTAGTCAGCGATTCGGAGCGCGGCGATGTGCTGCAAGTCAGTCACGCAGATACCGGCATCTATGTGGGTATGTATTTCGCTTCCAGTGCTGGACGTGATTTTAGCGCCGCTGCCAATGGCAATCTTGTTTTTGATATTAAGTCTGTTGCCGGTGATAGCAACTTCGTAGCCAAAGTCGACTGTGTATATCCCTGTGCCTCCAACAATATTGATCTGGGTAGTCAGGGCAGCGCCGGTTGGCAGACCGTTAGTATTCCGGTCTCTACATTGACCAGTAACGGACTTGATTTAACCAGTGTAAGTACTGGCCTGGTTATCTGGCCCGTAGCGGCGGCTAATACAGTTTATCAACTGGATAATATCCGCTGGGAGGTGCAGGAGGGGGCATCTGAGCCGCAAGTAGATTACACGCCAACTTCATACAGCGGCTATTCTCTGGCCTGGAGTGATGAGTTTAATGGCAGTGCTGTTAATAAGTCTGACTGGACCTTTGAAACAGGTCGAGGGAGTAATGGTTGGGGTAATCAAGAGTCCCAGTTCTACCGCGAAGAAAATACTACGGTTGCCAATGGACTGTTAACAATTGAAGCCAAAGAAGAGAACTTTAATGGTGCCGAATACACCTCATCGCGATTGATAACCAGAGGCAAGCAGTCGTTTAAATATGGTCGTATAGACGTTCGTGCCAAGCTACCACAAGGGCAGGGCCTGTGGCCGGCTATCTGGATGTTGGGTGAGCGCTTTGACTCTGTAGGTTGGCCCGCATCTGGCGAGATAGATATTATGGAAATGATTGGTGGTGATGGTCGTGAGGATACCATTCACGGCACTATTCACTACGCTGATAATAACGGCTCCCATCAATATGTGGGTGATTCAGTTGGCCTTGTTTCCTGTCAGGCAATTGGTTGTGCCAACACTTTTGCCGATGCTTTCCATACCTTTAGTATTGAGTGGGATAGCCAGTCTATTAAGTGGCTGGTGGATGGCGTTGAGTTTGCGTCCCAGCAGATAACCTCGTCAGATAGGACAGAGTTCCACGAAGAGTTCTTTTTTATAATGAATGTAGCCGTCGGAGGTCAGTGGCCCGGTTATCCCGATAACAGCACCAGCTTCCCTCAGCAGATGCAGGTGGACTATGTGCGTGTCTACCAGCCAACGCTTAGTCAATTCTCGTTCCTGCAGTCTGATAATCCCGGTCTAAGTTCTGATATTAATCTCAGTTTGGAGAGTGGGGTCTTATCGGGAAGGGCAGCGATTGGCGATAGCGTCGACAATCTGATTGCCAGTTTTCAGCAAGCTGGTGAATCTATCTCTATCGATGGTATAGATCAGTTTGATGGTGTTACAAGCAACGATTTTAGCAATCCTCTCAATTATACCATTGTAGGTAATGACGGTCTTGAGACTACTATTGCTGTTGATCTGGCTGAATTCACCGGCTTGCCAATTGTAAATATTAATACTCTGGGTGGTGTTGGCATTGATTCCAAAGATGACTATGTACTGGGCACAGTTTCTGTCGATGGTGGTCGTGGTTTCACTGATTTTCCTGAACTGGCTATTGAAATCAGGGGCAGGGGTAATTCAACTTGGCAGCACCCGAAAAAACCCTACCAGATGAAGTTTGAAGGCAAGGAAGAATTCCTTGATATGCCCAAAGATAAGAAATGGATTTTTCTTGCTGAGTACTCTGATAAAACCTTATTGAGAAATCGTATTGCGTTTGAGATGGGCTATATCAGCGATCTCGACTGGACACCTGAGAGCACTTTTGCCGAAGTGTTTATCAATAACCAATATAATGGCACCTATAATATTGTTCAAAAGGTTGAGGAGACCAATAGGCGTGTAGCCCTTGGGGATACAGGCTATCTATTGGAAATTGACCAGATATTTAGACTCGACCCGGATGATGTCTATTTTGAAACCGGGACTTTCTTACTCAATATCAAAGAGCCCAGTCTGGTCGCTAATGATGCCCAATTCGTTTATATCCGCGACCTTATCAACAACTTTGAAACAGCTTTGTTCGGCAGTAACTTTATGGATCCAACCATAGGTTATGCCTCGTTTATTGATTTGCCGAGTTTTATTGATTGGTACCTGATCAGTGAAATCACCAAGAATGTCGATTCCGTTTCGTTCTCCAGTATCTATCTAAATGTCATGCCCAATGAAAAGATTAAGATGGGGCCGCTGTGGGATTTCGATCTGTCTTTCGGCAATGTTGACTATGCCGATAGTCGTTATGCAGAGGGTTTTTGGATTAAGAATAACCCCTGGTATAGCAGGTTATTTCAGGATCCGGCTTTTGTTGCGTTGGTGCAGGATCGCTTTGCGTACTTTAGAGATAACCAGGCCACAATGCTGGAAAAAATTGATACCTATGCGACTCAATTAAAATGGGCGCAGCAGGAGAACAATGATAAGTGGCAGACCATTGGTAGCTATGTGTGGCCTAATCCGGTTGTTTACGACACCTATCAGGAAGAGGTTGATCATATGAAGGATTGGTATGTTCAGCGTATGAATTGGTTGAATGAGGCTCTGGGTGATCTTTAGTGCTGGGTAACTTTAGCAAGCTGTAGCCCAATCAGGTTTGTTAATGCTCTCTCGAATAAATAAAAGCTGTCATCCTGAGTGAAGTCGAAGGATCTCTAACTTCGTCCGTCTGCCGGGTCTTTTATTGGTGCTTTTAATGATTGCCGGTGGGATCGTGTAGAAGGGATTGATGTTTATTAGCCTGAAGGCTAATAAACAGTCCTGCGGACCGCCTTCGGCGTCCAAAACACGATGTGTTTTGTCGAACCCGCTAGGGTTCTCACCCTATCCCACCGGACACAAAAAAGGCCCCTTAAAAAGGGGCCTTTTATTGTGTGGCGGTGGGATAGGGATTCGAACCCTAGATACGCTATTAACGTATGCCAGTTTTCAAGACTGGTGCATTCAACCGCTCTGCCATCCCACCAATTAAGGGCGCGATTATACAGCGCCTTTTAACTAGAACAAGCCCCAATTACTGTTTGGGCTAATTTCTTTCGCTTAACTACCATCAGCCGATGGGTTAGGTTCAGAATTTTCTGCTTTGCGCTTCTTTCTTGGGTCATTTGAAGCTCGTGCAACCTTGGGTTTTTCTGCGGCAACTGGTGCTGGTGCAGCTGCTGGCGCAGGAGTGTCCTGAGGCTTTGGCTGTTCAGTTTTACGACGCTCGGTGCTAACTACTACATCGCTGACTGGCTTGGGCTTTTTACGTGGGTCATTGCTTGCTCTGGGGGCAGTTCCATCAGCGGGTGCAGCGTCTTTAACAATTGCTGCAGGTTTCGCTTTTGGTGCTGCTTTCTTCTTTGCAGGCTTTGACTCTTGACTAGCCGCTTCAACAGTTTCCTGAGGCTTGGTTTCGTTTTTTGCTTTTGCCGCTGGCTTTGGTGCTTCAGTGCCAGTGCTTTCAGCAGCCGACTCTTCCGATACCTTGGCAGCGGGTTTTCTGCGTGGACGAGACTTGCGGGCAGGCTTATCTGTGCTCGGCGCTGCTTCGCTTGATTCGCCACTGGTGGCTGCGGTTGTCTCTGTAGCGGCTGAATCAGTGGTCGCTTCAGTGGTTTCTTTTTTAGCTCTTGGCTTGCGTGGTGCACGCTTGCGCTTGGGCTTTTCTGCGGCTGTATTATCTGTAGTAGTGCTTTCTTTAGCAGTGCTTTCGACAGGCGTAGTTTTACTTTCAACTTTAGTCTCTGTAGAACCTTCAATAGCCGCTTCTGTGGTCAGTGCAGTTTTATCTAATACTTCACCGGGAACATCCTGTCTCTGACGACGACGGCGGGGGCCGCGACGCTTGTCACTAGGGCGTTTCTTTAGCTGATTACCATCTGCATCCGGGCGCTGAGTTGGCGCCTGGGTGGTTTCTTTAGCTTGAGTGGTGCTTTCGACAGCGGCGGTTTTTTGCGGCTGTTCGTTGCGACCTTTATTGGAACGGTTGTCAGAGGGCTTGTTATTCTTCTGACGGTTATTGGTGCGTTCGCCGTCGCGCTGATTTTCATTGCGGTTGCGATTGTTTGGTCGGCGGTTGCCTTGACGATTGCGGCTATCCTGACCACCGCGACGGCGGTTGGCATTTCCTGAGCCGGTTTTCTTCTGATCTTTACTGTCAGTTTTAGCTTCAGTTTTGTCACCACCAAACAGGCTGCTGATAAGTCTTTTCAGCAGGCCGGGCTTTTTCGGTGCCGTGGTTGCTTTAGCCACAGGTGCTTCTTTAGGCGGCATTTTCGGGGCAGGGGTGTTGGGTACCAGCGTCTTTACTGCGGGCTGAGAGATTGGCAATGGTGCGCTGCTGCTCTCCAGTTCATGTTCTGGTTGCTCGCTGTTGCTCAGTTCGTGAGCCAGTTTGTAGCTAAAGTCTGTTTCGCTATCTTCGTCCTGGGTACGAATTCTTACCACTTCGAAGTGCGGTGTTTCCATCTGCGTGTTTGGCAGTATTAGAACATTGATCTTGTTGCGCACTTCAATATCAGAGATCTCAGAACGCTTTTCATTGAGCAGGAAAGTTGCCACAGAGACTGGCACTATAGCGCGAATCTCTTTGCTGAATTCTTTTTGAGCCTCTTCTTCAATCAGGCGCAGAATTGACAGTGCCAGTGAGCGAGTGCCACGAATAGTGCCCTGACCCTTACAGCGTGGGCAGACTTTAGACATGGTTTCTTCGAGTGATGGCCGCAGGCGCTGTCGTGACATTTCCAACAGACCAAATCTTGAGATACGTCCTACCTGAACCCGTGCGCGGTCAATCTTTAGTGCATCGCGGATTTTGTTTTCAACTTCTTTCTGGTGTCGGCTGTTGAGCATATCGATAAAGTCGATAACGATCAGTCCGCCAACATCGCGCAGACGCAATTGGCGGGCAATTTCTTCTGCAGCTTCTTTGTTAGTGTTAAACGCTGTCTCTTCAATATCGCCACCCTTGGTTGCGCGGGCTGAGTTGATATCTACAGAAACCATTGCTTCAGTGATATCAATAACGATTGAGCCGCCTGAGGGCAGGCTGACTTCACGACAGAATGCGGTCTCGATCTGGTTTTCAATCTGGTAGCGATTGAACAGCGGAATTTGGTCTTTATAGAGCTTTACCTTGTTGCTGAAGTCGGGCATTACCGTGCCAATAAAGGCTGCGGCCAGATTAAAGGCTTCTTCGCTGTCGACGATGACTTCGCCAACATCCTGACGCAGGTAGTCGCGGATAGCTCGAACAATAACGTTGCTTTCCTGGAACAGGAAGTGCGGTGCTTTAGCATCAGCAGCTTCGTCGTTGATGGTGTTCCAAAGCTGTAATAGGTAGTCGAGATCCCACTGCAGCTCTTCGGTCGCGCGGCCAATGCCGGCGGTGCGAACAATCGCGCCCATACCTTCGGGAATATTCAGACCGCGCATTGCTTCACGTAGCTCTGCACGCTCATCACCTTCGATACGACGGGAGATACCGCCGGCTCTTGGGTTGTTAGGCATTAATACTAGGTAGCGTCCTGCGAGGCTGATAAAGGTTGTCAGGGCAGCGCCTTTAGAGCCGCGCTCTTCTTTCTCTACCTGAACCAGTACTTCCTGACCTTCTTTAATCGCATCCTGAATTTTGGCTCGGCCGCCATCGGAGGATTTTTTCTTGAAGTACTCGCGGGAAATTTCTTTAAGGGGGAGGAAGCCGTGGCGGTCTGCGCCGTAATCGACAAATGCCGCTTCTAAACTGGGCTCTACTCTTGTGATTTTGCCTTTGTAAATATTGGCTTTCTTTTGTTCTCTTGTGCGGTTTTCAATATCCAGGTCATAGAGTTTTTGACCATCAACCATAGCGACGCGCACTTCTTCAGTGTGCGATGCATTTATTAACATACGTTTCATATTTCACCTTTACTCATTGTGGAGAGGGAGCAGTAGTGAAGAGAAGGAAAGAGAGGTGGGGTGAACCAAGCAACTAGGTATAGATAAAGTGTAAAAAGCGACACAGCGCGTAATTGCGGCGTGCCAGTTACTCCTTTGCCCGACAGTGACTGGCTTACAGCGCAGTTGGTGCGGGATTGCTATCCTTTGATCGTGTCTTGTATTCGGTTAATCGAACGTACTTTTTATCTGGATACAGCCTGTATATAAAGGCTTATTCGTCTGTAAAAAGCGTTTTTGCTAAGAGAGAGATAGGCCTCTATGGGTACGTCTTTCTCTGTTGCGATTAACTTTTGAAACCTGTTTTAACTTGTCTTTTCTATGCAGCTCGCTCAGCTGTCTTTGAGGGTCGGCCCTTATTGGCCTGACTCTCCTATATTCTTTACCCGCTCGGCAATTGCCTTTTTAGCGGTCAGTTCAACCTCTGGGCAGCTTCAATTTTGGCTGGGCAGTAGGGAACTTGGCGCGCAATATAACAACAATTGCTATGGCCTACAATGTATAGAGTGAATATTAGTTGGGAAGATTGTTTCTCGGTAGGTACAATGCCCGCCGAAATCATCACAAGTAGCCGACTATTTTGAGCGAATCGCAGAACTCCTCACAAACTCCTTCCGAGACCCTTTCAAGCTTTAGTAAAGTATCCTTTATCGATATTGGCCCCGAGCAGGCTGGCCAGCGTCTCGATAATTTCCTGATTAAAACTCTTAAAGGTGTTCCCAAGTCGCGTATTTACCGACTGTTGCGCAAAGGTGAGGTGCGGGTTAATAAAGGCCGCGTCAAGGCCGATAGCCGCTTAAAGGAAGGGGATATTGTGCGTCTACCGCCGATTCGAGTAGCCGAGCGCGGCGCTCCGGCAGTGGTTGGGCGGCAGTTAAAGCACTATATAGCCAACAATATTCTCTTTGAGGATGAGGGGCTGTTTATCCTTAATAAGCCTAGCGGGCTAGCGGTTCACGGTGGCAGTGGTTTATCTCTTGGGGTTATTGAAGCGCTGCGCGCGGAATATCCGCAGTACAGATACCTTGAATTGGTCCATCGTCTCGATCGGGATACCTCTGGCTGCCTAATACTGGCTAAAAAGCGCGCGGTATTGCTCGAGCTGCAGAATTCCCTGCGTTACAACCGCATTGATAAGCGCTATATAGCCCTTGCCAAAGGCCGCTGGCCAAAAGGTAAAAACACGATTAATGCACCGCTGCTTAAAAATACGGTTGAGTCGGGTGAGCGGGTTGTGCGTGTCGATGCGGCGGGCAAGGCGTCTGTCACTCATTTTAAGATCAAGCAGCAATTTTCCGCTGCGACGCTGCTGGATATCAAATTGGAAACTGGTCGCACCCATCAGATTCGCGTGCACTGTCAGTTTGCCGGTCAGCCGATTGCCGGTGATAGTAAGTATGGTGATGAGCATTTTAATGAGAGTCTTAAAGAAGCCGGTTTAAAGCGACTGTTTTTACACGCGGCGAGTCTACGCTTTAAGCATCCACTGTCTGGTGACTGGGTTGAGGTGGAAGCGCCGCTGCCGGATGATTTAAGTAAGGTATTAAAGAAGCTATGAGTAAACGGAAGCTATGACTGAACGGAAACTATTAATCTTTGATTGGGATGGCACGCTGTCGGATTCGGTAGCGCGTATTGCCAAATGTATGCAGATGGCTGCGCAGGAATATTCTCTGCCGGTTCCCGAGTATGCAGATGTTGCCGAGATTGTCGGTCTCGGTTTGCATGAGGCGACTATGCGCCTGTTTCCCAGTTCTTCTCATTATGAATCCAGTTTGCTGCAGGCCAGTTATTCAAAACATTACCGTGCCGAAGATCATCAGCCCTGTGATTTCTTTCCCGGGGTTATGCAGACCCTTGAGGAGTTGCGTGCAGAGGGTTATCCGATGGCGGTGGCTACAGGTAAAAGTAGGGCAGGTCTCGACCGGGTTCTAAAGGCACTTGATATGGAGGGTTTTTTCCACAGTTCACGTTGCGCCGATGAAACGCTGTCGAAACCTAATCCGTTAATGCTTGAAGAGTTAATGGCTGAATTTGGTGTCTCGGCGTCGCAGGCGATTATGGTCGGTGATACTGAGTTTGACATGCAGATGGCGGAAAATGCGGCTATGCCGAGAATAGCGGTGAGTTACGGTGCCCATCATATTGACCGTTTACGGGCGTTTAAGCCGCTTGCCTGTCTGGATCTTTTTGCTGACATTAAAACGGCTCTCTAAACCTTCTCTTCTATATCTCTATATCAAATTCTCGCAATAGCTTACAGAGAGCAATTAACGGCAGGCCGATTAATGAGCTGGGGTCATTGCTATTTACCGCTTTAAACAGGCTGATACCCAGTGACTCGGCTTTAAAGCTGCCGGCGCAGTCGTAGGGTTTCTCAATGCTCAGGTAATGCTCAATCTGCTCTTTTGTCAGTTCCCTGAATTCAACCTCTGTGCTGTCGACCACTGACTTCTCTACACCGCCATAGATAACCGCTAATCCCGAATGAAAGGAAACGCTTTGGCCGGATTGGGCGGCTAGCTGTTTTACCGCCTGAACATGATTGCCTGGCTTGCCGAGAATAGCGCACGGTTTATCTGAGACTTTTAACTCAGCTACCTGATCGGAGCCAATAATAATCGCCTCGGGGTATTTCTCTGCCACTGCGCGAGCCTTTTGCAGGGCTAGGCGCTGAGCCTGCTGGTGACCCGTCTCTGCTTTAAGAGGGCTTTCGTCAATAGCTGGCGAGCAGCATTCAAAGGGCAGTTGCAGCCGTTCGAGCAGGGCTTTTCGGTAGGCCGATGAGGAGGCTAAAATCAGTTTATTCATGGATCAGTTGTCTGTTTGTATTTAAAGGCCCGCAGTGGGGAGTATTTAGTGCCCAAAAGCTGGGCATTTTGATCAATTTTCTTTGACAGATCAACGTCTTGACCCTATCATGCGCGCCTAACTGGGTACCACCTGTATTTATGGCACTGCCAACTCTAATAGATCCGCGTAAGCTTGCGAACCAAGGAATTGTCCTCGAAGGTCAATTTCATGTTAAGCATTTGCCGCGTTTAGCCGCAGCAGTCACTGACATAGAGACCCCTTTGTCGGCTCTGGTTAAGTTTGGAATCGATGAGTCAAGGGCCAAGGTTGCAAGTGGAACGTTGAGTGTTTCAGTGTTGGCGCAGTGCCAGCGTTGTCTGAATCCGGTCACCGTTGCTCTGAGCACAGATTTTGCTGCACAGATCATCTGGTCCGAAGATCAACTAGTCAATGTACCCAGTGATCGAGAGCCTTGGATTGTGGTCGATAAAATGGCCAGTCTCAATGAGCTGCTCGAAGATGAGATTTTATTAGCTCTGCCTCTGGTGAACTACCATGAAGATGGTATGTGTACCGGGGACACCTTTCTTTCCGAGGACGGGCGCAGTAATAAAGAGAAAGACGACGAGATTGTCGCTGACAATCCCTTTAATATTTTACAGCAGTTGAAGAAATAACTTCGACTGCACAAGATTATTGCTCAGGAGTAATCTATGGCTGTTCAGAAAAGTCGCAAGACAAGATCCAAGCGCGGAATGCGTCGTTCACACGATGCGTTGACTGCACCCACTCTTTCAGTGGATTCAGTAAGCGGTGAAAAGCACCTTCGTCACAATGTTTCTGCGGACGGTTTTTACCGTGGACGCAAAGTTGTCGAGCTAG
>Ga0115564_10003258_pt1 | contig 13699 bp, 11 predicted proteins | sample COGITO_mtgs_1105_7_FD_88680 | JGI IMG/M metagenome (GOLD analysis project Ga0115564, IMG submission 88680) | Pelagic marine microbial communities from North Sea - COGITO_mtgs_110523 | ecosystem: Environmental > Aquatic > Marine > Epipelagic | place: Germany:Helgoland, sampling site Kabeltonne...
GTTCTCAACGCCGCTCAGCAGCTCATCTAATACTTCCTTCGTAATCGTCATTGTCTTCATGCTCCTTCGTTAATGAAGCATGGACCGAATTACTCATACACAGAAGATCAGACACTCTCCTTGCGGCGGGCATGCGCTTGGTCAGCTATCATGATCAACAATGGCTCGCCATCGACAACAATATTCTGATCGGGTTGGAAGGGTTCCGTATGGATGCGCCAGCCGGTGTACCCACGATGGGCGACGGGACAATGGAGATCCACTTTCATGCTTTCCCGACAAATCTGGCTGAACTTCCTACTGTGCCATTCATCAACAGATAAGACCCTGAAATCTCTCGAATAGCGTGGTCAGACCCCCTCAACCCAAACCCGGTCAATCTCTCCCGCGCAGATGTGCAACGTGCTGAGATACAGGTCTTGCGTTTCTGCGTCCTGAACTTTCGCGACTGGGCCAGAAACACCAATGACTGCTTTTGCTGCTCCCAAACGCCCGACTGGAACCGCAAGGCCAGCAACGCCCGGTTCAAACTCGGCAACCACAACAGAATATCCTTGCGCGCGCGCCCTTTGAATTTCGCCCTTGATCGCCTGAGGGGCCAGCAGTGTTTGGGGCGTGTATTGGATCAGCTTGTCCGTGAGGATGTGTTCAACGGCGGTCTCGGGGGCTAATGTGCCGAGCAACATCCGCCCCAGCGCCGTGTGCAAAAGTGGCAAGCGACTGCCGACAGTGAAACCAAAAGACACCGCAGACCCGGACATATGCGAGCGCGCGATATATAGCGCTGACCCTTCTGACATCGTGGCAAGCGATATTTCTACGCCGATTCTTTCGGAATAGCTGTTCAAGATGGGCTGCAGCGTCGTACCGATGCCATGACCGCGCAGGTAATTTGCGGCAATTCCCAATATCTCAGGGGTCAGTGAGAATGTTTTGTCTGTTTTGGCCAACAGACCCAGATCAACCAACGTGATCACCAATCGCCGCACCGTCGCGCGGTCGTATCCTGTCTTTTGCCCGATCTCTGGCAGGCTTAGGCGCAAACGTGCATCATCAAAAGCGGACAGGACAGCGAACCCCTTGACCAGCGTGGTCGAAACATCGCGCGGATTATACCATTGGTCGGTGGCATCTTTGGTCATTTCTGATGTCTTTCCGACCTATGTCGTCAGTTAGCGGTTGCCGGAAAAATCCGTTCCAGCTTGACATCAATACGTTGCATGGCGTGTTATATATGTCAACAAATGTGCGTTATTTGAACAACGCTAAAGGCATCCACGGAGACCCATAAATGATCAGCCAAGAGATGAACGATCTGCTCACCCGCACCGGACCGGGCAGCGATGCAGGCGCCGTTATGCGCCATTATTGGCAGCCCGCAGCCCTCAGCGATGAACTGGCAGGTAACCGCCCTGTCGTACCGGTCAAACTGCTGGGCGAGGATCTGGTGCTGTTTCGCGACAGCGATGGTGAACTGGGCCTGATCGACCGCGCCTGCCCGCACCGTGGCGCTGATCTGTGCTATGGCAGGCTTGAGGACAACGGCTTGCGCTGTCCGTTCCACGGATGGCATTTCAACCGCGATGGCCAATGCGTGGAACAACCCGGTGAGCCGGAAGGGTCACGCATGCACGAGCAGATCAAAAATACATCCTATCCGGTGATCGAAAAGAACGGCATCGTCTTTGCCTACATGGGTCCGGGGGAGCCGCCGGAGTTTCCAAACTTTGACTGTTTCCGCGCGCCCGAAAGCCATGTCTTTGCCTTCAAGGGGCTGTGGCAATGCAACTGGCTGCAAGCCATGGAGGTGGGCATTGATCCTGCGCACGCGTCCTTCCTGCACCGGTTTCTGGAGGACGAAGACCCCGCCGACAGTTATGGCAAACAGTTCCGCGACAAGGCAGCGGATACGGATATTCCTATGACCAAACTGCTGCGCGATTATCCCCGCCCCGACATCACGGTCGAGGAAACGGAATACGGCATGCGCCTGATTGCGCTGCGTCATCTGGACAACGGCAAAACCCATGTGCGCATTACCAATCAGATATTCCCCGAAGCAATTTCGATCCCGATGAGCCGCGAAATGATCATCACACAGTGGCACGTGCCAATTGATGATGAAAACTGCTATTGGTATTCCATGTTTACCAGTTTCGACAAACCCGTGGACAAGGAAAAAATGCGCGCCCAGCGCCTGCAGGAACACCGCTTGCCCGATTATGCACCGCTCAAGAACAAGGCAAACAATTACGGGTTTGACCCCGAAGAGCAGCAGCGTGAAACCTATACCGGCATGGGTCTGGACATCAATGTGCATGACCAATGGGCGGTGGAAAGCCCCGGTGCGATCTTTGACAGGACCAAAGAACACTTGGGCAAAACCGATGTGGCGATCGTCAAATACCGCCGCATGATGCGCGCCGCGATTGCCAGCCTCAAAGAGGGGTCAACAGACGCGTTGCCGATGGTGAGCGGCGTGGACGTCAAGACGATCTACGGCCCCATTTCCAACGATACGATCGGAGAGAAAGACGCATGGCGCGATGCATTCGAGACAAGCGACCGCGCGCGCCGCAAGGGGTGCAACGACTGGGATGCGACGGTGTGAAGGGGCTGCCCGGCCATGAGTGAATTCACACAACAGATTGAGACGGGGACGCTGGCGCGGAAGGGTCTGTTGGACGCGGGAACGATTGACGCTGCCGCAGCATTGCTTGCGCGGGTCGCAGAGAGTGACGTTGAAACCATCCGCGTTCTATTTGCCGACCAACACGGTGTGCTGCGCGGCAAGACCATTGTTGCAGGTGCCCTGCCCTCGATTTTCACAAACGGCCTTGCGGCACCCTCGACCCTGCTGCTCAAGGACACATCGCACCGAACTGTCTTTCCGGTCTGGTCCGCCGATCCCGGTGTGGACGGCGGCATGGGCGGGGCGGGCGACATCCTGATGCTGCCTGATCCCGATACCTTTCGCATCCTGCCATGGGCGCCCCATTCTGCATGGATTTTCTGCGATCCAAGATTGAAATCCGGCGCGGTGTTCCCCTTTGCCCCGCGCGACATGCTCAAGTCTGCAATGGCGAAGCTTGCAGCCCACGACCTTGATCTGGTTGTCGGGCTCGAAGTCGAATTTCATGTCTTTGAACGGGTCGATGCCAAGCTGGATCATAGCAATGCAACCATGCCCGGCCAGCCCGTGCAGACCCGCAATCTGGCACAAGGTTATCAACTGCTTACCGCAACCCGTTACGGCGAGCTGGAGCCAATCATGGACGTGCTGCGGCGCAGTTGTCAGGCGATGGGTCTGCCCGTCCGCTCAATGGAGGTCGAGATGGGGCCGAGCCAGTTCGAGTTCACCTTTGATCCGGCGGACCCGCTGACCCATGCGGATAATATGATGATGTTCCGCGCGATGGTGAAGGAAGTCTGCGCCGCGCGCGGTCTGCATGCGACGTTCATGTGCCGCCCGAACGTGGAAAATGGCGCGGCAAGCGGTTGGCATCTGCACCAGTCGTTGGTGGACCGCACAGCGGGTGTTAACGTGATGATGCCAATGGATGATGGCACGCTTAGCCCGCAAGCCAGCGGCTGGATCGCGGGGCTTTTGACGCATGCGGCAGAAAGCTGTCTGTTGACCACGCCCACCGTGAACGGCTACAAGCGATACCGCCCGCATCAACTGGCCCCTGACCGCATCCAATGGGGCCGCGACAACCGCGGCGCGATGATCCGCGGGCTGATGTCGCCCGGTGATCCAGCCTCGAGGATCGAGAACCGCGTGGCAGAAACGGCGGCCAATCCCTATTATTTCTTCACCAGCCAGATCCTTGCTGGACTGGACGGTATCGTGACGGGTGCCAGTGCCCCGGCCCCTGTCGAGGCACCGTATGAAGACGGACCCGACCGGTTACCTGCAAACCTGCAAAGCGCGATTCACCTGATGGACGGTTCGACCTTTTACCGCGCCACATTGGGTGACGCGTTCGTGGATTACATCACCACCGTGCGGCAAGCCGAATGGGATCGGTATCACATGGCAGTGTCGGAGTGGGAGCAGGCAGAGTATTTCGGCCTGTATTGAGCTGGAAATAGAAGAAGGCCCCGCCTTTTCGCAGGCGGGGCCTGATATACGCACTATTCCGCAGCTTCGAGATACGTATCCATAGGCGGACAAGTGCAATTCAGGTTCCGGTCCCCCCACACGTTGTCCACGCGATTGACCGGCGGCCAGTATTTATCAACACGGAAGGCACCCGGCGGAAAGCACCCCTGCTCACGCGAATAGGGGCGGTCCCAGTCTTTCACCAAATCCTCCATCGTGTGTGGCGCGTTTTTCAGCGGGTTGTTCTGCGGGTCTATCGCGCCTGTCTCGATCTCGGCAATTTCGGCGCGGATGGCGATCATCGCATCGCAGAAACGGTCCAGCTCCGCCTTGGTCTCGGATTCCGTAGGTTCGATCATCAGGGTCCCTGCGACAGGCCAGCTCATCGTTGGGGCATGAAAGCCGCAGTCCATCAGGCGTTTGGCGATGTCGTCCACAGTGACATGGGCGCTGTCGGCAAAGGGGCGCGTGTCGATGATGCATTCGTGAGCGATGCGCCCGGTCGGGCCTTTGTACAATACCTCGAACGACCCTTCGAGCCGCTTTGCGATGTAGTTGGCGTTCAGAATGGCGACACGTGTCGCCTGCGTCAGCCCGTCACCACCCATCATCAGGCAATACGCCCATGATATCGGCAGCAGCGAAGGCGACCCGAAGGCCGCAGCCGATACAGCGCCCTCGCCCGTGATCGGATCACCGGGCAGATGTTCGATCAGGTGGTTCTTGACCCCAATCGGACCCATACCGGGACCACCCCCGCCATGCGGAATGCAAAACGTCTTGTGCAGATTCAGGTGACTGACATCGCCGCCCAGATCACCGGGGCGCGACAACCCCACCATCGCGTTCATATTTGCGCCGTCGATATAGACCTGTCCACCGTTCGCATGCACGATCTCGCAAACGTCGATCACGGTTTCCTCGAACACGCCGTGGGTCGACGGATAGGTGATCATACATGCCGCCAGATTATCGCTGTGTTCGGCGACTTTGGCGTTGAAATCATTCAGATCAATGTCGCCGTTAGCCGCGGATTGAATCGGTACAACCTTCCAGCCCACCATCTGGGCAGAGGCCGGGTTGGTGCCATGCGCCGACATCGGGATCAGACAAATGTTGCGGTGCCCTTGTCCGTTTGCGCGGTGATAGGCTGCAATGGTCAACAAACCCGCATATTCACCCTGCGCACCCGAATTGGGTTGCATCGAAATGGCGTCATATCCCGTCACATCGCATAGCTTGGCAGACAAATCATCAATCATCTGCGTGTATCCCTCCGCCTGATCGCGCGGGATATAGGGGTGCAAAAGCGAGAATGCGTCCCAACTGACCGGCATCATCTCTGCGGCTGAATTGAGCTTCATCGTGCAAGACCCCAGCGGGATCATCGCGCGGTCCAGCGCCAGATCACGGTCGGCAAGGCGGCGCATATACCGCATCATCTCCGTCTCGGCCCGGTTCATGTGGAACACCGGATGCGTCAGGTAGTCCGTCGTGCGGATCAGCTTTTCGGGCATGTGGTAATGTGGGGTGTAATCCTTGTCTTCCCGTTCAATTCCGAAGGCGCGCCAGACCGCTTCGATGGTGGCGGGGCGTGTGCGTTCGTCCATTGTAATGCCCACCTGCGTTTTGCCAACGGCACGCAGGTTTATGCCCTCATCCACAGCGGATTTCATCATCGCCGATTGCAGCGGCCCCACATCAACAGTGATGGTGTCAAAAAACGCGGCGGGGCGTACATCAAAGCCTGCCGTTTTCAGCCCCTCGGCAAGGCGCGCGGTTTTACGGTGTATCCGCTGCGCAATCGCCTTGAGCCCTTCTGGGCCATGAAAGACCGCGTAGAACCCCGCCATCACAGCCAGCAGGGCCTGCGCAGTACAAACGTTTGAATTGGCTTTTTCGCGGCGAATGTGCTGTTCGCGGGTTTGCAAAGACAGCCGGTAGGCGCGATTTCCATGACTGTCGATGGACACACCGACGATACGCCCCGGCATTGAGCGTGCATAGCCCGTCTTGGTCGCCATATAGGCCGCGTGCGGACCGCCATAGCCAACAGGCACACCAAAGCGCTGCGTGCTGCCAACTGCAATATCAGCGCCCATCGCACCGGGTTCCTTGAGCAATGTCAGCGACAGCGGATCAGCGGCGATAATGCCCACGGCTTTCGCCTCGTGCAGTGCTGCAATCTGTGGGGTGAAATCCCGCAGATGGCCGTAGGTGCCCGGAAACTGGAATATCGCGCCAAAGACCGCACCCGCGTCCATATCATCCGGTTTGCCGACAATCACCTCAATCCCCAGCGGGGCGGCACGGGTTTTCATCACATTGATATTCTGCGGATGGCAGTTTTCGTCGATAAAAAAACTGTTCGCCTTGGACTTGGCGATGCGTTTGGCCATTGTCATGGCTTCGGCACAAGATGTGGCCTCGTCCAGCAAGGATGCGTTGGCGATGTCCAGCCCGGTCAGGTCCGTGACCATCGTCTGAAAGTTCAACAACGCCTCAAGCCGTCCTTGCGAAATCTCTGGCTGGTAAGGCGTGTAGGCCGTGTACCATGCCGGGTTTTCAAAAATATTGCGTTGGATCGCAGGTGGCGTGACTGTGCCGTGATAGCCTTGGCCGATCAGCGATGTGAGCACTTTGTTTTTGGATGCCACCACCTTCATGTGCCGGAGCAATTCCTGCTCTGACAGGGGCTTGCCGAAATCAAGCGGCTTGGCCTGCCTGATCTTGGCTGGCAGCGTGTCATCAATCAGCGCATCAAGGTCTTTTGCGCCCACAACTTGCAGCATCTGTTCCATCTCGGACACCGAAGGTCCGATATGGCGACGGTTCGCAAAGTCGTAAGGCAGGTAATCTGTGGGCGTAAAAGTCATTTGGTTGGCTCCGAAGGATCAGGCGATAAAGGCTGTGTATGCGGCTTCGTCCATATAGGCGTCCATTTGCGATGGGTTGGACGGCTTGATCTTGATAAACCAGCCCTCACCCATCGCATCTTCGTTGGCCAACGCGGGGTTGTCTGCCAATGCCTCGTTCACTTCGACGATTTCGCCATCAAGGGGGGCCGTGATATCAGACGCGGCTTTGACGCTTTCGATCACGACAATCTCGTCATCTTTGGCCACTGTGGTGCCGACTTCGGGCAGTTCAACAAAGACGATATCGCCCAGTTGCGTGCTGGCGTGGGTCGTAATGCCGACCACAACAACATCTTCCTCGGGGCGCAGCCATTCGTGTTCTTCTGTGAATTTCATGTCGTATCTCCTGAAGGTTAGCGTTTGAAATTGGCGGGGGTGAACGGCAGCGATGTCACCGTCAGAGGCAGACGTTTGCCCCTCAATTCCCCAAAAACGATCGTGCCTTGCGTGGCACTTGCAGCGTCCAGATAGCCCATGGCGACAGGCCCACCAACGGTCGGACCAAAGCCACCCGATGTGATGTGCCCGATTGGCGTGGCGCTTTCGGTATCTGCAAAAAGAACGACACCCTCGCGCATGGGTGCGCGCCCTTCAGGCAGCAGACCCACGCGTTTGGTCGCTACGCCATCTGACATCTCGCGCAGGATGATATCAGCGCCGGGGAACCCGCCTGCGCGTGCGCCACCTGTGCGGCGTACCTTCTGGATGGCCCAGTTCAGCATGGCTTGCGGTGGCGTTGTGTCAGTGTTGATGTCATGGCCGTAAAGGCACAAACCTGCCTCCAGCCGCAAACTGTCGCGCGCGCCAAGCCCAATCGGTTCCACATCATCGTGGGCAAGCAGGGTTTTGGCCAAAGCCTCTGCCTGTGTGGCGGGCACTGAAATCTCGTATCCGTCCTCTCCGGTGTATCCAGAGCGCGAGACCCAGCACGCTGCACCGGCCAGCGAAAGGTCTGCGACATCCATGAACCGCATCGTTGCGGCCTTTGGATCAAGTGATGAAAGAACTGTTTCAGCCATCGGCCCCTGTAGCGCCAGCAAGGCGCGGTCGGTGACTTCACTAACCGTGACCCCTGTGAGGTTTTGCGTCATATGGGCGATATCGGCAGCCTTGCAACCTGCATTCACCACGACAAAAATGTGATCCCCACGATTTGCGAGCATCAGATCATCCATGATACCGCCGGTGTCATTGGTCAAAAAGCCATACCGCTGACGGTCCTGCTCCAAGCCTAGGATATCGACGGGAACAAGCGTCTCAAGCGCGAGGGCAGCGGTGGGCACATCCGCACCCCGCACGATCACCTGCCCCATGTGGCTGACATCAAACAGACCGGCCTTTTCGCGGGTATGCAGATGTTCCTTCATCACACCCAGCGGATATTGCACGGGCATGGCATATCCCGCAAAGGGCACCATTTTGGCCCCCAAGGCGACATGTAGATCGTGCAGCGGCGTGTGCGACAAATCCGGCATCGACAGCTTCCTTTTCCAAAAGCCGCGCAGATTTTCCTAAATCAAGCGGCACCACGTCAACGCATTGGCTTGCAGCCTTTGCGCGTGATGCCCCCTCTGTCCGTTCACCTGAGATTGTTATCCCTTCGGTGTGCGCTCTTCGCGCCGCTCTCCAGAGTCTTCGATATCGTGTCGGTCCATTTGCCTGAGAGTTTCCGGGGCGGTTGCTCCTTCGGCACCAGCAAGACTGGTTCTCCCGACGACGATAATTTCATCAAGATGGCGCAGTTCGCAGAACAGCACAAGCCATTTAAGCCCGACCCGGGTCATGCGTGATACAGCGGCCTTCCGCGACTGCGAAGGGCCGGGCAACTGTGTTGAAAAACTCAACAGTTGATCGTCCGAATTTGAGTGCAAAAACCGCGTTTCACGTAGCGCTGACAGACGCGCGATTTGTCGCTTATTCTAAGTAGTTATACGGATGAAACTCTAGGCCACCGTACCCATATCGGGTGCATAACAGGAGGAGATATCTATGAAATGCCCGATTGACGGAACCGCCCTAGTGATCACAGATCGAAGCGGTGTCGAGATTGATTATTGCCCGCAATGCCGGGGTGTTTGGCTGGACCGGGGTGAGTTGGACAAAATCATTGACCGATCCTTTGCGCAGGCGCCGGCCCCGGCACCGATGCAATCACAGGCCCCGCAGCAAGATGGCTATAAAAAGAAAAAGCGCGGTGGGTTCCTGGAAGATTTGTTTGATTTCTCGGGATTGAATGCAGTCAGACGGCGGGTATGACATCGCAAGCGCGGAACGCGGCGACGGCATCCGCCGCATCAATCAAGGGGATCGCAATGCGTTGCGATCCCAGCGTGGCGATGGCCATTTGGTTGAACTGCAACCCGTTCAGGACATTGCCAAAACCGCTGTCAGTCACAGTCACGGTCTTGCCTGTGTTGCTGTAAACATGCTGCCCCGTTGAAATTGAAATGGGTGCCTGGCCCTGGAATTGCATCGCGAAAACAGTGGCATTTTCAAAAATCTGGCTCTGCGTCAATGAGATCGTGTAGACCGGAATTGACGGGTCGTAAGTCAATTCAACGGCTATTTCATCCGTCTGGTGCCCAAGCAGGCAAGGTGTACCCGGTGTGAACTCCCACGCTTGTGCGGGCAGTGACAGCACTGCCCAAAACGCGACAGCAATGCCGAAGTGACGCGGCCTCATCGGCCCTTCCGTCGTTTGACGCCGCCCCGCATGCCGCCCCGACCCATCGTGCTGCGCCCTGACGCCTTGTGCGCCTCATCAACGGCTTTTTCGACCGCATATTGACGGGCCATCGGATCATCAGCGACCGCAAGATCCACAGTCTCAAGGCGCTTGACCTCATCCCGCAGTCGCGCGGCCTCTTCGAATTCAAGGTTTTCGGCAGCCTTGCGCATGTCGGTGCGCAGCCCTTCCAGCACGGTTTTCAGATTGCCACCAGCCAAGGGGTTGTCGACCTTCGCGGTGACGCGATTCATGTCAACATCGCCCTTGTAAAGCCCCGCAAGAATGTCCTCGACGTTCTTTTTGACCGTGGCGGGGGTGATACCGTGCTCGACATTATACGCCATCTGCTTGGCCCGGCGGCGGTCCGTTTCGCCCATCGCGCGTTCCATCGAACCGGTGATCCGGTCGGCATACATGATCACGCGGCCATGTTCGTTACGTGCCGCGCGGCCAATGGTCTGGATAAGCGATGTTTCGGAGCGCAGGAACCCTTCCTTGTCGGCGTCCAGAATAGCCACCAACCCGCATTCGGGAATATCAAGACCCTCGCGCAGCAAGTTGATACCGATCAGCACGTCGAACGCCCCAAGCCGCAGGTCGCGCAGAATCTCAATCCGCTCGATCGTGTCGATTTCGGAGTGCATGTAACGGACCCGAATGCCCTGTTCGTGCATGTATTCGGTCAGGTCTTCGGCCATCCGCTTGGTCAGTGTGGTGCATAAGGTTCGGAACCCGTCAGCGGCCACCTTGCGGACTTCATCCAGCAAGTCATCGACCTGCATTTCAACAGGGCGGATTTCGATCATCGGGTCCAGCAATCCAGTGGGGCGGATCACCTGCTCGGTGAAAACACCACCGGTCTGTTCGATCTCCCACGCCGCGGGCGTTGCCGAGACAAACACCGATTGCGGGCGCATTGCGTCCCATTCCTCGAACTTGAGCGGACGGTTGTCCATGCAAGACGGCAGGCGGAACCCGTGTTCGGCCAACGTCATTTTCCGGCGGAAGTCGCCCTTGTACATGCCACCGATCTGGGGGACCGAGACGTGGGATTCGTCGGCAAACACGATAGCGTTATCGGGAATGAATTCAAACAACGTGGGCGGCGGTTCGCCCGGCGCACGGCCCGTCAGATAGCGTGAATAGTTTTCGATTCCGTTGCAGACGCCCGTGGCCTCAAGCATTTCCAGATCGAAATTTGTACGTTGCTCCAAACGCTGCGCTTCCAGCAATTTGCCGTCACCGACCAATTGGTCCAACCGTGTGCGCAGCTCTTTTTTGATGCCGATGATGGCCTGACCCATTGTCGGTTTGGGTGTCACATAGTGGCTGTTGGCGTAAACGCGGATCTGGTCGAAAGTGCCGGTTTTTTCACCCGTAAGCGGATCAAATTCCGTGATGCTTTCCAATTCTTCGCCGAAGAACGACAACCGCCATGCGCGGTCATCAAGGTGAGCGGGGAAAATCTCAAGCGAATCGCCACGCACGCGAAAGGCACCGCGAAAGAACGCCTGATCGTTGCGTTTGTACTGCTGTGCAACCAAATCGGCGATGACCTGACGTTGGTCATAGCTGTTGCCCACTTTCAGATCCTGGGTCATCGCGCCGTATGTTTCGACCGATCCGATGCCATAGATGCACGACACGGATGCCACGATGATCACATCATCGCGTTCCAACAGCGCCCGTGTGGCGGAGTGGCGCATGCGGTCAATCTGTTCGTTGATCTGGCTCTCTTTCTCGATAAACGTGTCAGAGCGCGCAACATAGGCTTCTGGCTGGTAATAATCATAATAGCTTACGAAATACTCAACAGCATTGTCAGGAAAAAACCCTTTGAATTCGCCATAAAGCTGGGCTGCGAGCGTCTTGTTAGGGGCAAGGATGATCGCAGGGCGTTGGGTTTCTTCGATAACCTTGGCCATGGTGAACGTCTTGCCCGTGCCCGTCGCACCCAGCAAAACCTGATCACGCTCACCGTCCCTGACCCCCTGGCTCAACTCTCGGATCGCAGTCGGCTGATCGCCTGCAGGCTCGAACTCTGTTTTGAGCACAAAGGCCCGCCCGCCCTCAAGCTTCAGTCTTTCGCGCACGTCGGGTGCCGGATTGCTAAGAACGGCGGTGCTGTCCGAACTGTCGGTCTGGGCGTATGGCATGAGGTGTCCTTGATCTGTTGTCTTCAAGGTGTCCCTTTTACCGGGTTGTTCAAGGGGGTTCGGCAGCGCTACTGCCGGTTTCTGTCAGTATTGCGCGCTGATCTGCGGGCATCTGACACCTTGCCGTGGGCGCCTTTATACCCGATAACGGCCATGTAGTTGACCAATGAGGCCCCCATGCGCGCACGCATCTTCCAACCCGCACGTACCGCGATGTCATCCGGCACCGCCAAAACGCATCATTGGGTGCTGGAATTCGCCCCCGCCGAGGCCCGCGAGGTGGACCCGTTGATGGGCTGGACCTCTTCCTCGGATATGCAAAGCCAAGTGCGGCTGAATTTTGACACCAAAGAAGAAGCTGTCGAATACGCTCGCGCGCATGGCATCGACGCGCAGGTGCAAGAGCCGCAAAAGCGCAAACCCAATATTCGCCCCGGTGGGTATGGCGAGAACTTTGCAACCGGTCGCCGTGGTGCATGGACACACTAAGGCCTGATCAGTTCACGCTTTCGACAGAGAATCCTGACACAGCCGAAGTGCGGGCATTGTTGCAACGGCATTTCGATCTCATGCGCACCCAATCCCCTGAGGAAAGCTGCCACGTCATGGCACCTGAGACGCTGGCGGTGGCAAATGTGACGTTGATGGGTATCCGTGCGAACGGGGACTTGCTTGCGCTTGGCGCGCTTGCGCAGATCGGTGCCCAGCACGGTGAACTCAAGTCAATGCACACCGCCGCCCATGCCCGCGGTCAAGGGCTGGCGCGCCACATGTTGCGCGCCCTGATCGCGCATGCACAATCGGCGGGAATGACCCGCGTCAGTCTTGAAACCGGCACTGCACCGGACTTTGCAGCTGCACGTGCGCTCTATTCGGCAGAGGGATTCGATATCTGTGCACCATTCGGCAGCTATGAGTACGACCCGCTGAGCGTATTTATGACACGCGTGATCCAGGGTTTGCACCATCAGCCTTGCCAAGTCGGCTGTGATGGGTAAAAACCGGCCTCAGCGGTCCCTTAGCTCAACTGGATAGAGCAGCTGACTTCTAATCAGCAGGTTGAGGGTTCGAGTCCTTCAGGGATCGCCAATTAAATCATATACTTTGTAACGGCGGGGCGTATGATGTGAAAAAATCCGTCTCTCGCGCGCACCCCTGTCAAGAAATACTTTCGATGTATGCGTGCGTTTAGTTAGCACCCTGAATTTAAATAGTTCTTCACTTCCCTTGGCATCTGGCATGGATTCTTCGGAATTTAGGGACAGTCACGCGTGCCACTGTACCGATCGACACCCAATCCGCTACTTGAGCGCTTTGACTGCCTCTTCCACTAAGTGGACGGACCCAAAATACTTACCTTTGGGGAGAAGCGATTAACACAGGTTGCAGCGAGAAAGTTTTTCAGTTTGTTGCGATAATATCCAGTTTCCTCAATCAACGTGGTCAGCGTCACGAAACGACGGTGAAACGATGAGATGTCTTCGGCGCTGAGGCGATATTGGATGCGTTTTGTGCGAGGTTGCCTGCGTTGCAGCGCAGGTTTCTGGCCAGCCTTGACCACTGCAATGGAGCTTCCATGATCCCGCAGCCCGACGGTGCGACCGAATTCGACAGCACCTGTCTCTCCAGGGGACAGCATCTCGTTAGGGTTCTTGGGCTTTGAGCGCGAGGGGGAGTATCCGAAACTCTGTGTATGAGGCTTAGCCCATGCGGTTTTGACGGGTCATTTATTGAACCGTTCGGGGTATAGGATAGCGAACTGGTTTCGCGCGGCAACCCATTCTCTGACGCA
>Ga0115564_10003268_pt1 | contig 13680 bp, 6 predicted proteins | sample COGITO_mtgs_1105_7_FD_88680 | JGI IMG/M metagenome (GOLD analysis project Ga0115564, IMG submission 88680) | Pelagic marine microbial communities from North Sea - COGITO_mtgs_110523 | ecosystem: Environmental > Aquatic > Marine > Epipelagic | place: Germany:Helgoland, sampling site Kabeltonne...
AACACGCGTACACACACCACGTCGCTGAGGACAAGAATCTAAAGCAGCCGATTTACTCTTCTTAGTTATTTTGGCTCTTCCTTTTCTTACTAATTGTGAAATTGTTGGCATATTGTATATACTATTTTTTTAAGACCTCTTCTTAGAGGGCTGCAAATGTAAACATTAAAATGAATTATTCAAATCATAATCCTATATTTTTAAAATATTTACGTTTTTTTTTTGCTGTTTAAATATTTAGAAACCTTTTTACGTTAGATTTACATTAAATAACAAATGTGACTCCACAATTGAAATTAATTTTAAGGGTTATGTATGTGCTTATAGCCTTTAATATAGGTTCTGCACAGGAGCTTCAACTGAATATTGTTAGTACGGATTCCATTGAAACGAGTGTAATCAACTCCATTGGGTATTCAAAAACCTTTGGAAGTTTTGATGCTTTAAAAACCCAAGTTACCTCATTTAAAGACCAACTGTACCAACGTGGCTATATTGAAGCGCGAGTTCTTAAAATTTCTAAAACTCCTCCTATAATAACTGCCGAAATATTCCTTGGCTCAAAATACGAATCTATAAAGCTCTACGCCGATAAAGCACTTTTTGAATTTTTAAAGCTCAAGAACATCAAAGACCTCGAAAGTAGTCCTTATTATATAGTAGAGATTGCAGCACTAGAAACCTTACTCAATTCACTAACTGATTTATTAACAACAAAAAGTTACCCCTTTGCTTCCGTGTCTTTAAATAAGATTAAACCCATTGGCAAATCCATGCTCAGAGCAAATTTAGCGGTAGAAACAAAGCAAGCTCGACAACTTCAATCTGTAAAGATTAAAGGGTATGAGAAATTTCCGCAGTCATTTATCAAACATTATCTTGGTATTAAAACAAATACTTCTTTTAATCTCAAGTCCATTCAGTCTAAAACCGAAGCACTGAGTCAACTCCGTTTTAGCAAACAACTTCGACCCGCCGAAGTCTTATTTACACAGGACACGACTCGAGTCTATTTATATTTAGAAAAAACCAAAAGCAATCGATTTGATGGGTTTTTGGGGTTTGGATCGGATGAAACTTCTGGAGACTTAGAATTCAACGGCTACCTCAACCTAAATTTAACAAACAACTTAAATTTTGGTGAATCATTTCGACTTAATTATAGAAGTGATGAAAATGACTTAAAAACATTTGAGGCACAATTAACCCTCCCCTACTTGTTTAAAACCCCCATTGGTAGTGAGCTTGAACTGAATATCTTCAAAAAAGACAGTACTTTCACCACCACAGAACAAGCTGCCAATGTGTATTATCAAATAAATCCAAAACAAAAAGTGTTTTTAGGGATTAGATCTGCGCAGTCAAATGTGTTATTACCAGAAGCAATTTCTGATGTACACGACTATAAAACGAATACTTACGAACTCAAATATACCTACCAACAACTTACAACCCAAAACCCATTATTCCCTTTAAAAGGTGCACTTGAACTTCGTTTATCCAAAGCCAACCGAAAAATAACAGACACACAAACAAATCAAACATTATATTTATTAAAAGTTTCTAATATCTTCAACCTGAACCGTAATAACAGTTTTTACTTAAGACTTCAAGCGCAGGGAATCGATTCTGATCGCTATTTATTAAATGAGCTCATCCGATTTGGAGGCATTAAGTCCATAAGAGGGTTTGAAGAAAACAGCATCAATGCGACGAATTTAGGGGTTCTAGCCTCTGAATACCGCTACCAACTAAGCCCCACACTCTATATACACTCTATTATAGATGCTGCGTACTTTGAAACACCTACACAATACAATCAAAAACTTTATGGATTTGGATTTGGGTTTGGACTCCTCACAGATGCTGGACTCTTAAAATTTAACTTAGCCAATGGAAAAACAGAAGAACAAAACTTCAAATTCTCTGACTCCAAAATCCATCTCAGCCTCACGGCAACTTTCTAAATTTTCTTTAATATTATTTCTGTAAAAGTTAAATAATTGTTAAATTATAAGGGGTTCGTTTTTTTTATTAACTTATTATTAAGACTTTTGAGTTAGACTAATTCAAAAAAACATAAAAAATGAAAACCAAATTTACAATGATCTTAACGCTCTTTATGGCGCTAATTGTGCAACTATCCTTTGCACAGCAAAAAACAATTTCAGGTACGGTTTCCGACGAAAACGGCTTGCCACTTATTGGCGCCACCATTGTCATCGCAGGAACGTCCTCAGGAACGACAACAGATTTTGACGGCAATTACAAAATCAATGCCAGCCTAGGAGACCTGTTAAATTTTAGCTATGTAGGCTATTCAGACCAAAACATTACGGTCGGTGTCTCTAATACTATTGATACAACTCTAAAACCTGACAACTCCTTGGATGAGGTGGTAGTGACAGCTTTAGGGATTAAACGAGACAAGAGAGCTCTTGGCTATGCAACACAAAAAGTTGATGGTGAATCAGTTTCAAAAATTAAGAGTTCTAACTTTGTGAATTCACTTTCAGGAAAAGTAGCTGGTTTAGATATAAAAAGCTCTGGTACTCTTGGTGGATCTACAAATGTTGTAATTAGAGGGAGTAGCTCAATTGCAGGAAACAATCAAGCTCTTTTTGTTGTAGACGGCATCCCCATAGATAATGGAAATTCAAATACAAAAGATCAGAAAACTGGTATTGGCGGATATGATTATGGTAATGCTGCATCAGATATTAACCCCGACGACATTAAGTCTATAAATGTATTAAAAGGTGCGGCTGCTTCTGCACTTTATGGCTCACGTGCTTCAAATGGTGTAATTATGATTACAACAAAAAAAGGAGTAAAAAGAAAAGGTTTGGGAGTAACTATCAATTCAAGTACAACATTTGGAACTGTAGACAAAGAAACTTTACCCGTTTACCAAAAGAAATATGGCGCAGGTTACGGGCCATATTATCAAGATGTTATTGGAATTGATATAAACGATGATCCGATATATTGGGAAGATCAACCAAATTCTAATCCATCTATTGATAATTACTTCACAAATGCAGACTTAAACGGGGATGGAAATTACACTAATTTATTCACTCCTTTTACTGAAGACGCCTCTTATGGAGCTGCATTTGATCCAAATTTATTGGTTAATCAGTGGAACTCTATTTATCCTCAATTAGCAGGCTACCAACAGGCTACACCTTGGTCGGCAGGCGCAAATAATCCTAATTATGTTTGGAAAACTGCTTCTACCGCTATTAACTCTGTATCAATTGATGGAGGAACTGAAAAATCTACTTACAGATTAGGATTTACAAATATGCTGCAAGAAGGTGGTTTGCCAAATAGCAGCATTAAGAGAAATACGTTAAGTTTTTCGGGATCACATGATCTAACAGAAAAATTAACAGCATCTGCGACTACCACCTATACTAAAACGAATGGTCAAGGAAGATATGGTACTGGTTACGATTCTAATAACGTTATGCAACAATTTAGACAATGGTGGCAAATTAATGTAGATGTTAGAGAACAACAACAAGCTTACCTAGCAACAGGAGAAAATATTACTTGGAATACAAAATCTGCTACAAACTTAAACCCTATTTATTCAGATAATCCATATTGGACTTTTTATGAAAACTATGAAACAGATCAGCGTAATAGGTATTTTGGTAATGTTGCTCTAGACTATGAAATTAATGATTGGTTAAGTGTTTTAGGACGATTTACATACGACACTTATAGCGGACTACAAGAAGAACGAACAAATGTTGGTAGTTCAAACGTTTCTAAATATAGTAGATATAATAACAATGTTGCTGAATATAACTATGACTTAATTTTTAGTTTTAATAAAGACTTAACAGAAAAATTAGATTTAAACGGTAACATAGGCACCAACTTAAGACGAAACGACAACAGCAATATTTTAGCATCTACTAATGGTGGTTTAAATATAGCTGGACTATATTCTTTATCAAACACTTTTACTCCAATAGAAGCACCCGTAGAGTACGAAGCCGTACAAATGATAGATGGCATATACGCACGTGTAGGTTTAGGATATAATGATTTTGCCTTTGTAGAAGGAACTTATAGAGTTGACCGCAACTCTAGTCTGCCAAAATCTGATAATACTTATGATTATTGGTCTGTTGCAGGTAGTTTAATTTTTTCAAAATTATTAGAAACCGATTTGTTAAGTTTTGGAAAGGTTCGTGCTAACTATGGTATAGTATCAAATGGCACAGTACCTTATAACGTATTTAATACTTATGGCATTGGAACTCCATTTGGAAACACAGCTGTAGCCTCAAACCAAAATTCTCTTAACAACCTAGAACTTAAACCTGAAGAACAAAAAAATTGGGAAATAGGCTTGGAAATGCAATTTTTAAAAAGACGAATTGGTTTTGATATTACCTACTACGACGCGCTAAATATCGATCAAATTACTGCTGTACCCGTATCAAACTCTACAGGTTATGAAACAGTACTTTTAAATGCAGGTACAATCTCAAATAAAGGATTAGAAATTCAATTTAATTGTACACCATTAAAAACAGAAAATTTTAAATGGGAAGCAAACCTTAACTGGGCAAAAAATACCAGTTTAGTTGAGAGTTTGGCTGATGGCATTGACAACTTAGAACTTGGTTCTTTCCAGGGTGGAGTATCAATAAACGCTGCACCAGGACAACCTTATGGTACTATCAGAGGAACAGACCATGTTTACCATGCAAATGGACAACCCATAGTTAATCAGACAGGATCTTCTTCAAGAATTGGTACATATGTAGTAACAGAAAAAAATAATGAAGTTATTGGAGATATTAACCCAGATTGGACTGCGGGTCTTAGCAACAGTTTTACTTATAAAAACTTCAATCTTAATTTCTTAATAGACATGCAAAAAGGCGGTGATGTATTTTCATTAGATACTTGGTATGGTTATGGCACTGGTCTTTATAATTTTTCTGCGGGTAATAATGAATTAGGAAATCCAATAAGAAATGTAGTTACAGGAACACCAGGAAACTATGGAGTAGATAGCGGAGGAGTAATTTTATCTGGTGTAGCACCAGACGGAACAACTAACCAAGTTAGAGCAAACACAAATACTTATGCAAACCCATGGGGTTGGGCAAGAGCAGCAAACAAACAACACGTGTATGATGCAGGTTTTATTAAATTACGTGAGGCAAGTTTAACTTATAACTTTGACTCCAAAATATTAGATAAAGTTCCATTCACAGATGCTTCATTATCTATAATAGGAAGAAACCTTTGGATTATTGACAAAAGTGTTCCTTATGCAGATCCTGAAGCAGGTTTAAGCTCTGGTAATGTACAAGGATATCAATCTGGATCCTATCCATCAATGAGAGAAATTGGCGCAAATTTTAAATTACAATTTTAAAAATAAAAATCATGAAAAAAACAATATTAACGACTCTATTGATCATTGTTCTAGCATCTTGTCAATCAGATGATCAATATGAAAATTTGAACAGAGATCCAAAAAACCCTACTCAAGTAGCTGCTGAATTCACATACAATTCAGCTGTCAAAAGCTTATTTGATCAAATGACAAGTACAAATGTTAATAGAAATATTTTTAGACTACTTGGACAACATTGGACAGAAACAACTTATACAGATGAAGCTAACTATGATTTTACTGAAAGGAATATTCCTGAAAATCACTGGTCCGAACTATATAGAGATGTCCTTTTAGATTTAAAAACTACGAAAGAAACTGTAGCTAGCGATTTAGAATTAACAGACAGTGAGAAAAGCGCAAGAATAGCACAAGCAGAAGTATTAATGATATATACTTGGCAGCAACTAGTAGATACATTTGGAAATATTCCTTATACTGAAGCTTTAAATGAAGGTATTTTACTTCCAATATATGATGATGACACAGTAATATATTCCGATTTAATTGACAGGATTAATGCTGTAATCCCTAATATTTCTGGTGATGGTTTTTCTACTGCTGATAAAATTTATGAAGGAAATGCTGCTGCATGGTCTAAATTTGCAAACTCACTAAAATTAAGACTTGGCATTCGTTTAACAGATGTTAATCCGACTTTAGCACAATCTACAATATCAACTGCTGTAACTGCTGGAGTTTTCACATCAAATGCAGATAATGCGTTATTGATATATGAAGGCTCTACACCCAATACTAACCCTGTATGGGTTGATTTGGTTCAGTCTAATAGATCAGATTTCATTGCAGCTAACACATTAGTAGATGTTATGAATACTTTAAATGACCCTAGAAGAACTGTATATTTTGATCAAAATTTAGGAGCTGGTATTTATTCTGGTGGACCTTATGGTGCCAACAATAGCTTTTCTAATTACACACATATTGGTGAAGTTATGCATTTAGCAACAACTCCAGGTGTATTATTAGATTATGCAGAAGTTTCTTTTTATTTAGTTGAGGCTGCAGAACGTTCAATCGTAGGCACTCCTGCTAATGCAGAAATGCACTACAACAAAGCAATAACTGCATCTTTTGACTCCTGGGGGGTAGCAGGCATTACAGGATACTTAAGTAACAATAATGTAGCTTACACAACTGCAGCTGGTGACTGGAAACAAAAATCCGGAACTCAAATGTGGTTAGCCATGTACAATAGAGGGTTCGAAGCCTGGACTGCATGGAGAAAATATGATGCACCTGCACTAAACCTTGCTGCAGTTTCTGAATTACCAGTGCCAACTAGGTACACGTACCCTGTAAATGAGCAAAATTTAAATCAGGTAAACTATGACGCCGCATCAAGCGTAATAGGCGGAGATAATCAAACCACAAAACTGTTCTGGGATGTAAACTAGCTTTAATTTATTAACACTTAAAAAAGTCGTCTAAAAGGCAATTTTAGTCGACTTTTTTTTTCATTTAGGTTTATTCAATTCCTTATATTTTAGAATTTAGCTCACATTCATCCAAAGTAAAGGAAATTTACAGCTTTAACTTTCAAGTCTCTAGGAATCAAAGTCAATCTTAGCCTCACAGTAACTTTTTGAATTTTATTCAATAATTTTTTTAAATGTTAAATTATAAGGAGTTATCTTTTTTTATTAACTTATTATTATGGCGTTTATTATGAAACCAACATTTAGACACCAAAAAATAGCTCCAGGTAGGATTGAATCTTTAAAAAAAATAATATTGATGACTTTGTTATTTCAAATAACTAATTAAAACATAAAAACACCATCAAAAAAATCTTTATTACAAAAAATCCCAATCTGATATTAAAATATTAACTGAAAAGTTGATTTTACAATAAACTCAAATTAACCTTGTGAACTCCAAACCACCCAAACGGGTGGTTTTTTTATTCAAAAAGGTTTGATGGTCAATTATCAATAAGGTAAATTGAAATTTAGTTTAACATAAAATTATAATAATTAAACATAATTCATTAATATATGTCTATTTGTGCAATTATGTTTATGAAAATTTCGATATTTATAAACAAAAAGTTGCTTATTTAACTTATAATCGTCACATTTGTGATGACTAATTTAAATACATAACAAAAATGAAAACAAAGTTTAGTGGAATTCTAACACTCATGTTAGCGTTAGTTGTGCAAATATCATTTGCACAAGAAAAACAAGTATCAGGAAATGTTTCTGATAATGATGGCCTTCCCTTACCTGGTGCAACAGTTGTTGTACAAGGAACTTCAAATGGAGTTTCGACAGATTTTGATGGAAACTTTACAATTTTAGCAAATGCTACTGACAAACTTGAAATAAGTTATGTTGGGTTTGCTACTAAAATTGTTGAAGTAGGAGATTTAACAACAATTACAATTCAGCTTGAAAAAGGTGAGAGTCTTGATGAAGTACTTATTACTGCTCAAGGAATTAAAAGAGAGAAAAAAGCTCTAGGGTATGCAATTACTAAAATTGATGCTGAAGATCTTGAATCTAAACCTGAAACTGATATTTCCAGAATTCTTACTGGAAAAATTGCAGGGGTAGAAGTTAATGCTGGTGGAGGGTTCTTAGGAACATCTGCAAACGTTATTATTCGATCTAAAAATTCAATCTCTGGTAACAACCAACCTTTGTATGTTGTAGATGGTGCTCCAATTTCTGGAGGACGTTCTTACGATTTAGATGCGAACAACATTGCATCTTTAACAGTATTAAAAGGTTTAGCAGCATCTACGCTTTACGGTCAAGATGGTCGTAATGGTGTAATTGTAATTGCTACTAAGACAGGTAGTCAATCAACTACTTCAGATGAAAAATTTGAGATCTCTGTATCTTCAACAACTTCAATGTTAGAAGTTGCTAACTTACCAGAATTTCAAAACAGTTACGGACAAGGTGCTGACAATGCAGTCAATACAACTTACTTCGGAAACTGGGGAGCGAAATTTAACGGGCAAATGGTTCCGCATCATTTAAGTATTGGTGCATATGCAGACTCTTTTCCTCAGTTTCAAGGTGAAACAGTGGAGTATAAAGCAGCTGAAAACAATGTCAATGACTTCTTTAGTACAGGTATTGGGCAAACAACTTCTGTGATTATTAGCAAAAGCTTAGAAAACAACAGTGGTGTTAGTTTTGGTTTTGGACATACGGACCAAACTGGATACATCAGTGAAAATGGTTTAAAAAGATACAACTTGAACTTTGGAGGAAGAACAGATTTAGCTAATAACTTTAGCATCAATACTTCTGTAAGCTACAATAAAACAGCAACCAAAAGACCAACAAGAGACTTCTTTACCCTTTTAACTTGGATTCCAAGAAATTTAGATATTCATAATTTACCTTTTGAAGATCCAAATGACAAGTCTAGTGTATACTACAGAACAACATACACAAACCCAATATGGCAACAAAAAAATACTGGATATACTGAAGATACGGATAGAATATTTATGAAAGCAGGTTTAGATTATAAACTCAGTGATAAAATTAAATTGTCTTACTTATACAGTTTAGATAATTATTCTGAAAATAATGCTAACTACTTCAATAAAGGAGGCGCAGACAATCCATTAGGTTTTATGCAATCTTTTGACAACAACCAAAGAACTACGAATCACAGAGTAGGTATTACTGGAAATGATTTTAAACTCTCTGAAAAAATCACACTTAACAGTGTTATTGGTGCAGAATCTAAAAATGTGAAGTCAGAATTTATTGGACTTTTAAGTGAAGATCAAGTAGTATTTGGATATTTAAATCATAATAACTTTAGAGACCACTCTCCTTACGATGGTGGTACAGAAGTAAATACTGTTGGTGTATACGGGCAATTAGCTTTTGACTATGACGACTATTTATATGTAACTCTTAGTGGAAGAAATGACTGGGGATCAACAACGGCAACTGAAAATAATTCTATTTTCTATCCAAGTGCATCCGTATCATTTATTCCAACAAGCTTTTTTGAAGGCTTAAAAGGATCTGCAGTAAACTATTTGAAATTAAGAGCTAGTTATGGTACTTCGGCAAACTTCCCAAGTGCATATTTAACATCGGCTGTATTAAGTGCCAATGCAAATGCTTTTATTAACCCTTTCACTTCTGGTTTAACTTCAACAAATGCATTAAGCACATTCTTACCAAATCCAGATATTAAGCCTGAATTGCTTAAAGAATTTGAATTTGGAACTGAAGGTAGACTTTTTAACAACTTAGTTGATTTTGATATTTCGGTTTATAAAAGAATCGTTGAAGATCAAATTTTAGCTTCTAGTTTAGCGGCTTCTACTGGATATTCTTCTACAGTAATTAACGCTGGTAGAATTGATACAGACGGTTTAGAAATAAGTCTTGGAATCAACCCTATCAGAAATGAAGGAACTGGTTTTAACTGGAACATAAATACTCAATTTACTGCGTATGAAACAACTGTAATTGACATCCCAGTAGAAAGAATTGATATTTCTTCTGGAGTAAACTATGCTATTGAAGGACAACCTTACGGAGTGTTTAGAGGTACATTTGCAGCTAAAGATGATCAAGGAAACCTGTTAATCAATGCTGAAACTGGTAAAATCATTTCTAGTGAAGATTTAGGTCTTGAAGATAAAATTATCGGAGATCCTAATGAAGATTGGAGAATTACAAACATTAACACTTTTAGCTATAAAAACTTCACTTTAGGTGTTCAATGGGAATACATACACGGTGGAGATATATATTCCGTATCTGCATCAAATCTTTTAAGACGTGGAGTAACTCGCGATACTGAAGATAGAGAAGGATCTTATGTAATTCCTGGTGTCTTAGCAGATGCGAGTACTGGAGAACCTATTGTAGATGGAAATGGAGACCTTATCAAAAATAACATCCAATTAGCAGCAAATGATTTATACTTCATTAACCTAATGGATGTAGATGAAAATATTGTTTACGATGCTAGTGTTTTTAGATTAAGAGATGTTTCATTGACTTACAGCTTACCAAAAGAATTTTTGGACAAAACGCCTATTGGAAGCTTAGCAATAACACTCTCTGGTAATAACCTATGGTATACTGCACCAAACTTACCTAAATACATGAACCTTGATCCAGAAGTATTAGGATCAGGAACTGGTAATGGGAAAGGTCTTGATTTTCAAAATGACCCTTCTTATAAGCAATATTCGATTGGTGTTAAATTAACTTTTTAATTAAGAACTCATGAAAAAAAATATTTCAAAAACAATCCAATTATTATCTGCTGTTTTACTGTTAACACTTACGTTTTCATGTGAAACAACAAGATTAGACATTAACGATGATCCTAATAGTTTAACATTAGAATCTTCGGATCCTAATTTTATTCTTAACAACATACAATTGACTTTTGCTGGACAGCATTCAACTTTAAGTTCAATTAGTAGTGGAGCCGTAAGACACGTCAACCAATTTGGTACCTATGCAGCTTCTTCTGGAGCAGGCACAATGAATGGTGCATGGAGTAGTGCGTATTCAATTACAGCAAATTTAGAGTTGTTATCAAGCATTGCAAGTGAACGAACGTTGCCTAACCATGTTGGTGTAGGACAAGTTTTAGAAGCTTTTGCTTATGTAAACCTAGTGGATTACATAGGAACTGCTGTGTACACTGAAGCTGTAAATAGTGAATTTCCAAGTCCTAACTTAGACTCTGGTGTATCTATTTACGATGCTGCTTATGCACTCTTAGATGCAGCGATTGTTAATTTAGGAGCTACAAACAGTAGCTCATTTGAAGACATCTACTTTGATGGCGATGTTGACAAATGGGTAAAGCTTGCAAATACATTGAAATTAAAAATGTATTTACAATCTAAACTAGTTTTAACTTCTAGTCAAGCTACAGCAATGAATGCAATTGTGACTGGTGGAAACTTTATTTCTACAGCTGCTGACGATTTCCAAATACAATATGGAACGAGTATTACAAATCCAGATACAAGACACCCTTTCTTTGGAGATGCTTATATTTCTGGAGCAGGAAACACCTACATGAGTAATAACTTTATCTATCTATTAAAAGATGAAAAAGGAGCTACTAAAGATCCAAGATTAACTTACTATTTATTTAGACAAGACCTTACAGATCCAGTTGACGATCTACTTCCTTGTGATGGAGGTGCTGACTATCAGTATTGTTATTTAGGAGATGGCTACTGGGGTAGAGACCATGCAGATGATGAAGGAATTCCTAACGATGGTAACAACAGAACAACTTTTGGAATTTATCCTGGAGGTGGGAAATTTGATACCGGCTTAAACAACACTTTAACATCAGATGCTGATGGATTAAAAGGAGCTGGAATTCATCCAATAATTCTCAACTCTTTTGTTCATTTTATGTTAGCTGAAGCAGCCTTACCAGCACCAGCTGGAGTAGGCGCAACAGGTGATGCTAAAACATATCTTACACAAGCCATTACAGCTTCTTTTACAAAAGTAGAGGCCGTGAGTGCTATCCCTATGCTTGCAACTGATAAAGCAGCATACTTAGCATATGTTTCTACTGAATATGATGCAGCTGCTTCTGATGAAGACAAGTTAGCAATTATCATTAGAGAATACCACATTGCACTATGGGGTAACAGTGTTGAATCTTACAATAACTACAGAAGAACAGGCTATCCAGATTTAGGGTACTCAGTAGAAACCAATACAGATTTCCCAAGAAGTTACTTCTTACCGTCTTCTGAATTGAATTCGAACGATAATCCAGCTTTAGTTCAAAAAGAACTTACGGATCAAGTATTCTGGGATACCAATGCTGCAGACTTTATTAACTAATAAAATATAACATTATGAAAAAAATAAAATATTTAATAGTTGGGATCTTAGCATTAACGCTGACCCAATCTTGTACTGATGAAAGTACAATTAACAACCCTGCGCTCTACGAACTAGAGAACGGTGGATTTGCAAGATTCATAGAAGGAAGTGGCATTGATCAACTTTATTCGGATCCAATAAACATATCTGCTTCAGCAGATGTATTTGACCCTAACAATAACATCGCTGAATACACACTTATGTTATCAGCAAACCTTGCTGGCACAGTATATTCAAGCGACAACTTTCAAACACTAACAAGTTTTCCAGGAACCATATCAATAACGAGTCAAAAAATAGCAGACGCTATTGATGTACCTGTTGAAACTTTAAGTTTTGGAGATTCTTTCACTTTCATTGCACGTATTACTACGAATAATGGGACTGTATTTATTGGAGAAGCACAATCGTATGATGATGATACGAATGTTGTAGGTTTAGGGAACACAGATGCTAATTTACTTACAAAAGCGGCTTATAACAGTGCTATGAAGTTTATAATGGCAATTGCTTGTCCTCCCTCTGATCCAGGACAATACAGAATCGAAATGCATGATTCTTATGGTGATGGATGGCAAACTAACGATGGTAACGGTGGTAATGGTATCATGATCACTATTGACGGAGAAGTAACTGAGATGGCTATGTGTACCGCATATACAACTACTCCAGGTTATATAGATTTCAATCAAGCTGACTTTTGTGTAGAAGGTGATTACTATGACGCCACTGGTTATGTTGATATTCCAGCAGGAGCATCAGACGTCCTATGGGAATTTCCAGGAGATGCATATGGTGAAATTTCATTTGAAGTATACGCACCTGATGGAACTTTAATTGGACAATATGGTGCAAATCAACCTGCAGGATTATTGATCTTGTGTGACACTGATTTAGGATCTTAATTAACTTAAAATAAATAAAATTATGAAAACATATAAATACAGTATTATAGCATTGGCTATGGTATCTATGATGTCTTGTGGAGATGATGAGTTCTCTAGAGAGTACAATGATACAGAAGCTAAAATGGAATTAGTGGGAACACTAACTCCATCAAGAACAAAAGCGACCGCTGGATCATTAATTGCTTTTAGTGTAACAATTCCACAAAGTTTTGACACAGATGCTTCAGTTGAAGTATCTGCGATTGCAGGCTTAAGTGACTTAGATGTAAACCAAAGTGTTTCTAAAACGTATGTAACCATTGCAGCTGGAGAAACAACAGGTGCAGGGTCCATAGCAATGCCAGGATCAACAGCTCTAGCAGCTGATTTTTTTGGAATTGCAGACTATGCTAAAATGAGTATTTCAGGAATTGCATTGGCCGAAGGAGATGATCCTTACGTAATGACTTCTGAT
>Ga0115564_10003280_pt1 | contig 13644 bp, 8 predicted proteins | sample COGITO_mtgs_1105_7_FD_88680 | JGI IMG/M metagenome (GOLD analysis project Ga0115564, IMG submission 88680) | Pelagic marine microbial communities from North Sea - COGITO_mtgs_110523 | ecosystem: Environmental > Aquatic > Marine > Epipelagic | place: Germany:Helgoland, sampling site Kabeltonne...
GAATCAGGCTGCCGCTTGTTTAATCTAAAAGTCTGCGCCGAACACCCAGAAGAAGAAGTGGCGTTGGGTGCTGCCGTGGTTGAGGAGCTTCGGCGTTATTATGGTTGAAAAGCTTTGCTATCGGCTGAAAATCTACTTATAGATGATGTTGTCGCTACTGTACTGGTTGCTGTTGGACTTTATTGGAGCTGTGTCTTGCATTACAACGCCGTCTATTCGGGTTATAGGCTCACCATTGGTGAGGAAAAGCTCTAGCGGTGCACTATCTTCCCAATATGAGTCGGCGATATTAAGTCGTTGTACTCCGTGAAACTTTAGTGATGCTTTGGACTTGTTACGTCGTCCCAGACCAGTTCTGACAAAGCGATTGCTGGTCACTTCTACTATTGGGCCAAAGGTGCTCTCATCGGTGCCGCCTCGATAGATATCCGCGATAGAGCCTTGTACATCGGTGAAGGTATTGCCTATGAGTACAACATTTTCTGCATTGTAAATTCCAAGGTCGTCAGTCTCTTTGTTCAGAGACAAAATAGATCCTGTGATGTTGTTCATAGTGCTATTTGAAATTTCGATCCGATCAGCGAAAGTGCTCATATAAACTTTCAAAAAGTCGAAGCTGTGGTTCACATTAAGATTGGTCACCGTGCTGTTTGTGACGCGCAGTGAATAGTTGCGATTCATAGAGTAGCGGCTAGTGCTAATGACATTATTGCCGGCGATGTCTGGTGAGTCAGTCCCGTCAATTTTGAGATTCTCTAGCTCAAGAGCACCGGCGTTCTCAATAACGAAGAAACTAGACTTCTCTGAACGAATGATAGGCTGATCACCAGGCTTAGCCATTATAGTAATGGGGTGCTCCACGCTGGCGAATTTTGTTAGCAGGTACTCACCGCCATTGATCAACACCAGAGTGTCGCCGCCAGCACTACTGCGCAGTGCTGCTAATAGAGTGTTTGTACCGGGCTTGACGGTATAAGTCTTTCCAGACCGAAACGCTACCTTGTCTTCATGCTTAGGGTAAAAGTCTGCACCAGCTTGGGTTTTTGTGACAGGCAGCTTTACTTCAGCAAAGCCAATTGCTCTGGTTAAGCTTGCATCGGGCACTTTCAAGCCATACTCGTTTGTTGTTACGGAGTAGGGTTGCTTGGAAAATCCCTTATCAATAGGTATTCGCACCTCATCGTTGACTGTATTGCCCTCGAATGAAATGCCAGAAATGTCATCGTAGATAGTAAATGGTTCTAAGTTAGTTTGGCTCATGAATATGTTGTTGTGCATAGTCGAGCCGCTTGGGGTTGCTGAGCGTTCTGCATCGCTGCCGGCACACAGTTGCACATTGTCGCTGTCTATAACTATGTTGTTGTCCATCACCGAGTCGATTACAGGGTCATAACGATTTATCGGGCCGTCAGGTACGCCGTTCATTATGACCATAGCTCCAAAAAACCGTCGGCCAGTTAATCCGTAAAGATAGTTACGTCTGACTGTTTGATTTTCATTGATGATACGTATGCCGCCAGTATTGGGTTTGCGGTTGCCCAGGAAGTAGTTGTTCTCCACCAAAGTATAGTGGCCGTGACGCATGGTGAGAGTGCCTTGGCTTTCGAAAAAAACGTTTCCATGAATGGTATTACCACAGGACTTGCTGGAAATGATCTCGAGCTCGCCGCTGGTGCGGTCAAAATAGTTGTAACGTACAACTGAATTAGAATATTCCCTGGAGTAATGGCTGGTTCCAATCCTTAGAGTTTCGCCACCATTGCTGCCTAGAATTTGACGAGGGCCAAAATAGTTATATTCGATGATATGGTCATTCTCTTGGCTGGCGTCGGTATTCATCTTCACTGCTAGTGTGACACCGCTGTTACCCTTGTTGATGAGCGAGTTATGGTCGAAACGATTGTGCTTGCCGTAGATAGCTACCCATGTGTCCGAGGCAAACCTTTCAGGGTTGCTGAAGTCGTCGATAACGGTATTAGTCACTCGGCTGTGGTTAGCCAATTCAGTTTTTGATGTACGAAACGAGATCACTTCGCTAGTTGGCGTATAGCCATTTTTGAAAACTAAGCCGTTAACTACTAGGTGAGAGCCGCTAAGACGTAAGTTTGACTGACCGGAAATAACAACTTTACCTGGTTGTTCTGCCCTCAGGCTGATTTTCTCCTGCGCGGTACCGTTACCGATGAATTTTAGCTCCACATCTCTCCAGACCCCGTTAGCCATCACTAGTTCATCGCCAGCCTGAATGTTGCGCACAGCATCGTCAAATTCCTCCAAGGTACTCACGATTTGAGCATTTGCGTGGGCAGTCCACATGGTTAGAGCAACTGTTATAAGCCTAAAGGATCTTAATTTCATTGAAAGCCTTCGCTGGTAGGGATTGTGATGTGTAGCAGTGCAAATCGTAGTAGCCGTCGAACCAACTTACAATACTAAAGATAACCAATAAACATTACCAATATTATGATTTTTGGTAATACAAAATATTCAATTAATGTTTAACGATTGTTTGACAATAAAAAATGAATTGGTTAGTGTTTCGCTAAGCAATTGTAATGATACTGATTCCATTGTCTTTGATCATTCAATTCAACTAAGGGGAATATCAAATGAAATTTGAACGTATATTAGCGATCTGTCTCAGCATTTCTGTCCTGAGTCTATCGCCGGTCGCTGTGGCCGCAGAGGAAGTGGTTGAGGAAGTAGTAGTTGTGGGCATACGTGGCTCGCTGCAGTCTGCTCTTAATCAAAAACGCAACTCGGATAACCTGATCGAGGTAATTGAAGCTGAAGACATTGGTAAGCTACCAGATCAAAACCTCGCAGAAGTATTAGAGAATGTTACTGGTATTCAAATCACTCGAGAGGCGGGTGTAGGTACTGGTGTACAAATTCGTGGTACTAATGCTAACCGCACTGAAATAAACGGTGTATCTACTGTAGGTTCTGGTGCAGGTCGTAGTGGTATCGATTTTGAAGACGTTTCAGCCGCGCTTATTGCCTCTGTAGAAGTCACAAAGGCCTCAGAAGCAAAAACTATTGAAGGTTCTGTGGGTGGCACAATTAACCTCAAAACCATACGCCCACTTGACTTGACCGAGTCATTGGCAGCATTTCGTATTCAAGGCGAGGACAGCAGTCTTTCAAGCGATAGCGGTCTATCACCTCGATTATCAGGCACTTGGGGTGACAATTGGTCGACAGATGCCGGTGATTTTGGCGTGGTGCTTAGCGGTAGCTGGAGCGAGCAAGATGTTACAGCTTTTCGGCCTCGCACTGACCGCGATAACTTAGTAACTTCCGGTGGCGGTGCTGCCAGCGCGCAAGCTTTCGACTTCTTACCCATCCAGTTTTTTGTTCAGGACTACGATAATTTTGAATATGAAACGACTAACTTCTCGGGTTCATTTGGCTGGGCGCCAAATGAAAGTACAAAATTGTACTTCGACGTCATTATCAATGATCAACAGCGAGAACAAGAAAGTTCAAGAATTCAGGCTTCTGGTGTAAGTGATCTGCGGAATTTTTCAGTGCCCACAGAGTTTCAGAGCGTTAATTTTGGCTCGAATCTAGGCACCATCCAAGCTGCACTTCGTGGTGTGATTCCTATAGAGCAGGGGGATAGAGATCCAAACTTGCGTATGTCCACAGACACAAGTTCGCGTGAAACCGAGAGTGAAATATTTAGGCTAGGTGGTGAATGGTCACGAGAAAGATTGTCGGTGGCGGTACAAGTGTCTAGCTCATCTTCTGACTCGTCCACCCCTGCATTTAACACTACACTGAACTTTATCAATCCGAATGTAACCTCCAATACATCTAACGAGAACGGCACGCCTTTTCAGTACGATCTGAGCGGTGGTTCTTTGGAGTTTGGTATTGCAACAGGCGAGCCCAATGCACCAACTACTGCTCAGTTGCTAGCACCAGAGAACTATGTATTGCGTGATGTAAACCAAGCTCAGGATATAAGTGAAAACAGTGAGAATGCTTTTGTTGCAGATTTCACCTACGACTTAGACTGGTCGATGATTACAACACTAGATTTTGGTTATCGGTATAGCGAAAGTTCAAGTTTGAACAACGATGTTCGTTCGAATGTTGGCTTGCGGCGTTTGGCTGATAGTCCAACGGGTAACTTATTCGCCAGTGTTTTAACTGCGGGTCCAAATAACTTTAATGACGGAGACGGCAGAGACCTATATGTTGCTGACTTTCTTGTCATTGATCCTGAGCAAGTAAACTCTAATCCAGCTGGTGTACTAGCGGCTCTGAACGCCGCCATTGTGGCAAATAATGCCATTACCGGATCTACTCGTGCGGCGATTAGTTCACCAACATCTAGGACCACTGCGTTCTTTGATATTGAAGAGGAAACGAATGCGCTGTATCTGCAAGCGAACTTTGAGCAGGGTATTTTTCGCGGTAACTTCGGGTTCCGCTATGTTGATACCGATGTAAACTCCCGCGGCAATAGTGTAGTTAATGGTGTAGCTACACCGAGAACTGAATCAGGTAGCTATGATTTCTGGTTGCCACGGATCAACGTCGTGGCAAATGTCAGAGATGATCTAATTATCCGCGGTGGATGGGGGCGCGATATTCGTCGCCCTGACTTTGATGACCTTTCTACTTCAGTTTCTTTCGGCACTAGTCCAAATCCTGCAGTAGCAATTGGTAACCCCGGCTTAGCACCTGAAGAGGTTGAGTCCTTTGATATTGCGATTGAATGGTATTTTGCTGAAGGTGCAGTAGTTAGCCTAGGTTACTTTCAGAAGGATCGAACTGGTTTGTTTGTGCAAACCCAAGATAATCCCTTTGAAGATCCTGTTACCGGCTTTCGTGATATCTCTGACCCCTGTGAAGCGGGCGGTATTTTCAACCCGATTGCTGACATAAACGTATTTGGTCCGGTGGGTGTAGGTGTATGTGTACCATCGTCATCTACTGTTAATGGCTCAGGAGAAACCAAGCAGAAGGGTTTCGAGCTTGCGGTTCAGTATGATGTTTCAAGTTTAGAGGACAAGCTCGGTTGGGCTTCTGGCTTTGGTGTAATAGCTAACTACACTAACCAAGATTTCTCGGGCGGAGATACTTTCCTAACGCCAACTTCGCGTGCAGACAATGTGTTTACCGCGCTAGGCAACCCAAACTACAGTTTGCGCGCGCCATTGGTAGACCTGTCGGAAAGTGCATATAACATAACCGTGTATTACGAAAAGTATGGTCTCTCTGCTAGAGCACGTTATACATGGCGTGAAGCATATCGATCAACGGACTTTGGTAGTACATCGAGTCTGCCTTGGGGCTTCCCAGTCGTGCAAGAGGATAGAGGGCAACTTAATGCAAGTATTAACTATGCGGTTAATGACAAGTTAAGTCTCGGTATAGAAGCTGTAAACATTACAGAATCTGAGGTGGAGCAATCTTGTGTGAACGAGGGAGCATTACTTTGTTTCCAAGGGCTGACAGATCGCCGAATTACTTTAGGTGCTAGCTATCGTTTCTAGGAGTGGTACTTCAGGGCAGTGCTGATGGTTGGTGCTGCTGGTTAGTCCACAGACATATAACTCTGGCGAAAGTTAGAGTTTTGCCCCAGTTCAACTGGGGCTTTTTTTGCCTGCAAAAAATGGATTACGGTATTGCTAGAGGTCTTACGTCGAATTACTAGGATCTTACCGGGGGGCGGTTTTATCTTCTTGGCTGGCCGGCGTATGTCAACTATAACAATGGGTTGTCGCGGATAGTTCTTTTCTCTACTTGACCAATATTGGTAAGGGCGAGAGAACGTTGTTGGCTAGATTTATGATAGGTCAGTTGTTAAGTCAAGGGGTAGTAAAGCTAGGAAGTCATCGAAGATAGAAATTACTCAAACTTTGGGGTTGAGGTATCTAGCCAACGGAGGGCAACCTGAAGCTATAGTTTGGCTCATCTGCTGCGGTTATTCGGACGACAGCAGATGGTTGAGCGAAAACCGTTCTCGGCTTTCAATCATTTTTCTTTGAATGGCCTCAACTTGTTCTTTCTCTGCTGCAGCTATGAGCTTGTTAATAATCCGCGAGAAGTGCTGGTGCATCGCATTGCGAGCTGCAACTTTGTCTCCGTTTTTTAGCGCCTCGAAAATTTCCATGTGTTCTGCAAGGCGAACTCTGCCGTCGGTATTACAAATTGATTGATAGGCGCGGTATACGGTGGGCGAATTGTCACGAACATACCAAAGGTTATCTACCACGGCTTCCATCATCTTGTTGCCGGTTGCTCTAGTAATGATCTTATGAAACTTCTTATCTGCATGTTCATAAACTGTAGTGCTTTGGTCCGCCATTTCATGCAGCGCCAGTTCTAGTTCACCTAACTGTTCACTGGTAATCATCACCGCAGCAAGGGCCGCGGCTTCACCTTCTATCATCGCCCGAGTTTCAGTTAACTCAAAAGGACTAATAGACAAGTCAACGCCGTTCCACCCGCGTGAAGACTCAAGAACGTAGACACCTGACCCTGTTTTAACTTCAACACGCTCCAATGCCTCTAACGCAATCACCGCCTCTCTGATTGTTGGACGGCTGACAGAGTAACGCTCAGCAAGCTCTCTTTCGGGCGGCAATCTGCCGCCCGCTGGAAATTCACCGGTATCTATTGAAGTAAGAATTTGATCTACAATACCGCGATAAAGTCGCTTTTCGGCCATAGCATTCAGTTCCGTTAAAAGTGAAGTCAGGCTACCACTAATCATGCAAATTGGTAATAGCATATTTACTGCCAAATACTAGTAAGTCTCAAATGAAGTCGCGTGAAATACTAGCTTTGTGCCGATTGGTACTAAACTAGCAGCGGCCAATTGACAGTAATTGGTTATGTTTAAGCTCTACCGCAATACGTTCTGCTTTGCAGGGTTCGCGCGAATTAGCCCTTATTAACAACTAAAATAAATAGAACCTTTGGCTGTTGCTCGCGCATCTGAGCATTTTGTAGTGAGGTCGCATTGTCGAGAGGTAGCATTTTGCAAACTGTTTAAAACGTGAGACTCCGTCAGCCGCTTGCAGTTTAAGATTCGCGGCTGAGAAAATTGTTGTACAAGTACTCGTCGACAATAGCGCCTCGGTGTAACACAACAAAACCTGCAACTTTTGCTGCCGATTGAAGTGCATTACGCATTGTTGCACCTTTAAGTCGGGCGGCGAGGTAGGTGCCGGCAAACGAATCTCCTGCGCCTGTGGTGTCTATTGGATTGTTTTCAGGGGTAATAGGCACATGCACAAGCCGCTCGGCTCGGGTGTAACCATAGATTCCTTCAGACTCTGCCTTCACCACAATTTCTCCCACCCCCAAATACTCTAACCAATCCATCACATCATTGTTGTTTTCGTGACCAAAAATTTCTTTGTGGTCGGACAAACCAGGTAACGCGATATCGGATAATTGATAGGCTTTTGTTAGCCAATGCTTGGCCTGTTCGGGGCTGTCCCATAAAACGGCGCGATAATTAGGGTCAAATGCGATTGTACTACCCAGTGCTTTTGCCTGTTCGATGAGCGATAACAGTGCGGATTTGTCTTTGTCAGAGAGAATAGCTAAAGATATCCCAGAGAAAAAGATTACGTCAAAGCGGGTAATCTTTGTTTTTGCCTCGGATGTTAAAAGCGTCATCAACTCGGTTGCCGCAGACCCTTCTCGCCAGTAGGTGAAGCTGCGTTCACCGTCATCGTCTGTGGTAATAGCGTAGATTCCAGGGTGGGCTTTTAGCGAGGTGGTGACTAAACTATAACCAACGTGATCTTTTTCCCATTGTGCCACCATAGCTTTGCTGATGGAGTCGTCGCCTATAGTGGTCATAATTTGGACATCAATATCTGGCTGAAATCGTTTTGCATAGACGGCGCTATTGTAGGTGTCGCCAGCAAAAGCCCGGTGATAGGTATTTCCCTCTTCCCACAGCTCCATCATGCATTCACCGATGACTAGTAAAGTATTATTAGATTGCTTGCTCATGACTAACGATTAAACCTTTTGCGCCATTTAGCGAAATCTCTTTCTACCTCGGCATTTGTTGCGGGATAAAGACCAATAATGGAACGGCCTTTCTGTACTTCTGCAATTACGAAGTCTTCAAACGCGGTCATTTCAACCGCCTCTAGCGCAACTTCATCCACGAGTTGCGTAGGAATTACGATAACGGCTTCATCGTCACCAACAACGATATCTCCGGGCCAAACAGGAGCATCACCGCAACCAATAGGCACATTGATGTCAATTGCTTGATGCAAGGTTAAGTTGGTGGGGGCAGATGCACGTTGGTGATAAGAGGGGAAATTCAACCTAGCTATTTCGGCGCTGTCTCGAAACCCTCCGTCTGTAACAATGCCTTCACAGCCGCGAATCATCAGCCGAGTAATGAGAATGGAACCCGCAGAAGCTGCCCTGGGATCTTTCCTGCTGTCGACAACCATGACTGCATCCGCTGGGCAGTCCTCGATTGCTGCACGCTGTGGATGGTTGGGGTTTGCAAACACACTCAGTGAGTTCAAATCCTCGCGCGCCGGAATGTAGCGGAGCGTAAAAGCAGGGCCCACCATGTTCCGAGCGCGACTCCCCAGTAGGCGTACATTCTGAATGACTTGGTTACGAAACCCTCTTTTATATAGTGCGGTGGCTAGAGTCGCAGTACTTACCGATAACAATAGTGCTTTTGTTTCTTGGCTCAGTTGCGCTGGTGGCAGGGTCATTAGTTAGCAACCTTTATAAAGTAGTAGGGTCCAGACCAACTTACTTGTTTGCCAGCAATTTCTAACTGATGAGACTCGCCCCCACTGGACTTTCGCGACAGAAAAAACATGCTTTTGTTGCCACTGTCAGTCTCGATACCTATCGCAAGGTAATCTGCTGATTTATGTATCACCTCTAGCTTTGCAATTTTACCGACCGCATGTTGGGCAAGCTCCGTGATTGGGCTGTAGCTACCATGCGCCTCAATGCTATTAACGAATATTGTGTCTTTGGTGTCTTTGCGTCTGAGCATAAACATTGGGTCGCGACGTAGATTGAAATTGGGGTCGTTAGCGCCAAGGCGCGTAAAGTACTGCTCGTCGCCGGATTCCGTCACGCTGGTCAACGTATAAAAGCGGTTTTCGTTCATCCAAGTAAACTTGCTGTTGCTCCCCGTTGGCTGGGGGAGCTTTGTTTCAGAACGCCCTTCAATGAAGAGGTGTTGGTACCCATGTGTTTCGCCAAGCTGCCGGCGTTGCTGATCAGCGTCGTTGGCAAAATTAGTGCTTATAACTTGGCCAAGGTAGTGAAAGGGCAGGTCGTATTGATTGTTGCTTGCAGATTGAACTTCCATAATGTCCAAAACGACGGGCGTATCCATTCCAGTCATATTTAGTAATGCCATAGTCCGTCGCATAGAGGTGGCGGGGTAGGCATTGTCTTCTCTCGCACTGACTACTTGGGCTGACTTTTCTCGTACATTGAAGAACTCTAGGGTTGAATGATGCTTGCTACCAATTTCGTACTTGCCTTCAAAGTGCGAGGTTTCGTTAATCACTAGGGTGTTATGGGCGATAGATTGCTTGGCCCAACTCGTGTTTTCGGGAAGATAGTTGCCACCCCCTTTTTGCCCTATGTTGACGAATCTGGCCATACCATAGTCTTGTAAAACCTCGGCTCCTTCTGCGTGAAGAGAGAACGATAATTTGTCGTAGTGACCGTGACTTAAGCCCTGGGACGTATATTTAAATACCAGTGTGAGCGCCTCATTGGGAGCGCGCAGCAGCGCCAAGCCTCCCTGCACACCATCGCTACCGTCAGTTAAATGTAGAGAAGGTTTGGTAAATGGTTGAGCTTGTTCACTGGTGATAGCCTTTGCCACAGCAAACCCAGCTCCGTCCAGGAGTACCCGTTGTTGTGTTTGAGCGATGCCGAGTAAACGTGGATCTTGATTCGCCTGAAATGCGATGTCCACTGCGGTTACCAATTCGTTAGCCTGTAGCGACATACCTTTTTGGGCATCATTCAAAGCGAAAAACTCGCCGTCTTGATCAGACAGTTGAATAAGTGTTTCTACGGCTTTAAGCAGCATGCCGTCGTTGCGCTCAAAGGCTTGTTCGCTAAAGTTTGAATTACGCAGACTCTGGGCGAATACGAGGAATGGGTACATCGCATAACGTTGATAGTAGGGGCCCTCCGTGTAGTAACCGTCTGGAGAGAATGCTCTGTCTAAATTGGCGAAGAAGCCAGCGGCTTCGCCGCGCTGACGAATAAAGCCGCCGTCGTTGTCTCGTGCGTTACCGAAGTTGTCAAGATCTAGGCCATAGAGGGCTCGTTGAATCAGCTCCTCATCATGCATAACCAAACCAATCATACCCACGGCCGCAGTGCCCCAAGTGGAGTGGTTGTGGATACGGTTAAAAAACTGCGGGCTAGCGATAGAAATATGATCAGCGAATGGTCTAAACAGTTCTGTTTCAAGAGTTTCGCGCTCGCTACTAGGTAGGTATTCGTAAATCGCGTCATAGGCTTGGCTCATGTATACCAACCAATTTGCGTCGTTCAAGCATTGCCAGAAAAGTTTGCCTCGGGCGTATGAGCGTGGTTTGGGGTGCAATGGGAGGTTGCGGTACATGGTCGCGTACTGAACAAGCATATCGCGCACATAGCGAGCGTACTTTTCATCGCCCAGGATTTGGTACAGGGCACCAGCCTTCTGTGCCATTGCGTAATTTTTCTTATGCCGTTCGTGAGTATAGCCGCCGGAATAATCTTGCGGTTCTGGGGTGTCGATCCCCAACTTCATTTCCGCGTCGACCTCTGCCCGTACTCGGGTAAGTGAACTATCGAAAAGCGGTACCTGACCAAGTTTAGTGCGTATTTGGGCCACATCCGATGAGGTCATTACTAGCTGTGGGTGCGCTGAAGGTTGTCCCAGCGATTGTTGGGCCCAAGTAAGCGATGCAAAGAGCGGTAAAGCGATGACTAACCAATTTAAAGGCGGCACTAGAGTTCCAGATGTCTTGTGAAGCCTTTATGGTAGTAAAAAGTTATAACCAATTGAAGGAATAAATTGAACTAATTGGGTTACCAAATACGATAAAATTGGTTATTCTACAGTTCGACCGTTGACCTCTAGGAGTGAAGTAGCAAATCCTGCTCGGAGAGAGGCCTTGCTAAAGGTAATTCGGTGTTTTTGCTGTTTAGGGCGTTAATTGGTCCCTTGGTCGCTAGGGTTAGGCCGGCTTCGACTGAAACGACGATTAAGGTTGGCTTAGGTCATTCGAAATCAAAAATGATGGTGGTGGACAAGATATGACAGTTCGAAATCTACGTTGGATAATCATAAGCCTCATAGCCATTGCAACGGTGGTAAATTATATCGATCGAAATGCTTTGGCGATTATGTGGCCTGGTATTTCTGAAGAACTTGGCCTAGATAAAAATGATTACGCTCTGATCATTTCCTTTTTCATGGTTGGTTATGCAATTGGCCAATCCTTGTTCGGCAAAATTTTCGACATGATAGGTACAAGACTTGGTTTTGTACTAGCCATTGTTGTGTGGTCAATTTCAATTATCTTGCACGCCTTTGCTAAGTCCGTCAGCGGATTTGGACTTGCTCGCTTTGGTTTAGGTATTGGTGAGGCCGGTAATTGGCCCGGTGCCACAAAGAGTAATGCCGAGTGGTTCCCCGTTCACGAACGAGCCCTTGCACAGGGTATTTTTAACTCAGGGTCTGCATTGGGTGGCGTGGTATCTGCGCCAGTTATTGCACTGCTCTATATACAATTTGGTTGGCAAGGCACATTTATCGCCATTGGTGCGCTAGGTTTTGTGTGGTTGATACCGTGGTGGGTTATTGCCAAATCTTCCCCCGATAGTCATCCATGGTTATCTGCTGAGGAGCGCGAATATATCCTCACTGGGCAAAAAGTAGACGACGAAGAATATGAAGCCGCAGCGCCAAGTTGGTTGGAGATGTTGCGCTACAGGCAAAGTTGGGCAGTTATTGCATCTAGGTTTTTCATTGACCCTGTTTGGTGGCTATTTGTCTCTTGGCTGCCCATTTATCTAGCTGATCAATTTGGCTTTGATATCAAACAAATTGGTCTCTTTGCATGGGTTCCTTATGCGGGGGCTGCGATAGGGGCAGTATTTGGCGGCTGGTTAGCCGGAAGGCTGCTGAAAAACGGTTGGTCGGTAAATAAGACAAGAAAATTCACAATAACGGTCGGCGGAATAATTATGCTGCCAGCCTTGTTAGCGACAGCGGCAGCCTCTGACCCGTTAGTTGCTGTGTTGTTAATCGCGGTTATCTTATTCGGCTTTCAACTTGCCATCGGCAATATTCAAACACTACCAAGCGACTTTTTTGCGGGTAAGTCAGTGGGCTCCTTAGCTGGGGTTGGCGGAACCGCAGCCGTTGTCGGCGTTTTGATAACAACTTGGATAGTGACGGCTATAACTACAACTTCCTATGTACCGTTTTTTGTCTTAGGTGCGTTGCTAGTTCCATTGGCAGTCGCTTCAGTGTGGATATTCGGCGGGACTATTAAGCCCGTGAAAGAAAAAATTTAGGAATACGAAAGGTGAATACATGAACTTAACAAACAAAGTAGCGATCGTAGCTGGCGGCGCAAGAGATATTGGTCGGGCAGTGTCCGAGAAACTGGCTGCGGAAGGTGTAAAAGTAGTCGTTAATTATTGTAATAGTGAAGACAATGCACTGGCTACAGTCGAGGCTATTAAACAGGCTGGTGGTGAAGCAATTGCGGTTCAAGGTGATATGACTGTTGCCGCGGATGTGGCTAACCTCGTTGATGTAGCCAAGGCAACATATGGCGATGCCATTGATATGCTGGTGAATGTAGTAGGCGGGCTTGTCGCCAGAAAACCGCTACTTGAAATGGACGAAGAGTTTTTTGAACATGTAATGAAGCTCAATGTGACTAGTACATTTTTGACCACAAAGGCAGTTATACCGCATATGAGTAGCGGTAGCGCAATTGTGAACTTTGCTTCACAGGCCGGTCGAGACGGCGGCGGTCCAGGGGCTGCTGCATATGGCACTTCAAAAGGCGCTGTGATGACTTTTACGCGCGCAATGGCCAAAGAGTTTGGACCGCAGAATATTAGAGTGAACTGCGTTTGCCCCGGCATGATTAGTACGGCGTTCCATGACACCTTTACTAAGGACGAAGTCCGCGCGAATGTTGCAGCAGGCACTACGCTGAGGCGCGAAGGAAATGCGGGTGAGGTTGCCGACCTTGTAGCTTACCTAGTATCCGCTGAATCTAGTTTTTTGAACGGCGTTAGTCTGGACATAAACGGCGGGACTATTTTTTCATAGTCTCAATTCGTTGATACGCTGCAAAAGAGGTGGACATGCTTCTACCCTGTATGGATTAGCTACCGATCATCTAAGGACTTAAGTAATAAACCTTAAGCCCATATTTATAATTACTCCAGATTTAGCTGTGGGTATCGTCTGTAAGGATAGAAGCCCCTAACTTGCAAAAAGGTGCTGGCTAATGTTTGTGGAAACACCACAAATAAGATGCTAGCTTCAAGTTGTCGGTAATTTCTTTGGGAGAACGAGATTATGAGCGAATCCATACAAGAGTCTGTGCAACCATCCTTAGCAGACGTAAACCCCGC
>Ga0115564_10003299_pt1 | contig 13587 bp, 10 predicted proteins | sample COGITO_mtgs_1105_7_FD_88680 | JGI IMG/M metagenome (GOLD analysis project Ga0115564, IMG submission 88680) | Pelagic marine microbial communities from North Sea - COGITO_mtgs_110523 | ecosystem: Environmental > Aquatic > Marine > Epipelagic | place: Germany:Helgoland, sampling site Kabeltonne...
ACATCTATACATTCCATTTATTTTACTAGTATCATTTACTGGCTTTTCTCAAGTAGAAGAAGTTGAGCCTGATGACCTTATCAAAACGATTACTTTTAAAAGCAATACGAATCAATCGGAGTTGCCGATTTTGACCCTTAATGAGCGTCTGTATTTAGAATTTGACGTGCTTAGCCCAGATGAGGACGATTATTATTATGTCATTGAACATTATAATTACGATTGGACTAAATCCAACCTAATGAAGTCCGAGTATCTTAAGGGTCTCGATAATTTACGGATTGTCAATTATGAAAATTCTTTTAATACCTATCAGATTTATTCTAATTACTGGCTCCAAATTCCCAACAAACAAACGCGACTCAAAGTAACCGGAAATTATTTGATTAAAATTTTTGATGAAGATGATGAAATTGTTTTTAGTCGTAAGTTTATGGTTTATGAAAATCTGGCCAATGTGGGCGTACAGCTTAAACGCTCTCGAGATGTTAGGGACGTAAATACGAAACAATCGGTTGATTTTGTGATAAATACGACCAACTTCAGTTTTAACAACCCCAAACAAACCGTCAACACCGTCATACTTCAAAACAACAATTTAAAAACAGCAATTTCAGGTCTGAAACCTCAATATATTCTAGGCAATGAATTGATATACCGCTACACGACTGAATCCTCTTTTTGGGGCGGAAATGAGTATTTATATTTTGAAACTAAAGATGTCAGAGGGACTAATTTAGGCGTGCAGTTTACCGATTTGGAAGACTTATATCACAGTTTTTTATATTTAGACGGCAATCGTTATAACAGAGGTTATACCTACAATCCTGACATCAATGGAAATTTTCAAATTACTATTTTAGATCGTGACAACCCATCTATTGAGGCCGATTATACGGTGGTTCATTTTTCGCTGCTAAATCCAGAATTGTCAAATGAATCCATCTACGTGTATGGAGCCTATAACAATTATACCATAAACGCCTCAAATGAGATGGTTTTCAACCCAGACAGCGGGGTTTATGAAATCGATATAAAACTCAAACAAGGATTTTATAACTATAAATACGTTCTTGTAAATGCGCAAGGAGAATTAGAGGAAGGCGTGATTAGCGGTGATTTTTATGAAACCGAAAACAATTATAAAGTACTCGTTTATTATAGAGATTTGGGCGCACGTTACGACCGCATTGTAGGTTTTGGAGAAGGCAGCTCCACACAAATTGGCAACTAGGGCGTTTTTAACTTTTATAAGTTGACATCAACTTTTATCGGGCTTAGAAAATATATCACAGCTTTTGATGAAATAATTTTTTAGTTTGACTAAATTTAGTATTTTTATACGCTATGATAGAACAAATCACCAAAGGCATAAAAATTTCGATTGAAACTGAGTTTGAAGGAACCTTCTACAAAGAGGAATGTATTCATTATGCGTTTAGCTATGAAATCATGATTGAAAATCAGAGTCATGAGATCGCCCAACTGATCGCAAGAAAATGGACTATCATGGAAGCCCTGAATGAAAATGAAGTCGTCACCGGCGAAGGCGTTGTTGGCGAAAAACCCATTCTTCTTCCTGGCGATCGCCATAACTACACTTCTGGATGTGTTTTAAAATCGCCCTTTGGTGCTATGAAAGGCAGCTATTTAATGGTGAACCCTTCCAACTCAAAACAGTTCAAAGTGACCATTCCAACTTTTAAATTAAGTGCCTCATTTGCACAAAATTAAACTGTATTTAAAACTCAAACACCGACTATAAAGTGTAGTTTTACACTTTAAATACACACAAGAAAACACACACTAAAAAAACAAACATCATGGGAAAAGGATTTTTTAAGGCTCCAGTTGCAATAAACGAACCCGTCAAATCATACAAACCAGGTTCTCCTGAACGTGAAGAAGTACTCGCAACTTATAAAGCAATGCTAAAGGAAACTTTAGAAGTGCCTATGTATATAAACGGGAAAGATGTCAAATCTGGAAATACCCAGACCATGAGTCCTCCACACGATCACCAACACATTTTAGGGTCGTATCATACTGCTGAAAAAGCACATGTAGAAACAGCAATCGCGACCGCTTTGGAAGCGCGAAAGTCTTGGTCGCAATTGCCTTGGGAACAACGTGCAGGGATTTTTCTTCGTGCTGCTGAATTGATTGCAGGGCCTTACCGAGCAAAAATCAACGCGTCCACAATGGTTGGGCAGTCGAAAACAGTTTTTCAAGCAGAGATTGATGCCGCTTGTGAATTTATCGATTTTTTAAGATTCAACGTTCAGTTTATGATCGATATTTATAAGGACCAACCACAAAGTACAAGTGACGCATGGAACCGCATCGAGTACCGTCCTTTAGAAGGATTTACGTATGCTGTATCGCCATTTAACTTTACATCCATCGCAGGGAATCTTCCAGCGTGTATGGCATTGATGGGGAATGTAGTGGTTTGGAAACCGAGTGATAGCCAAGCCTATTCTGCAAAGGTTATTATGGATGTTTTTGAAGAAGCTGGTGTGCCTCCAGGAGTTATTAATGTGGTTTTTGGAGATCCGGTCATGATTACAGATACTGTTTTGGCAAGTCCTGATTTTTCTGGACTTCACTTTACGGGTTCGACTCATATATTTAAAGAACTTTGGAAACAAATTGGGAATAATATTCATAATTATAAAACCTATCCGCGTATTGTTGGGGAAACAGGTGGTAAAGATTTTATCGTTGCCCACCCTTCGGCGAATGCCAAGCAGGTTGCCACTGGAATGCTGCGAGGCGCTTTTGAATTTCAAGGGCAAAAATGCAGTGCTGCTTCTAGATCTTATATTCCACAGAGTTTGTGGCCGGAAATTAAAGCCTTTATGATTGCCGAAATGAAAACCTTTAAAATGGGATCTCCAGATGATTTAAGCAATTTTATTACGGCGGTGATTCACGAAGGTTCATTTGACAAACTTGCAGGTTTTATTGACCGTGCAAAAGAAGATTCTGATGCCACTATAATTGCTGGAGGAAACTACGACAAGAGTAAAGGGTACTTTATTGAACCAACGCTTATTGAAACGACCAACCCTAAGTATGCCACCATGAGTACCGAATTATTTGGTCCTGTAATGACGGTTTATGTGTATGAAGACGACGCTTTTGAAGCGACTTTAAAATTAGTGGATGAAACTAGCGAATATGCCCTCACCGGTGCGATCTTTTCAACTGACCGATACGCAGCTACTTTAGCAACTAAGCTGCTAGAAAATGCCGCAGGAAACTTTTATATAAATGACAAGCCTTCGGGTGCTGTTGTTGGACAACAACCTTTTGGAGGCGCTCGTGCTTCTGGAACCAACGACAAAGCAGGATCTGCTCAGAATTTATTACGTTGGATTTCACCACGAATGATCAAAGAAACATTTGTGACACCAACCGACTATCGTTATCCTTTTTTAGGAGAATAATTAATTAATTTCAATTAAAGAGGCTGTCTAAAAAGACGTTGCTTTGTCAATCTGAACCTGACTACCGTCTGGAAGTCCTGCCTCTCGGCAGACCAGCCTACCGTCAGGCAGGTTCAGAATGACAGAAATTGTACTTTAAAATAAAACATAAAAAGGGGCTGTCTTTTCAGACAGCCCCTTTTTAGCATTTAATACTTTTAGATTTTGATTGCACTAATTAATCAAAAGCTTGAGTTCCTCCTACATGTACTTCTTGCACGTTGTAAATATCGTAATGCGGAGAATCTGTATGGGTTGTCCCAAAGTAATCATTAAAGGTTTTAGTGTAGGTGTTTCTTACATACACAATAACCTTCAATTCATTCATGTCATCTATATTAGAAGGCAAATCAAGCCCTGTAAAGGATCGTGTAAAAACACATCCACCAGCTGCATTGGAGCTCGGAATGACATCCCCTAACTGATCTGTATAAACTTCTCGTAAAACATCTCTGTGTACATAGTTAGCTCCATCAGAAGAACCCTGTTGCGGAGTAGAAGTTGTGACGTTGTCTTCTACTAAATAGACCATTAACTTTACTTCTTCATCAGGGGTTGCTTTAAATCCAACTTTGACTTCTAAATTCAATTTCCCCCCTACTATAGCTGACTCCACTGCTAAACCAAGAGTTGCTTCCTCAGCCAATTCAGTATCCACCTGTGTCATACCTGGAAAATTCCATCGTGTATCAGGGCCGTTTACATAAACTGTTGGAAAGCCTGTGACGTTGTAGTAATCAGACCAGTAAGCTGTTTCTGGAATTTCCATAGGATCGCCTCCACTCGCATGGAAGCCAACTCCAAATATATTTGAATTCCCACTTGTTGCAGTCATAATTGCGGCTCCAGCCGGTGGACATTGTGAACACCACGTCCCTGTAAAATCTTCTAAAAGAACTTTCTTTGTATAGGTACTAGGAGCACCAGTATCGGATGTAACATTCAAAGTTACCGTACTGGACGTTAATCCTAGGTAAGTGGCTACAAAATCATAATTGCCGTTTGCCGTAAATGGGTACGGATTGGTGGTCGTAACCACTCCATTTACCGTCACTTCTGCCTCTGTTGTGACTACATTGTTAAAGTTATCTGTAACAACAAAAGTTGCTGAGTCAGTGTTGCTATAACAAACTTTATCAAAACTTAGAACAATACTCGTCGGTGGAGTATCAGTTACAGTAACTGTGAGAGTATTAGATGTTATCTCTTTGTACGCAGCGACTACTTGGTATGTTCCTTCTTGACTAAATGAAATTGGATTTGAAGCAGCAACACCATCTAATTTAAAAGTGGATTGACTGGACAAATCTTCATCTGAATTGCCTTTAACAACAAATACGACCTGAGAGCCCGTGTTGACATCGGTAACAACCGTTGATAAAGTGATGGAAGTTACTGGATCGACACCAGTTCCGCCGCCGCCGCCATTATCATCGCTTTTAGAACAACTAAATACTAAAAATCCGATGAGGATAAATTTTAAAAAAATAAGTTTTTTCATAACGTTATGTTAAATTAATAATTAAATAGATTTGTTTGTTAACACAATATTATGAAAAAAATCATTAAAACTAAGGAGTTTTAACAAAATAATGATAAGTTTGTGCTGAATATAAAAAAATTGTTATGAAAAAAATTATATATATTTTAGTATTTAGTTTAAACTTCGCTCTTTTCGCACAAGAACAATTACCCAACACAACTCTTAAAACACTTTCAGGCTCCAACACAACCCTCACTGAAATTGCAGAAGACAATGACCTTATCGTTGTTTCTCTATGGGCCACATGGTGTGTTCCCTGTAAAAACGAATTAGATGCCGTTGCAGATGTTTATGATGATTGGGTTTCAGAAACAGGCGTAAAATACTACGCAGTTTCTATTGACGATTCCAGAACTGGCAAACGGGTAAAACCAATGATTAATGGTAAAGGTTGGGAGTTTGAAATTTTACTTGATGAAAACAGTGATTTAAAACGTGCCTTTGGAGTCAGTACAGTTCCTTACACAATTATCGTTAAGTCAGGTGAAATTGTTTACAAACACACTGGTTATACCCCAGGCTATGAAGATGAACTTTACGATCAAATCGTAGCTTTTAAAAATTAATTTTTAGAATTTACCCGAATACGCTACAAAACGAAAAAATGCTTTGATAGCCTTTCAAAATTAATATCATATTCTATCTAAATTTATAAAACGTATTAAAATGAATAAACATATATACACAATCCTTGTTTTTTTTATTTCAGTAGCGATCCACTCACAGGAAACGGAAGAAAAAAGTAGGTTTGATGAAATTAGTGAACGTCTCAATGTTAGCATAGAGTCTAATGGGCAATGGTATTTGAATGATGAAAAGTTTGAAGATTTTGATGAAGAGGAAAGATTAAGGGCTAATAGTTATTTAAGAATCGATTATCAAATTTCAGATCGTTTTTCTAGTGGATTTCAATTAGAAAGTTATGTTCCAGAACCTTTACTGAATTACAGTAAAATATTTGATAAAGAGATAGGCTTAGGAACCTTCTATCTAAATTACAGTACGAAAAAATTGGACATTACGCTTGGACATTATTATGTCCAGTTTGGAAGTGGACTTATTTTACGTACTTGGGAAGACCGCGCTCTGGGAGTCAATAATGCACTGAGAGGTGGGAAGATTGTTTATGACCCAACGAATTCCTTACGATTAACAGCACTTTATGGCAAACAACGAAAAGGATTTGACGTCTCGGACTCTGAAGTTTTTGGATTTGAGACTCAATTTGACATTGCGGATGCTTTTCAGCTAGAAAACCTTAACAGCCTCAAACTAGGACTAAGTTATGTAGGAAAACAAGAACGCTATAATAAAGAGAGTCTTATTGGAGGTTCTCAACCCACAATTGAGATACCCGAACTTGTGAATGCATTTGGAGCGTATCTAGATTTAGAATACAAAAATTTATACTCCAACTTTGAATATATATATAAAAGTAAAGATGCGCGTCTTAATAACGTGATTCCAAATATAGTATCATTTTCAGAAGAAGCCTTATTTGATGGGAATGCAATTACATGGAATGCTGGCTATTCTCAAAAAGGTTTTGGAATTGGTTATACCTTTAGACGACTTGAAAATATGCGCTTCTTTTCCGAGAGAAGTGCTCTAAATCTTAACAACAATCCAACAACTCAGCTGAGTATGAACTACTTACCTGCATTGACCAAACAACACGATTATACACTTGCAAACATCTATATATATCAAGCCCAACCAGGGTTAGTTATTGAAAATTATGGCACTCCATTAATCAAATCTGGGGAAATTGGACATTCCGTAGATGTGTTTTATAAAATAAAAAAAGGAACTCTTTTAGGAGGTAAATACGGTACAAAACTGAATGTAAATTGGTCTTATTGGGCAAATCTCACAACGAGTTATTCCGATCCTTCTGGAACACTTTATTTTACTGGAGATGATTTAACTTATGAAACAGAACTATTGAATTTTGATGACAAGCTGTATTCAGAAATCAATGCAGAAATACGCAAGAAATGGTCTCCAAAATTAAAATCCATTTTCACCTATATAAACCTCAATTACAACAAAGGGTTTTTAGAATCTAAAGGAGCTGATGATTTTGTAAATGCTTGGATTGGAATTGCAGAAAGCACCTATAAATTTCAAGGAGGTAAATCCGTTCGATTGGAGTTACAACACCTTTCTACAAACGATGATGCCCGAAACTGGGCAGGAGGCACAATAGAGTATTTTTTTAATTCAAAGTTTGGAATCTATTTAAATGATTCTTATAACTATGAGGAGAGTAAGATTACCGAAAACACTGAAATTCATTTCTTTAATTTTGGAGGAAGTTTCACGAAAGGCTCCACCCGTGTGGGGATCAACTACGGACGGCAACGAGGGGGATTACTTTGCGTAGGTGGTGTCTGTAGACCGGTTAGTAAAAACACAGGGGTAACTCTTAATTTTGTGACTACTTTTTAATCTTAACCTTTATACTTAAGTGGGAGATGCACTATTTTTTTAGTTTCAAAAAAATCTTCTTCAAAATAAGCATTTAAATCGTAGAGTGTGGCTTTGGCATAGAGCTTAAGCTCTTCGGTTAAATCGCCACCTTTAAGATACAGAATACCATTCTTAATAGGGTGTACACTTTTTTTGGCAACTCTATTTTTGATCCAGCCTACAAAATCAGGCATGGTGGTGACGGCACGGCTAATGATAAAATCATACTGCCCTTGAATCGATTCGGCACGGGCATGAGTGGTGTAGATATTTTCAAGACCTAAACTTTCTGCAACGCCATTTACCACCTTTAACTTTTTATTGATACTGTCCACCAAATGAAATTTAACATCTGGGAACAAGATTGCCAATGGTACTCCAGGAAATCCACCACCGGTACCAATGTCTAAAATTTTAGTGCCCGCTTTGAACTGGATTAACTTAGCAATCGATAGAGAATGAAGGACATGACGCAGATACAAGGCTTCAATATCTTTCCTTGAAATAACATTAATTTGTGAATTCCAATCTTCATAAAGCCCTTGCAATGCTTCAAACTGCTTGAGTTGAATATCGGAGAGATTGGGGAAATATTTCTGAATTAAAAGCATGACTTGGTATATTTTCAGCAAAAATAGCCATTAATCTGTTAAATATTGTAAAACCTCACGTTCTAAACTTTTTTATTATTTATATTTGAAAAATATTTTCATCAGAGACAACAAATACAACTCATGACAAAATCAACAATCACATTTTCAAGAACAGATTCTGCTAAGTTTTTTAAGACTTTGAACAGTAGAGTCAATAATTATTTTAAAGAAAATAAAATTAATCGCTCAGGCAATTGGAAACTTTGGATTAAAACGATCGTTATGTTTTCGATTTTTTTAGTGCCTTATTTTTTGATACTTACAATCGATATGCCGGGATGGTTACAAATCTTGTTTACGGTTGTGATGGGCGTTGGCATGGCTGGCGTTGGCATGAATGTGATGCATGATGGGAATCATGGTTCGTTTTCAAATAAATCATGGATTAACAACATTATGGGAGGTAGTATTTATATCCTTGCAGGAAATGTTTACAATTGGAAAGTGCAACACAATGTACTGCACCATACTTATACCAACATTCCTGGACATGACGAAGATTTAGATGCGGGTCGTGTACTGCGATTTACCAAAAGCACCGAGTGGAAACGCCACCATAAATTTCAACATATTTACTCTGTTTTGCTCTACGGTTTATTAACCATCAACTGGGCAATCACCACTGATTTTTTACAGATGAAACGCTATATGAAACGCAAACTTTCTTATGGTAAATTTCCAAACCCATTCTTAAACTGGAGTACCTTAGTGGTTTCTAAAGTGATTTATTTAAGTTTATGGATTGTACTTCCAATGCTGATTTTAGACATGGCTTGGTACAAGGTTTTATTAGGATTCTTCGTCATGCATTACACGGCTGGACTGATTCTTAGTATGGTTTTCCAACTGGCACATATTATGGACGAGGCAGAAATGCCAATGCCAGAAACGAATGGTACAATGAAAAACACTTGGGCGATTCATCAGCTAAAAACGACAGTGAATTTTTCACCAAAAAACAAATTGGTAAACTGGTTTACAGGCGGATTAAATCACCAAGTTGAGCACCATATTTTTCCAAATATCTCACATGTTCATTATGGTAAAATCGCTGAAATTGTAAAGAAAACAGCAAAAGAATTTAATTTACCCTACAACGAGTTTGAAACAACTAGAAAAGCAATCATAGCTCATTTTAAATATTTAAAAGAAATGGGTGTAAAACCCGTATTACAAGCATAATAGAATCACAATGAACCAATTACTTTCTGAAAGAATTTTAAACATGGCCACGTCTGCGACCCTAGCGATGGCGGCCAAAGCAAGAGAACTAAAAGCCGAAGGCAAAGACATTATAGGATTAAGTTTGGGAGAACCCGACTTTAATACGCCAGAATTCATTAAAGACGCTGCCAAAACAGCGATTGATGAAGACTATAACTCCTACACGCCTGTAGATGGATATGCGGAATTGAAGCAAGCCATTATCACCAAGTTCAAGCGTGACAATAATATTAGTTACCAACCTTCTCAAATCGTGGTTTCAACGGGGGCAAAACAATGTTTGGCCAATGTAGCATTGGTCATGCTCAACGAAGGAGACGAGGTGATTTTACCCTGCCCTTACTGGGTAAGCTATGCGGATATCGTGAAATTATCCGATGGGGTGCCCGTAGAAGTTGTAACCTCTATTGAGAATGACTTCAAAATGACACCTCAACAATTAGAAGCTGCCATTACGCCAAAAACAAAAATGATTTGGTTTAGTTCCCCTTGCAATCCTAGTGGATCTGTTTACAGCAAATCTGAATTGCGAGCACTGGCAGATGTGTTGAAAAATTATCCAAATATTTACATCGTTTCAGATGAAATATATGAGCATATCAATTTTGTTGGAGGCCATGCAAGTATGGCTGAATTTGAAGATATGTACGACAGAACTATTACCATTAACGGGGTTTCAAAAGCCTTTGCAATGACGGGATGGCGTATTGGATTTCTTGGAGCTCCAGAAGCAATTGCACGTGCGTGTAACAAAATGCAAGGACAAATTACAAGTGGTGCCAATTGTATTGCACAACGTGCCGTAATTACGGCCTTAGAAGCATCGCCTACGAAAGTTCAGTATATGATTGACGAATTTAAAGTACGTCGTGATTTAATTCTTGGATTATTAAAAGATATTGATGGGTTTACATGCAACACACCAGAAGGTGCTTTTTATGTATTTCCAGATGTAACTGCCTTTTTTGGTAAAACATTTAATGGTACGCTTATTAAAAATGCCACTGACTTTTCATTGTATTTATTAGAAGCTGCCTTGGTTGCGACCGTCACAGGAGATGCATTTGGAAACCCAAACTGTATCCGTATTTCGTATGCTGCGTCTCAAGATCAAATTATTGAAGCGGTCAATCGTATTAAAAAAGCAGTGAGCTAAATTTATTATTGAGTTAAGGATTAAATCGCTGCTATTTTATTGTTGATATACTAATTTGGACATTACCTTTTTTACTGACCTAGCCATACCGTGATCCGATACGTCCATCATCGTTACCTATTGTATAGATTCTGAATCAAGTTCAGAATGACAAGGTGGTGTTAGTTTTATCTGTTTCTCCAGAAGAAAGGGGTGAATAGAATAAGGACTGTAAATAATTCCAATCGACCTATAAGCATTAAGAAAGCAGCCCACCATTTTCCAGCAGCAGGCATTTCAAAAAAGTTATGAGATGGGCCAAACTCTCCGAGAGCGGGTCCAACGTTCCCTAAACTGGAGGCAGCAACACCAATAGCGGATTGAAAGTCGAGACCCAAAAGCGCAAACCCTAAAGATCCCACAATAAAGGATAACATATAGAGTATAAAAAACCCAAGCACATTAAACACGATTTCTCCTGAAACAGATTTGTTATTGTAGCGAACAGGCAAAATTGCACTTGGATGCAGAGAGCGTTTAAACTCTAAAAAACCATTTTTCAGAAGAATAAGGTGTCGAACTAATTTTACCCCCCCAGAAGTACTTCCGGCGGAACCTCCTAAAAACATCAAACCAAAGAAGAATACAAGCAAAAACGGTGCCCATAAGGTGTAATCTGCTGTTACAAATCCCGTAGTGGTGACAATCGCTACCACTTGAAAAAGTGCGTGTCTAAAAGAGCCTTCACCAATGCCCCAAACCATGGGATGGTCGAATACTGAAGTGCTATCTAAGAAAGAATTGTAATAAATAATTCCACCAACAATTAGTGTGAAAATTACTATAAATTTAAAATATAATTTGAATTCTTCGTCCCTTACAACTTTGCTTACATTTCCTTTGAATGCGAAATAACTCAGCACGAAATTGGTTCCCGCCAAAAACATGAATAGGATAATGATATACTGTATCATCGGCGAATCATTCCAATACGCCATACTTGCATTTTTGGTTGAAAACCCTCCTGTAGAGAGCGTACTCATAGAATGGTTAAGCGCATCAAAAAAGGACATGCCTGCTAGCGACAGAAACAAGGTTTCGGCGGCTGTATATCCAAAATAAATAAGCCACAATCGTTTGGCAGTATCCGTGATTCTAGGGTGCAATTTATCGGCACTCGGCCCAGGAGCTTCTGCTGCAAAAAGCTGCATCCCTCCGATTCCTAAAAGTGGTAAAATTGCAATGGCTAATACAATAATTCCCATCCCCCCGATCCAATGGGTTAAACTTCTCCAGAACAACACGCCTTTTGGAAGTGATTCTATATCATTTAATATGGTAGAACCCGTAGTGGTATACCCCGAAATCGTTTCGAAAATAGCATTTGTGAAATCTGGAATTGCGCCTGTAAACAGGTATGGAAGTGTTCCGGACAAGGTCATCACAATCCATCCGAAAGCGACTACCAAATACCCCTCACGTTTGTTCATTTCTTTGGTGTGATTCTTAGTACAAAGCATGGATAATACTCCAAACAGCAACACAGAAATACCTGCTAGAAATAAATTAAAAGTTGCACCATCTTTGTAACAAAAACTTAAGAGCGCTGCTAACAACATAAAGCCACCATTGAACAATAACAAGAGTCCAAAGAAGTGAAATATAATTTTATAATTGAGTTTCATCAGTGCAGGTTAATAAAAGTAACTCTCTATTTTTTTAATAGACTGAGGCAAGCAACAGACCACAACGCGGTCGCCAGAAACGATTTTGAAATCTCCTAAGGCGATAAACCCTTCTTCATTTCGGATCACGCCACCAATAATAGCGGATAAAGGAAATTCGATTTCTTTAATATATTTATCACATATTTTTGACGTTGGATTCACAACAAATTCGAGCAGCTCGGCTTCCATATTGCTCAATTTGGTCATCGCAACCACTTCGCCCCGACGGATATATCTAAAAATACTATTCGCTGCAAGGAGTTTTTTATTAATCAAGGTATCGACTCCAATAGAGTGCGAAAGCTCATAATAGTCCATATTCTCAACCAATGCAATGGTTTTTTTGATGCCCTTAGATTTGGCAACCAAACACGACATGATATTGGTCTCAGAATTTCCAGTCACGGAAATAAAAGCATCCATATCTTTAATGTTTTCTTCCTCTAAAAGCGCAACATTGCGTCCATCGCCATTAATCACTAAGGTATTTGGAAGCTGTTCCGCCAAATCAAAAGCCCTGTCTTTTAGTTTTTCAACGAGTTTAATATTGAAATTTTTAGAGAGATCACAAGCCGTTTTAAAGCCAATCTTACCCCCTCCTAAAATCATTATATCTTTAATTTCTGTTTTTTTCTTTCCTGTCAGTTTACACAACTCTTCATCTCCTCCTTTTGAGGTGATAAAAACAACACGATCTCCATCCTTAAAAACAGTATCTCCTCTAGGAATAATAGTTGAATGAGATCCAAATCGCTGAATGGCGATGGGTATAAAATGGATATCTGAAAGCAATTGTGCTGCAACCTTAACTGATTTATTTATGATTTTGGCATCTTTTGAAAGAGACAACCCAAGCATGGTCAAAGCCCCTTTTTCAAACTCATAGGTGTCATTAAACACAGACTGACTTAACAATAACTCAATTTCAGCAGCTGCGAGAGATTCAGGAGAAATAAGCTCGTCAATACCAAATTTGGTAAAACCAACCTCATCCTTATGGTTTATAAATTCTGGATTCGAAATTCGTGCAATGGTCCGTTTGGCACCCAACTGTTTTGCCAATACACAAGCTGTGATATTAGACGTTTCGGAAGAAGTTACGGATATAAATAAATCTGAATTTAGAATTCGAGCATCTTTCAATACAGAAATTGAAGTTGCATCGCCTTTAATTACTTTTATATCCAAATGAGTGTCTGCATAAGCGAGACTGTCTTTATTCAGATCTATAAGCGTGATTTCTTGTGATTCGTAAGATAAAAGCTTCGCTAAATGAAACCCGACTTCACCTGCGCCGGCTATAATAATTTTCATTAATTATCAATTAAAAAGATGCGCAAAT
>Ga0115564_10003304_pt1 | contig 13572 bp, 14 predicted proteins | sample COGITO_mtgs_1105_7_FD_88680 | JGI IMG/M metagenome (GOLD analysis project Ga0115564, IMG submission 88680) | Pelagic marine microbial communities from North Sea - COGITO_mtgs_110523 | ecosystem: Environmental > Aquatic > Marine > Epipelagic | place: Germany:Helgoland, sampling site Kabeltonne...
AGCCACCAGAAGTAATATGGAGATTGCTCAACTTTGTAAGCAACTGGGTTTTTGTAGCTTCCAAAAGTTGGATGCTGTGAGATGAAAAAACGCTTCATTAAAGCAGCCTTTTTAACACTGAAATCAATATGCATTATGGCACATTTTGTTCTATCAGCAATTAAACTCTCTAATGGCTGATAGATGCTAGGACACCTCTTATATGCGATACTTATTATGTTGCTGATGACAGTGACTTGAACAATCAGAGAGGACACAGACATGATCGTAAAACTAATGAAACCAAGCGATAAAAGTACACCTGCCGAGTTGCAAGATATCGCTATCAGCAACCAAAATATAGTTGGGCAAATAAAGCATCAACTAATGTTACTTAAGTATCAATCAGGCTTAGACACGCGGCTTGCGCTGCGAGAAGTATTGCAACTGGAGCGACAGACTAAAAGCAATTTAAAGCGCTTGATGCCTGATTATATGGCTTTGTGAGGAATAAATTGCCAAATGGCGGGTATTGCTTGAAATATTTATAGAGAGTGGCATCACGGCGCTACTCTCTCGTTCTGTCAATTACATATTTACATTGTATGAAACTGTGTGAAAACGCTAAAAAACGCGGGTACAGGTGTACGCATTTGTTAGTACACGAACTCTAAACTTGCGACCGAAATGATCTCTCTCGGATCTTAGTAGCATTTGCCAACGATGGCGCCAGCTAACTCGCTCAGTGCTACATCATCGAATACTGGTTGCTCAGATAGGGTGCCGCCATTCCTTCGCCCTTTATTCATGATAGCAAGTCGCGCCGCGCCTTCTGCAGCTTGATCTGCTTTTTTTGCTGTTTGATACGTTCTTGTTGTTGGCGTAGCGCTTTGAGCCTTGTATCCAGTGCATCCAGTCGCTCAGTCAATTGCTTTTGATGTGATTGGTTCAATGTATGCTGTGCCCTTGCCATTTGTTTTGCGCTGCCTTTCGAAGCTCATCTTCGCAAAGACGCTGCAGAGCTTGCAGATTGCGCCCTGCGTACATGGAATAGGGTCGATCACTGGTTAAGAACGCATCGGCGTAAAAACCCAGCTTATTAGCGCATACAGCAAGGGCACCGGCGCTGGGTTGTAAGCCCCTGAACCGCAAAGTGCGCATATAACCTTCACCTCTGCAAAGCCAACGCTCACAAAAGTCTTGTTCATTCTCAGCTAAACCCTCACCAATAACGAGGTTGCAAATTTTTTCGATAATCAGTTGTTCAGTCATAGCATCTCCTTAATATTATTTATCAACACAATATATGTATATTCTATGTGCTCCTCGTACCGAGGAAGCAGTGCAATGCTGTTTTGATGTTCGCTCACGCTCATCACACAGCATTCACGCAATTTTTATTGCAAAGTATTTTCTTATGATATTGCAAGGAGCAGAATAGATCACGCCCCGTAGGGCGTGGATCTGTCATTGCACATCACTTTGAACAGGCTGTAATCACTTAACCCTCTACATTGAGGGAAGAGCAGGTTTTGCTATCATCTCTATTACAAGCTCATCATACGCATACTTGGGACCGATACAGCGCAGTTACCCCAAGTATCGACGGTCACCAATCGGCGTGTCATCCGTCTCACTTTTCCTAAAGCCCATCTCTGAGCCTCAACCTTACGACGATGGAAATCCTATCACGCAGGATTTGAGGCATCCACCAGCCGCCCAGTGGGTAGTCCATCGAAGTTAGAGAACCGGCACTCTTGCTAACCGTCACACATCAGAACGGGTTTCACAGCGTAATTACATTCGGCACGCCAACCTTGATCCAGTTTAGTCTGCGCTTCTGCGCCCCTATGTTTATTTATCAACACATCAGAAAATCCAGAATTTTCTGGTTCACAGAAATCTGTAGAATGTTATACATTATGTAATCTCTAACATTTTAGCTTTCGATTGAAATACTTCGGGAACTTAATTCGAACAGTGCTTCGAATATGCGGGATTGTGATGGCAATACAGACCATCTGCCGTTGATAGGTGGTAAAGTTTGCCACAAGACCTGAAAATGTTAAAAGTTCGTTTTTTGATTTCCGGTCAGCGCCAGAAAGTCTATCAAATTGTTCCTGATAAACATAAACAAAATCGAATTCCGCATCAGAGTGAATTGCTTTGACATCCTAACAATCCAACAAAACTGTTGGAAATGTCTGAAAGACCATTTTTAGAAAATAGTAATCGAATACCATAAAACGAAATCGGTATTGTGATTTTAGACGGTTTTCCTGTTTTTGATGGGCACTGTTTGGTTGTTCCGCATAGTGTTTGTGCGGACTATCTTTAGTCCACGGAAGAAGAAGTGATTGGACTGCAAAAATTAGTGATCGAAACTAAGAGTTACCTCAATTTATAAAGTGCTGTATCGTTCAGAAGAACTTAGGAAGGCGAAGTGGAGTTTCTGCGATGAATTTACAGGAGAGATGGCAAGTTTATCTATCTGCATTGAAATCCAAAGAACATGTTGAGATTGAACACTTGGAATTTCCATCTGCTCCTGGCAACACGACAGATCGGATCTTGTGTATATACAAGGAAAGCAACGAAAAATATTTCTTGTCGGTTCAGGTGCCGGAAGTGCTCGGGTTAGCACAAAATTATCCGAATCCTGAGGACTATGAAGATGGCATAAATGGTGAATATGTCCGCATGCAACTTGGTGAATATTTGATTGGCTATGATTGTGAAATGTATGGAGGAGATGAAAATGTTTGTGAGTTTGCAGATATCTCTGATCCAAAAATTTCTGAATATCTATACAAAAATGGATGGGGTGAGGCAGGTCTTGAACTCTACGAAATAAACCTCCCCGACAAATTTGGAAATGCCTGGAATTTGTAAAATGTTCAAACAAAATCATGCAGAATTTTTGAACCAATTTTTCAAAAATACAAATCCGACTCAAATTCCTAATGATCCAGAGTTAACTGGCACAAGAGACTGGCAAGGTCGCAAACCGCTCACAGAGGAGGAAATATTATGTTTGGAGGCATTTTTATCTTTCATAAATGAATGTAAATTCATCTGCCGACAGACTTTGCCTAGTTCAAATATCGAAGGTATTTATCAGCAGGGTGATATCTTCATAAAAGTGTCGGATGAATGGGATGATGTCGAACAGCGGGTAATAGTCTATGCTACTCCGGTTACTTTTGATTTTACACAAAAATACCTGCTGAGCGCAGTAGAAGAGATAAAATTGATAATTCCAAGTCTGCTTTTCACAAACAAAAATGTTGGGGCAGTACCTAGAAATACTAAAAGAGAAGAACAGATCGAAAAATTAATTTCGGATAGAATTCGTATAACAACGCTGAACAAATTTATTGGTTGGGGCAATCAAAAAAGGAAGAAACTTTTATGGAACGAAATAAATCGATTTGTTGATTTGTTGGGTGTGTATCCGACGAATAATCAAATCCTACATATGCATGGAATGCGTCATCCTAGTTTAAATGCCAGACTTACAGAACTCCGAGATGAAATAGAATTATTAGAGAAGAATATACCAATCCCCATTTTTGAAAGTATCGAAGATTTAACAAAAGAAGAATTTATTCTTTACGAGGCGATGATTGAATATTGCAGGAACATTAAATTCATTGGGGCATGTAAAGATCAAAACCAAAATGAAATTCTTGTATTTGAGACTGAAACAAATCTCCTTGTAGAATTGGCTTTGATAGAAGTTGCCACTCCTAATCTTGGTAAGAAATTAATGCCGCGTTGCATTCGGATGATTAAAGGGATTGATTTGACAAAAATTGACTTTTCAGAAGAACTTTCATCGAAGTATTTCTCGTCTTCAGAAAATGATACAGATCCAACATATGAGGCACCGGAATACCTTATGTGCTTTATCCATGATGCTCCTACCTTTGAGTTTATAAATGGTATACGCGCAATCAAAGAGATTGAACGACTTGTCCAATATGAAGAAAATTTACAAAACTTTCCAAGTTGACGTAACTTGGGATATGCTTAAATGCTGACGCTAAACAAAATGACTTAATGTTAGAGGTGCAATGTGAACTTACAACGAGCTATTGAAATAGCAGTAGATGCCCACAAAGACGTTGAGGACAAGGGTGGAAACCCTTACATTCTTCATCCATTGCGAGTAATGCTCTCGCTGGAAACTGAGGATGAAAAGATTGTAGGTGTACTGCATGATGTCGTTGAAGATGCTGAAGAATGGACGTTTGAGGAGTTAGAGACTGAAGGATTTTCCAAGGATGTTCTAGAAGGTCTTCGATCGGTGACCAAAATATCTGATGATGAAAATTATGATGAATTCGTCCAGAGAGCGTTGGCAAATAACATAGGACGAAGGGTTAAAATTGCTGATATCAAGGACAATTTAGATGTAACCCGAATAGATGAATTAACTGACAGAGATATAGCAAGGTTGAAGCGCTATAAAAAATCACTGAAAATTCTTCAAGAATGCCATTAAAGTTGCACGAAAAATTTATATAGGATGTTAGGGATGAAAGCGCACTAAAAAGGAACTTTTGAATGTCTTTATTCATGCTATTGATAAGCAGAAAGCATTTAAGATTTGAATTTCAACGTTTAAGTGCAAGTCTTTATTTTTAGACTACATTCCTCTAAACCAAACAGGTTTTTGATGCTCGTAATATCTCTCCAAATCAGGATAAAATGCAGAATGTACGGTGACAAAGCCTACCGCCTCTTCTAGCGAGTCTCCAAATTCGAATTGTTGGTAAACCCAAGGTTTGACAAGACCTCCGCCGCCGTAGTCATTAACATCTCCGCTGTCTTTGTGAATTTCTACACACTGATCTATGTTATCAACTAATTGACTCATTTTTAACGGTTCATCTGATTGTTGAAATCTCAAAACATAATCGGTTTCACCGTACTCATCGACAACTCTATACTTTATTATTCCTTCATCTATTCGAGCGCGCATAGAGGTAACATCCATAGTAGTAGATTTCAGAACAATTCGGCAAATTTCGGTTTCATTAAGCTTAAGGTCTGGTAAGTACTCGCCGCCCATCATCCAAGGATGAACTGCTGACTGGGCACTTTTTAGATCCTGATTTAACTCGCTTTGAAAAACCGCCGGATTTATAGGTTGATTACGAATATTTTTTTGGACAAATTCACCGCGAATTTGACCTTTTATTTTTGATCTCAGTTTTTCCTCAAGTGTAAGATCTTCAAAGTAACTCCGAGGGGCAAATTCCATATTGAAAGATTGCGTGTTCATGCATTTTCCCTGTATGTATTTTTTCTGTGTTTACTCAGTTTAAAAGTAAGTCCAACCTTCATCAGACTTAAATAATAATTCGTTTATATTTATGTTGAGGTCTGTTCTCGCTATTAGAACGCCGCCATCGCCACAGGTTACTCTGCAGAACACGGTATCAACATCATTCAAATCCGCCAACTTTAAAATGAAATGAAGACCGTCAAACTCTATTGGACAGTCGTCAATATAGGTGCTGCAAATTACGCTTACATTCAGATTATCAATATAATCCAAGGGTAAATCGAAAGCATCAACGCTGATCTCATTTTTGATGATATTGTCTAATTCGCCAATAAACTCTCGAATTGCATTCCTCATTGAGCCATTACCCACAATTCTTGCACATGATTACCTTTGTACGGTTCATGTAACATTAGTTAGATACAAAATCAGACAAAATTCTATAAATTATTACTTTTATCTTTCAGTTGAACGATCATATTTCGCGTGTCCGGGGTTCAAGTCCCTGTGCCGCTACCAAAATTTCAATTAATCAAAAGAAAAACAAATACGCAGTGCAGTTGAAAACTGCACAAGTAGTTGAAACGCAGTTTCGACTTTTATCGTTTAAATCAAAATATAATAGAATTAACAAACTCTTATATTTCAACACAAGTCATTGATTTATAAACCTTATGATTACTCAATCAATTCGGTTGTCCATCATAAATGTCAGACTTTAGTGTGTTGTTAGTAAAATATTATATTTGAGGTGAATTATGGCTCAAGCACAGACATTAACTGAAGTTCAACTACGGCGTTGTTTGAAGTGGTGTAAGATGCGCCGGCACAGCGCACGCGACACAACTATCTTCTATGTGAGCTATTATGCTGGACTGCGTGCCAAAGAAATCGCTGCACTGACGGTGGGCAACTTGTTCGATGACACAGGTGCAGTACGTGAGCAGTTCGTTCTAGATTCAAATCAAACTAAAGGTGCCAAAACGCGTACAGTTTGGATTAACGCCAAGTTGCGCCGTCAGTTGGAGCAGTTTCGCAAACATTTACCATCCAAACATACAAACGATGCGCTGTTCCAAAGTCAAAAGGGTGGAGCGTTCAGTGCAAACACAATGACGCAGCTATTTCTCAACATCTATCGTGCTGCTGGATTTGAGAATGCCAGTTCACATAGTGGTAGACGAACATTCATCACTGAGTTGGCAAGCAAAGGTGTGAGTGTACGGGTGCTTGCTGAACTAGCAGGGCACAGCAGCATTCAAACTACTCAACGCTACATTGACGTTAATCCTCAGCAGATGAGTGCTGCTGTTGAGTTGCTATAACTTCTTTGAGTGTAATTATTTGGCTTTGATTAACTTTCAGCTGATTGCTGTACTTGAGGTTTTTCTCTAGCCAACGATTGTGATTAAGCTCGCGTCTCAGCTTCTTTTCTAAATTGTGTTGAGTTAGTTGCTTCATTCACAATTAGTAATTTCGAAAGCAGCAGTTTCAAACCGAAAAGATAATTACAGCCAGAACGGCTGTTCTGAAAAATAAACCACTACTTTTCTTGACTTTTCTTAACCTTCAATGGTTTTCTGATCGTGGTTATAAGTCGCCCATTGTGGGTCGTACTTATTCGGATAATTAGGAACCTTTTAAAGTTTAAAATGTTTAGATTTATACACACGGCAGATCTTCACCTCGATGCGCCACTCAAGTCATTGGCGCTGAAAGATCAGGGATTAGCCGAAATTGTGGGGAATGCCACGCGTCGGGCTCTGGAGGCGATCGTAGATCTTTGTATTGAAGAAAAAGTGGATGCTTTAATAATCTCGGGTGATTTGTACGACGGTGACATGCGCAGTATGAAAACGGCAGCGTTTCTGTTGAGTGAACTTGAGAGATTAAACAAGTCAGGTGTTTCTGTATTTATCATAAAAGGAAATCATGATGCAGAAAGCGTTCTTACAAGAGAACTCGCTTTCCCACCTAATGTTCAGGTATTTTCTGGACATGGGGAATGTATAAAAATCCCGGAAAAGCAAACCGCAATACATGGGGTCAGCTTCGCCAAACCCCACGCACCAGACAGTTTGTTATCAAAATTCAAGTCGCCTGAGCCTGGATATTTCAATGTGGGTCTGCTCCATACTAGCTTGTCTGGAAGTTCACAGCATGATCCATATGCGCCATGCAGTATCGCCGATCTAGAAAGTCATGGCTTCGACTATTGGGCTTTAGGTCACATACACGTTAGAACTGTCCATTCAAAGTCGCCCTACATAGTTATGCCGGGTATGCCGCAGGGACGAGACATTGGTGAACAGGGTAGTAAATCCGTAACCCTTGTTGAGTTTGATGGTCAATCAGTAACGATAAAAGAGCGTCACACTTCCACCGTGGAATTTTCGCAAATTGAAGTAAGCTTGAGCGATGTGGTTGAATGGCGCGATGCATTAGATGCCATAAAACTTGCAATTTCAAATTTAGTAGATGAGCGATCACAACATAAAATTATTCGAATTGAGATCATGGGAAGCACATCTCTTGCATGGAAAATCAGAAGAGACTTTGATCTTTTCTACGAACAGGTTTCGGGAATTGCGCAAACTATCGGTTCAATTTGGATCGATAAAATAGTAAACAAATTAGAACCAATATCTATAGAAATTGGATCCGATGACGCTCGTAGTGAATTAATAAACTCGATGGAAGGACTGCTCGAAAATGCGAGTTTCAACCTTCGAGCTGAGCAAGAAATTGAGGAAATAATCTCAGAGTTACCCCCAGAAATTCGATACTTATTTGGAGAAGATGAGAGCGAACGGTCCCATGCAATTAAAGTTTTTTTAGAGGAAGGAATAAAGGAAATATCAGCGAGGATGCTATCTGGAGAACGGGAGACATCTTCATGAGACTTCGGCGGTTAGATCTAATTCGTTATGGGCATTTTACAGATTTTACTATCGACTTTGGCGCGAAACATGAATCGGATATAGACCTGCACATCATTTATGGTCCTAATGAGGCGGGAAAGTCGACTTCATTTGAGGGCTTTCTTGATCTGCTTTTTGGAATACCCAATCGAAGCAAGTACAATTTCCTGCATGATTATGAGAATATGCGAATTGGTGGAGCGCTGGAAATAGGCGGCGAGGCTGTCGATCTCATTCGAATAAAAAAATCCAAAAATGACTTGATCAACCCAGCCGGTGAAACTGTGCTTGCTGGAATACTCGCGAGCGGCTTGCGTGGCATTGATCGCGATCAGTATCGTGCAATGTTTTCTTTAGATGATGATACAATTGAAGCTGGTGGTGATGACATATTGGCAAGTCAGGGCGATCTGGGAGAACTATTGTTTTCTGCCGCTGCAGGTCTCACAGATCTTGGCGCAGTTCTTGAAGATGCGCGATCAGAGGTCGATGATTTTTCCAAGAAACGTGCAAGGAAAACCGAACTCGCTGAACTGAAGCGTAACTTGAAAGATATAAACGATGAGATCCGATCAGTAGATATTCCTGCCAGTACCTATCGTAATCTTAAAGAGCGAAGAGATAGCGCATCAAAATTGTTGTCTAGCTCTAAGATACTGCGTGATGATTTAATCAGCCAAAAACTTAAAATCCAAATAATTATTGATTGCTTGGAGCCCTTCGATACCTTGCGCAAACACCAATCCAATTTAGCAGAGGTAGAGTTATATCCTGCAGTACCAGAAACTCACTTAACCACTGCAGAAAATCTTCGGATTTCTTTAGTGAATGAAAAAGCAAATCTAAGGAATGGTGAAAATCAAAAAACTATAGAACAAGACAAACTTCGCGACACTAAGTTAGACGAAGCGATTGTTAAAGAAAAAGAAGTGCTGAAATTCCTTATGGATGTTCCTAAAGCGCGGGCTCAAACTGCGTTAGAGGATATTCCCAAAAGAGAGTTAGAATTGAGCTCTTTAACGGACGATATCGATGACCTTTTGGCTGGACTTGAATTCACCGCAGACGGTTTTGAACAAATTAACGAGATTGTTCTGGCTGAACTAGAAGAGCTTGCTAACGAGTATCGGTCAGAGATTAATCAACTGAGTAATTCGCGTAAAGAAATGTCGGCGGCTCTAGAAGCTTTTGAAGATCTGCAACAAGAAAATACTTTGCAAGATAGCTCAGTGACTGATCCACACCCAATAGAGTTATTGTTCAAAGAGGTAGATCCTAATCATCTCCTTATTTCAAAGGATATGAATTCTAAAGCATTGGATGAAACCACGGGCTCTCTAGACAGGGCATTTCACGATCTTGCGCCTTGGACTGGTACGAAAGAGTTGTTGGACACCGTCAAGTTATCTGAAAATGAGGCAAACAGATTTGCATCAAATTATGCTGATTTACTAGATGCTCAGAAAAAAGCCAAAGCTTCCGTTGATGAAGCAGAAGCAAACTATAATGCAGTACAAGCGAGATTAGACACAATTAAGGCGTCAGGAATTGCTGACCTCACGAACAACGCTAGAGAGATAAAGGAAAATAGGGATACGCTCTGGTCTACACATATTGAAAGTTTATCGTCTTCTACTGCTAACGAATTTGAACAATCGATGCGTGAATATGATTTAGTGCAAGACTCACGAATTTTAGCATCAGAAAATTTAGCCCGTTTAAGAGAGTTAGAAGCGGAAGTTTCAGCAGCTGAGGCTTTAATGAAAACGCGGAAACAGCAACTTTCGAAAGCCAGTGAAGAATTTGAAGAAAATAAGTCAAAAATGGATGACTTGTTTACTAAATTAAGTCTTCCAGAGCATTTTGATCCGAGAGATTTACCCGCGTGGCAAACGAAACTTCAAAACGCACAACGTATTAAACTTGAATTGAAAGATAAAACTGAAGCTTTCAAAAATATCGAAGCCGAAGTGAACCGAGTTTCGAATTTAATGACGGGAGCTCTTGGTGTCGACAATGGAGAAGACTTAAGGGCTTTAAATAATCTTGCCATAAGCACGATCGACTCATTAACGAAATCTAAAGCAAAGTATGAAGAGAATAAGAATTCTGTCGAGAGAGCTCAGAAAAATTTAACAGGTAGAGAGTCAGAAGTTTCGGACTGCGAGAAAAAGATTGCGGCGATTCAGTCACGTTGGGGAGCAATTACGAAACCACTACCAGATGGCATTGGCAACATGGATAAATTTATTTTGAAGTTGCCGACACTTCGACAGTTACTTTTAAAGCAGAATGAAAAAATCAAGATAACACGACGCGTAAGCGCTATGGAAAAAGATCGTGATACATTTTCTGACCAAGTGAAAGACTTATCAACAAAGCTGGATGAGCCTAGTGCCGACGAACCGCTGATTATCGCTCAAAAACTACAGAATAGATTAAGCAATGCACTTGTGACAAATGAACGTGCAAAGGGAATTGTTGAAAAAATTAAGGAAGCGGACAACATTATTTCCAGCGCAAATTCTGCTATTGAGCAGCTGGAAAATAAACTTAGCGAGTTATCAGAGCCCTATCAAAATGTAGTTGAAATAAACAACATTGAAGAATTTATAGATGCTATTCAGTTATCGCAAAAAGCTGTCACGTTAAGAAATGAAATTAAACGTTTAGAGCAGCTAATTCTTGACCGCTTAAGCTGTGAGGAGATGTCGGATGCAGAAGATATATTAACTACAAATAATTTGCTTGAACTGCAATCTCAGCTAGCCTCAATTTCATCCGACTTAGAAGATGCTGAAAGTGACTATGGCGTTAAAATCGGCGATTTAAGGGCAGCAAATGATGCACTAGAAAAAGTAGGTGGTGACAGTCTACCTGCACAACTTGAGGAAAAAAGACAGACGCTACTCGCGGACTTAGCCGAAAAAACGAAAAAAGCTTTGAGTTTACGTTTAGGGGTAATGGCAGCGCGTCAAGCTATCTCTAGTTACAGAGAGCAGCACAAAAGTGGAATGCTCTCTGAGACAGAAATTGCATTTCGCGCTTTAACAGCTGAGAAGTACAATGCACTCCGAACCCAAACCGATGGAAATAACGAGATTCTGTTGGCTATGCGCGAGAGTGATAAACGCTCCGTTGCTGTTTCAGAAATGTCTAAAGGAACACGCTTTCAACTATATCTTGCGCTAAGACTTGCTGGGTACAAGCAATATGTCTCAGATGATATGATATTACCATTTGTTGCAGATGACATTATGGAAACGTTTGATAATAATAGGACTGCAGCCGCCCTGCGCTTAATGGGTGAAATATCAAATACTGGTCAGGCTTTATATTTTACACATCATGAGCATGTTGTAGGGATAGCGAACGACTTGTTTGGTACTAAAGTCAAAGTTCATGATTTGCGCAATTGATTAAATTCCATTTTCTAGACAAGCATTACTTCCGATCCCTTAAATTTTCACGTTATAACAACAAAACGAGTTCGATAAGACGCAATCTGCGGCGAGTTAGTGACTTTTGACTTGAACGAATGCTCCTGGCAAACGTACACTTTTACTTCACATTTATATGGGCAACTGAATAATTTAAGTTTAAAGGGTCCAAAACCGTTTCGAAGTAGTCAATTTGGGATTTCTGCAAGCTATCGGATGGTGACTTTATTTCCACTAATTCAAACTCATTGCGTCCCCAGACAATTAGATCAGGAACACCAGTCGTGTAAATAAAATCCCCAGTCCTAGACCAGTGCTTTTCAGCGAGGTTCAACCACATTTTGGGTGAAACAGATTGATATAATTCGACTATTGCACTCACAACTTCTTGAAATGATCTGGCATTATGCACGAGGTAACCCCAAAATTTGATTTCTGAAAGTTCATCTAGTTTTCTAATTTCCGAGACACGTCCATGATACTTCTTGCTACCATAACCTACACCATTTATTTTTTCATCTTGCCAATTTTTAAAGAAAATAGGTAGTGCGGTAGGCAATAGTTTTTCAATATCAGCAATCGTTGCAAAATGTGTATTTTCAAAAAGCAGTTGCATATCCTCCCGCCCAGAAGGTCTTGATGCATAACGTCTTTGCCCAATTCGAACATCTTTGTCTGTACGATGACTATAGTGAAAATATGTCATCAGACTTAAGTCTATATGCAGTGTATGCCAAGGAACATTAGAAGAGAGTTGGAAGTTTAAACTGCGGATGTATGAATTCACTGCGTCTTTATAACTACTGAAGTCTAGAAAATTGTTGCCAACACCTTCAATGATAGCCTTTGTTAAATCCCGTTCGCTAAAATTCTCATTTAGAGAAGGGAATTTTTGAAAGACTTGGTTTCGAAGACGTGTGTCTTTACTCAAATAAAATCTAACGTCTATCTCTGGAAAACGTTCAAAACTACTAGGAAGATTGAACGGTATTGTTTCTGAAATATTTTGACTGATTCTGGGGTTTTTTAGTATCCTTTTTGTATCTGCTTTTGATAACTTATTGGCTGCTATGACCTGTAGAGTTAACAATATTTCCATTAACTCTGAAACATCATGACTGGTGAATCGCCCATCAGAACTAAAGTAATCCATTGCTGCATGTTCAACTGTTTTGAAATTTCCATCGCCAGTTACCGACCAAACGGCACGACGGTTTGTGTCATCCAACTGTGTATTGGACATACGTCGATAAAGAGTAATTTGTCGTTTAGGATATGAATGTTTTTCCATATTTTTGAAACGTATTCTAAAATTTTTGGAATGTAACCCAACTAAGTGAGATTGTCTGTTTGACGGCTCAAAAACACAGCTGATTACTTCTTTAAAATTTGGGATGCCTGTTAATATCACTGAATATTTCATGTGAGGCTTTTAAATAATACTCTTGCTTGGAAAAGCCTTTCAACATTATCCCATAGTCTCTTTCAATGGCAGCGATTTCGTCAGAATTATCTGTTCCTGCTAAAGATTTTCCTACACTCTCTATGCGTTGAATCAAATCGTTATTACTTTGTAATAAAATCATATGCTCAACTAACTCAATGTTTTTCAGCTGAACTTCACTGGCATAGTCAATTGCTGTCATAAGTTTCATGTTCATGACTGAGGCTCCTTTTATTCTGAGTAAATTATCGGCAGCCTCCCAACCTTTTGCTATCGTCTTACAGTCACGCAATGCATTTTTAAGGTTGATATCAGTAATCAGGTATGAATTTTTCGCATCCATTAAGTCAGCTTGAAACTTCAAATTTTCCTCAATATTTTCAATAACTTGTGTTAAATACGCAAGATATTTTTGTTTTTTCATAAACTGAAACATTAGTTTCCTCCTGTAAGAAAGTTTAAATATTAGTGCGTATTTTATTTGCAGTGTAAATA
>Ga0115564_10003306_pt1 | contig 13566 bp, 8 predicted proteins | sample COGITO_mtgs_1105_7_FD_88680 | JGI IMG/M metagenome (GOLD analysis project Ga0115564, IMG submission 88680) | Pelagic marine microbial communities from North Sea - COGITO_mtgs_110523 | ecosystem: Environmental > Aquatic > Marine > Epipelagic | place: Germany:Helgoland, sampling site Kabeltonne...
TTTCTCAAATTCCTGCAGTACAGCCTCCTCCACCAGATCGGTCAGCTCATCAATAATAAACGCGCCCTGACTGGGGTTTTCATTTTTGGCCAGGCCCCATTCCTGATTGATAATCAGCTGAATCGCCAGAGCTCTGCGCACCGATTCTTCAGTGGGCGTGGTAATAGCTTCGTCATAGGCATTGGTGTGCAAGCTGTTGCAGTTATCGTAGATAGCAATAAGCGCCTGTAAGGTGGTGCGAATATCATTAAAGTTCATCTCCTGAGCGTGCAGTGAGCGGCCGGAGGTTTGAATATGATATTTGAGCTTCTGACTGCGCGCATTGGCACCGTAGCGATCGCGCATAGAGGTAGCCCAGATACGTCTCGCCACCCGGCCCATCACTGTGTACTCAGGATCCATACCATTGGAGAAGAAGAAAGACAGATTGGGGGCAAAGTCATCAACATCCATACCGCGAGCCAAATAGGCCTCCACAAAGGTAAAACCATTAGAGAGGGTAAAGGCCAGCTGCGAGATGGGGTTGGCCCCAGCCTCGGCAATATGATAGCCGGAGATAGAGACTGAATAAAAATTGCGAATGGCCTTGTCAATAAAGTACTGCTGCATATCACCCATCATGCGCAGGCTAAATTCTGTAGAGAAAATACAGGTGTTCTGGCCCTGATCTTCTTTTAGGATATCCGCCTGTACCGTACCGCGCACGCGCATCAGCGCATTGGCGCGCAACTCATCGTATTCGACCTGGCTGGGCTGACGATCCTGCTCAGCAGTAAACTGATCAACCTGTTGATCGATGGCGGTATTTAAAAACATGGCCAAAATAGTAGGTGCAGGGCCATTGATAGTCATGGATACAGAGGTCATAGGGTCGCAGAGATCAAAGCCATCATAGAGCGCTTTCATATCATCCAACGTACAGATGGAGACTCCAGCATTGCCGACCTTGCCATAGATATCCGGGCGCTCATCTGGGTCCCAACCATACAGGGTCACAGAGTCAAAAGCGGTGGACAGTCGTTTGGCATCACTGTATTCCGATAGCGCTTTAAAGCGTCGATTGGTTTTAAAGGCATCGCCCTCACCGGCAAACATACGCGCCGGATCCTCACCTTCACGCTTAAAGGGAAACACCCCCGCCGTATAGGGAAACTCGCCGGGTAGGTTTTCCAACATCAGCCACTTTAATAATTCACCATGATCTTTTATGCGCGGCAGGGATACTCTTGAAATCTTGTTACCAGACAGAGACAGGCTATTAAGCTTAGTAGTGAGCTGCTTACCATTGGGCAGTACATCGACTTTTTCATCCCCAGAATAGGCCTCAACCACAGCAGGCCAGTTGTCCAATAACTCAGCGGCCCTGATATCCATACTTTTTTCCCGCTGGGTTATCAGCTGATCAATCTCGACAGGTGCATTCGCACCTGAGTCATTAAGCATGGCTTTAGCCCCAGACAACTGCTGCATTTCCTGCGCCAGATTCGCCTGCACTTTTACCTGATGGTGATAGTCGCGCACCCCGGCGGCAATTTCTGCCAGATAGCGCTGGCGATCTGCTGGTACTACCACGGATTTCTCGGAGGACATGCGAATATCGACTTTAGGCAGATGCTTTTCAAATTGACCCAGACCTCGGGCTTGCAACAATGCCAGCAGTTCCTGATAGGCCGCGGTGACACCATCGTCATTAAAGCGACTAGCTATGGTGCCAAACACCGGCATAGTATCGGGCATCTGGTCCCAGGCCTCGCGATTGCGCTGCATCTGCTTACACACATCTCGATAGGCGTCTTCGCTGCCTTTGCGATCAAACTTATTGATAATCGCCAGTTCGGCATAATCCAGCATATCAATTTTTTCCAACTGACTCTGGGCACCAAACTCTGGGGTCATTACATAGATCGGCACATCCACATAGGGCACAATGCCCGCATCGCCCTGGCCAATACCCGGGGTTTCAACCACCACCAGATCAAAGCCACCCAGGCGCATAGCGCTGATAATATCGGTCAGAGACTCTGGCACCTCACCCGCAGCCCCTCTGGTGCCAATAGAGCGCATATAGATATTGGGAGAATAGATCGCATTCATACGAATGCGGTCACCCAATAGGGCGCCGCCTGTTTTACGCCTGGTGGGGTCTATGGCCAGTACCGCAATCTTTAGCCCGTCTGCGCTGTCCTGGCGGAAGCGGCGAATTAATTCATCGGTTAATGAGGACTTGCCCGCACCACCAGTGCCTGTAATACCCAGCACAGGAACAGTATTGGTTAAAAACTGGGCCTGCTCACGCAGAGACTTTAACTGCTGATCATTGAGCTGTTTGCGCTCGATAGCAGTGATCAGAGTGGCCAGATTGCGCAGGCCTCCATCGGCAATATTAAGATCTTTGGACTCAGTGGTAATTGGCGACCCAGAGTCGAGAGCACAGCGCTCAATCATATCGTCGATCATGCCGACCAGGCCTATATTCTGCCCGTCATGGGGCGAGTAAATCCGCTCCACACCATAGGCTTGAAGCTCCGCAATCTCAGCGGGCACAATCACACCGCCGCCACCGCCGAAAACACGAATATGGTCAGCACCCGCTTCTTTAAGCAGATCGATGGCATATTTGAAGTACTCCACATGGCCGCCCTGGTAAGAACTGATGGCGATACCCTGAACATCTTCCTGCAGTGCAGTTTCCACCACCTCTGCCACCGAGCGATTGTGGGCCAGATGAATTACCTCAACCCCAGCACCCTGCAGAATCCGGCGCATAATATTGATTGAAGCATCATGGCCGTCGAAGAGACTGGCCGCCGTGACAAAACGCAGTGGCGGTGCGACCCCCTGGGGCTTTGATTCCGCTGCAGATGCTTTATCTAAACTGGCTGAGGGCTTATTCATAGTAGCTCCGATCATTAAACCTGCCGCCGACTCTGTACAAGGCAGCAAAAAGGTTGTTTAAAGAGAGACAGTTTAATAATCTTGCTTGTTACATGCAAGTAAGTTACTACAACCTAAAATAGCAGATGGCTTTAGGTTGCATTAATTTAGGGGAGTTAGCTTAATTCAACCGCGGCATATTGATAATAATCAGCTATGGCAAGCCCTGCAGCAACACTGGTAAAAGGGTCATGTTCTACCACTTTGCCTGCAAACTGATTATCGAGAATATCCACAACCGCAGGAATTAATGAAGAGCCTCCAGTGCGAAGCACCAGATCTATATCTCCGGCCTGATAGCCGGCCTTATCGAGAATTTTTGAAATCGCCTGCTCAAATTCAAATAGCAAAGGTGAAATCATGGCCTCAAACTCCCAGCGCTCTACCTCGACCCGAACATCAATTTCCGGAATATCCAATACTGCAGATTCAAGCAGCGACAGTTGCGCCTTGAATGCCTTGATCGCCTCAAACACCTGATAGCTATAATTTTGCTGAATCAGGTCATAGAGCCGTTTAAATTTATCCGCCGCTGCGTCCGGCTGAACCATGCGCTGCATCACCGGCGCTGTATATTTATTCTGGTTGAGCATATAGCTGATAGGCCAGTTAATTAGCAGCTCTTCATACTCTCCAAAGGGGAATAAAGTATCTACTGTGGAACCGTCCACGACTCGACTCCAGCGCTCTCCACTACCCAGCAACGGAAACACTAACTCGCGAAAAATACACTGATCTATCCGATCTCCACCCAGGGCAATACCATGGGTCGCCTCAACCTCAAAACTTGAGCCCTTGCGGCGCAGCACACTAAAGTCCAGGGTGCCGCCACCAAAATCCACAGTAAGCACTAACTCATCCCTACTCTGGGGGTTATTGTGCAGATAACTTATAGTCGCCGCCGTCGGCTCTGGGCAAAATGATTGCTCCTGAATGCCCGCATGACCATAGGCTTCAGCCAGGCGCTCCAGAGCAATATTATTGCGCCCCTCACCACTGCCTTCGAAGTTGACCGGGTGGCCAATACAGGCGTGGCTCGCTGATCTATCAATGGTCGCCTCGAGGGCCTGGCGAATACCCACCAAAATAGGCGTAACCAGCGCCACCAGACGGAATGATCGATCAAAGATAGCAATGCGGTCATTTAATGTATTGCCCAGCAGCCTCTTGGTACCGCGGAAAAGTCGCCCTGGCAAGCTGCCATCATTAAAGGCCTGCCCATAGACTTTGCTAGTATCCGACTCACCTGGACCACCCATGGCAGTCTCACCGCCACCGGTACCTGAGCGCGCTTCGCCAAGTAACTGGGCACTGAGCTCTACCTTGCGTCCCCGGTTGCCAGCAATATAGTCATTGATTGCCTTCTGACCAATGACAGAGACAAACTGTTTATCTATATAGTTGGCCGACGGCATAATACTTTCAGGCGCCGCCAATTCAATCAGCATCAACTGCTGACCATCAAAAGTGGCAGCTGCGCTATTACTGGTACCAAAGTCGATACCAATGCCCAATCTGGCATTTTGCTGTGGTGAATTTTCCGGCATGAAACTGTCACTAGGAGGCTTTTGAACGATTTAAGTATTTTAATCTATTTCGGCTGGATCTGGGACTTTGCCGAAGGATTATTTTGTTTTAACCCGTTTTCCTCAACGTAAATTCAGACTACACTCCCTGCAAATAAAAAATCCAAGACCTATGTTATGAGCAATACAGAATCCGCTGTAGTTATCGGCGGCAGTCATGCCGCAGTCCAGTTAGTGATCAGCCTGAGGCAAAATGGCTGGGAAGGCAGTATCAGCATAATTAGTGATGAACCCCACCTGCCCTACCATCGCCCACCTCTATCCAAGGCCTATCTTGCTGGCGATATCAGCGAAGATCAGCTAGCTCTGCGGGCGAGCACCGCCTACGAAAAACTGGATGTCAGCTTTAAGCTTGGCCTCACTGTGGTTGCCATAGATACAGAAAATCGTCAACTTCAGCTCGACAGTGGCGAAACGGTTCACTTTAGCAAGCTCGCCCTATGCACAGGTGCCAGGGCGCGCCCATTGGCTATTGCTGGCGCCGACCTTCAGGCTGTCCACTATCTGCGCACCATGGATGATGTAAAAGGTATTCAGCAATCGGCGGCTTCAGCTAAATCTGCGGTCATTATTGGTGGTGGCTACATTGGCCTAGAGACTGCTGCATCCCTGAAGAAACTGGGTGTTGCTGTCACTGTGTTGGAAACCGAATCACGACTGTTGCAGCGGGTTGCCTCCGAGACAACCTCCGAATTTTATCTGCGCCTGCATCAGGAACAGGGGGTTAGGGTTAAATTAAACACACAGGCCTCCGCTATTCTGGGAGAGACCAGTGTCACAGGCGTATCCTGCGGCGATAAACATATAATTGATGCCGATATGGTGATTATCGGCATTGGTGTTATCCCCAACACTGAGCTAGCTAAAGACGCCGGATTGGCAGTAGATAACGGAATTCTGGTCAACGAATTTGCCCAGACCAGCCATGCTGATATTGTCGCTGCAGGTGACTGCACCAACCACCCGAACGCCCTGCTGGGCCGAACCCTGCGTCTGGAGTCAGTGCCCAATGCCACTGAGCAAGCCAAGACCGCGGCGGCCAGTCTCTGCGGTATCGAAAAACCCTATAGCGAATTGCCCTGGTTCTGGTCGGATCAGTACGATGTTAAGTTGCAGATTGCGGGTATCAATCAGGGCTACACAGATGTAGCCATAAGAGGGGATAAAACCAGCCGTAGCTTTACTGTCTTTTATTTAAATAACAGTAAAATTCTGGCCGCCGACTGCATAAATCGACCCAAAGATTTTATGCTGGCCAAAAAACTAATTTTGCAGAACAAGTCCATAGACACAACAGTGCTAGCCGATGAAACGGCAGAACTAAAGACATTAATAACGGAGCAGTAATATGCCAGTAATCAACTATATAGAAGCCGACGGAACTGAATACAGCGTCAATGTTGCAGAGGGCGTCAGCCTGATGCAGGGTGCACTGGACAATATGATCGATGGCATTATTGCCGAGTGCGGCGGTTGCTGCGTGTGCTGCACCTGTCACTGCATGATTGACCCCGCCTGGAGTGATGCTGCAGGCAGTGCAGCAGCGGATGAAGCAGGGATGCTGGAGATGGTTGATAACACAGAGGAAACCAGTCGTCTGGCCTGTCAGGTCAAGGTAACCTCAGCTATGGAAGGCATGGTAGTACGCTTGCCTGAGTCTCAGTACTAAACAATGAATAGACAACAGGTGCTAGCCGCAATCACAGCCCCAGGGCAGCCACTGGAAATGGTGGAAATGGACGTCTACGGCAGCAGCTGCCGCGGCTACAAAAACGCCCCAGCCAGCCTGCGCGACCTCTTTGAGCAGAATCTGACTGACGAAACCTTTATTGTTTTCGACCAAGAGCGCTATACCTTCAGGGATATCTGGGCCCATTCCAGTGCCATTGGGCAGGGCCTGGTGTCCGATTATGGCATCCAAAAGGGCGATTGCGTGGCAATATGCATGCGCAATTTCCCTGAATGGATTATGGCCTTTCAGGCGATCACTTCGATTGGCGCCATTGCCGTAGGCATGAATTCCCTGTGGCAAGCTGAGGAAATTGACTATGGCCTGCAAGACAGTGGCTGCAAACTGCTGATTGCAGACCAGGAGCGTATTGATCTGGTAGTAAAGGCTGAGATTCAACTCAGCTGTGAAACTTTGCTAGTGCGTGGAGATCAGACCACTGATCTGCCTCGCTGGGAAGATTTACAAGAAAAATTCGCAGGCAATCTTATGCCCACGGCAGAGATCGCACCCATAGACGATGCCATTATCTTCTTCACATCAGGCTCTACTGGACGCCCTAAAGGCGTGGTGTCCAGCAATCTCGCTATTATGAGTGCCCTGTTAAGCTGGGAAGTTGCTATTACAGGATGGATTTTATTGCGCGGTGAAGCACCTGCCCCGCCAGAGCATCAACCAGCTGGTTTACTGGCCGTGCCGCTTTTCCATGTCACTGGCTGCCATGCCATATTCCTGATGGCATTTCGCAACCAGACCAAGCTTGTGCTTATGCGCAAATGGAACCCGCAGCTTGCGGCGCAACTTGTTGAGCAAGAGAAAATCAGCTCTTTCACCGCCCCCCCGGCCATGACTGCCGACCTGATTTATAGCGCCCAACAGGGAGGTCATGACCTGTCCTCATTGGTGATGGTAGGTGGCGGTGGCGCCGCGCGATCGCCCGAGCAGGTAAGAGGTATTGATGCCGTCTTTGAAAACGCTATGCCCAATACCGGCTGGGGCATGACCGAAACCAATGCCATCGGCACTGCGATAGCAGGCGGAAACTATCTGGAGCGCCCAGGTAGTTCTGGTCAACCCGCTGCCGTCTTAGATATTCGCATTGTTGACGAAGAGGATAATGAGCGTCCCAAAGGGGAGCGTGGCGAAGTTCAGATTCGTGGCACCAGCATGTTCCGAGGCTACTGGAATAATCCAGAGGCCACCGCCAATTCCCTTGTCGATGGCTGGTTTAAAACTGGTGATATCGGCTATATGGACGAAGAGGACTATCTATTTATTGTCGACCGCATTAAAGATATGGTAATTCGCGGTGGGGAGAATATAGGTTGCGGCGAAGTAGAAGCCGCCCTGCTAGAGCACCCGCTGATTCGCGAGGCTGCCGTCTACTCGGTACCAGACCAGCGCCTGGGAGAAGAGGTGGGAGCTACCATTTACTCCGAGGGCGCAGATATTGACGACGGAGAGTTGCGGGAATTTTTAGCCACCAGAATCGCCAGATTCAAAATCCCCAGATATATTCAGGTTTCTGATGCCCTGTTACCAAGGACAGCTTCAGAAAAAATCTATAAGTTGCACATTAAACAGCAGGCACTGGCAGCGCTGAATATAGGCTCTTAACTGCTGGCCTCAAATCGACTTTCGGCGTGATTTTTCACCACCTGATCAGCGGCAAAAACCTGGCCGCTCATCGCTATATAGACGCCCGCCGGCTTGGATTGCAGACCACCAATGGCACAGCCAATATTAAATATGGCATCAGTGCGAGAAAAAGCAGCAGGCTGCAGCGCACCGGTGAGAAAGATACATTTGCCTGAAATATCAGTCAGCCATTTGGCCGTCTCAACCATGCCATCTGTGCCGTGGGTAATCAGAATTTTATCCGCCTCGGAGTCCGCAACAGCCTGCCGAATCTGACGACGGTGATCATCGGTCATATCCAGGCTATCGAGCCTTAACAGAGATTCAACACTGTATTCAAACCCCACATGCATCTGCTGCAACATATCTGCCACAATGGGCTCACCAATTTGAAATTCACTCAGAGCATCAAAATAAATCTTATCTATAGTCCCGCCAGTGGTGAAGACCTGCAATTGCATTATTGGCTTCCTGCAAAAGCAGCGCGAGTCAGATTCTCCAGCGAATTGTCGGCATGGACAACAATATTATCTTCGATACGAATGCCGCCATAGGGCACAAACTCATCAACCCGAGACCAGTTAACCGAGTTAGCATGCTCGCCAGCTTTAAGCTTCTCAAGAAAAGCCGGAATAAAATAGACCCCGGGCTCCACGGTATGAATCTGATTCGCCACCATGGGCGCGCCAGAGCGAAGCTTGGGGTATTTCTCTGGTGGCGGTAAAATATCACCCTGAGCATTGGCCAGCTGGCCGCCTTTATCATGCACATTGCAGCCCAGATGATGGCCTAAGCCATGGGGGTAAAAAGCACCGGCAATATCATTGGCAACTGCCTCTTCCGCCGATATTTTGAGCACATCAAATTCAATTAGTATCTCAGCAATTTTATGCTGAGACAGCACATGTATATCCACTGGGCTCTTGCCAATTCCACCCTGGGCACAGAGCTCTAGCTGCTTCTTGTCCATCAACTCAATCATGGCTGCAAAGTCACTGCCCGCATCATAGGCATAGGTGCGGGTAATGTCCGAGGCGTAGCCATAGACCTCTACCCCGGCATCAATCAAAAAACTGCGCGGCGTCTGGGGCTGCTTAAATAAATTATGGTGATGCAGTACCGCAGCATGCTCATTGACCCCGGCAATAATGCCATAGGGCATTTCACTCTCTCGGCAATCGCAGGCAGCCAGGTAAGCAGCGGCAATCTGCACTTCAGAGGCGCCGGCCATAAAGGCTTGCTGAGCCGCCCTGTGGGCTGGCGCCGCTCGGCGATTTGCCTCACGCACACATTCTTGTTCATAGGGAGTTTTACCCCGGCGCTGATAATCAATCTGGTGAATAACTGCCTGTGGATTCCAGTGCTCAGCCAACGCCTCCAGCTCATTGGTTTCATTGATAAATGCAGTGGCAGTGCCGAGGAATTTCTTTACCTGGTCAACAGTCGCATATTCAACAATTTCAAACGCCTGCTCAAAACCTGGCGGCAGAGTTTCCGGGGCCGTGTGCCAGATATCTTCAACAGTCAGTAAGAATAATCTCGGTTTGCTAGCAGCCGCGGTGATCTGCAAATAGCAGCCTGCTCTGGTAGCCAGGGGAACCCATTCACGAAAGTAGGGATTGGCTTTAAATGAGTAAGCCATATCGTCCTGGAATTGCATTTTAGTCTCGCCAGACCCAATTAATATCTCTTGGTAGCCAGTAGCTTCCAATATGGACTGAAAGCGCGCTATTTTGTCGGCGATATGGCGCTGATAGAGCTGCGCCATCTCACTGCCATAGGCAGTCGGATTAGCTCTTGAGAGCTGTTGATCGATTGGCTGAAACTGATTCATGGTACGCAATACCTTTTATACTCTGATGCAAATTAAACCTAATCATAGCACCCTATTTTGACCTAAACCTGCCTGATCACACCCGCTTCAGGGTCGTTAAAAATATCTGTATCCATATAGCCTTCAGTTTTAGCCACCACGCTGGTAACCATGGCATCGCCGGTCACATTGGTGGCCGTGCGCATCATATCCAGCAGTCGATCAACGCCAATAATCAGGCCAATGCCCTCTACCGGAAGACCTACCTGATTGAGCACCATCACCAGCATCACCAGGCCCACACCGGGCACTGCTGCAGTGCCGATTGATGCCAGGGTCGCAGTCAGCACTACGGTGAGATAGTCATCCATACCCAAGCCAATATTGTAGGCCTGAGCGATAAATACTGTAGCCACCCCCTGCATAATTGCGGTGCCATCCATATTAATGGTCGCACCCAGGGGCACAGTGAAAGATGCAACGCTGTTGTTAACACCCATTCGATGCTCCACGGTGCGCAGAGTCACCGGCATAGTGGCGCCACTAGATGCAGTACTAAATGCAAACATCAGCGCCGGGCGCATCTTGCTGAGGAAGCGTCTGACACTCAGACCGGTGACAGTTTTGAAAATCAGGGAATAGACACCGAAGCTATGCAACAGCAGCACGAATACCACGGTGAAAAAATACTTGGCCAAACTTAAAATCACGCCAATACCCAAGCCGGCAAATAACTTGGCTAACAGGCAGAAGATGCCATAGGGCGCCAGATTCATAAGAATCATCACCATCTTCATAATCACTTCGTTTAATGCGCTAAATACCCCGCCAACTCGCTGGCCAGTCTCGCCACTTTTTGAAATAGCAAAACCCATCAACAGGGAAAACACTATCACCTGCAATATGCTGCCCTGAGCCATGGATTGGATTGGGTTGCTGGGGAACATATTAATAATTGTGGTTTTTAATGGCGGCGCTTCCTTGGCGACAAACTCTGATGCCATCGCAAGATCTACACCCACACCAGGTTGAACAATGCTTGCCACTGTAACCGCCAATGCAATCGCTAAAGCAGTGGTAGTCATATACAGGGCTACGGTTTTACTGGCTACCACACCCATACGTGAATTATTGCCCAGGGAGGCAACACCACAGACCAGAGAGACAAATACCAGGGGTACAACAAGGAGTTTTAATGAACGGACAAAGATCTGTCCGACGGTGTCAAACAAACCGTTGACCAGATACAGGTCAATCCAGCTTTGCAGACCAGCCGAAAGTATATTTCCACTGGAGAGAAAATTAAGAAGGGCCCCCAACAGAAGGCCCAACAACATTGCAGTTACTATTCGCTGAGTCAGACTCATTATTCAACCCTGTTACTAAAAAGAGAAAATGTAATGAGCCCGCTCAGCCAGTTCTAATTATGCCTCTAATTAAAAGCTGTAGTTAGCTCGCAAGTACCATGAACCACCTTCGTAGTTTGCCGCGGTACGACGTGGGTATTGCAGGCCCACACTCATACGGTTGGCATTGGGTGCGCCAATTTCATCGACATATTCGTCGAGGATATTAGAGCCGCCAGCAGTGATTCGCAGGTTTTCGCTAACATCATAACCCAGTTCGATATCCAAGTAGACAATGCTATCAATCTGCGCCGATGGAGATGAAGCCGCGCCAATGGTGCCACGCTCATCATAGTGCTCACCATAGAAGTTTAGGCGGGCCATCAGGCTAAGGTCATCACTGATATTAGTCAGAGTGTTGATCACCCAGCGGCTTTCCGGGTAGTTGTTCTCAATATCTTCAATCAGCGAGTCGCTTACTGGCTTAATACCATTGATGGTCTTCTGACCGGTAACGTCGATGGTATTGTGGTTAAACGCCAGACTAGCAGTGGTATCCATACCGGACATTAGCTCGAATGAAGAAGACAGTACCAGGTCGAAACCCTGATGTTCTATATCCAGTGCATTGGTGTAGAAAGAAACTGAACCGCCAGTACCATTGGGGATATCGCCTGTGCGATAGATGCGGTCATCAACGGCAACCTGATACATATCAAAGGTCAGAGTCATGCTGTCAGTCAGGTCAGTAGTAAAACCAAGACTTAGGTTAACCGACTCTTCCTCTTTCAGTGGTGCTCCACCAGCCGCCAGTGCAGCTGCACTGTTTGGACGTACCAGACCCTCTTCAACCTGCAAGCCAGTAGTGCCATCAAAAGTAGTGATAACAGTACTTACATTGGCCTGGCCAGGTGTAGGAGCATGGAAACCAGTCGACATGGAACCGCGGATAGTCAGGCTGTCGCTCACAGTGTAACGACCAGCAACCTTACCGTTGGCAGTGCTACCAAAGTCAGAGAAGTCCTCATAGCGCACGGCGTATTGCATCAACAGATCGTCGCTAATATCGTGCTCTAAATCAGCATATACGGCTACGTTATCTCTTGAGAATGCCCCGGCATCTGCAGGCTTAACACTGCTCATACCACTGGTATTACCATTGATAGCTGCAATCTCGCCAGGCACTGTAGTGAAGGTTTCTTCACGCCATTCAAGACCCATAGCAAAATTCATATCAGAACCAATAGCCTTGCTAAAGTCGGCGTTAAAGTTAATTTCTTCCTGATCGTAGCCACCCAGATCAAAGTCACGCTGGAAAGAACCGTCAGCAGCTACACCCTGGTTGGGTGCTGTGGTGTTATTCAGCAGATAACGCAGTTCATTAGCACCGCGACCCAGGCTGATATCATAGGTCATACCAGAGGCCATCTCACCGCGAATACCACCGACCAGAGTCATATCGGTCTGAGCGCCATCCAAATAAGGAGTGTAACCCTGACGCAATGTGCCTGGTACCCAGTTGTCTTCCTGACAGAGCGCCGCGATGGTGCTATGTCCGGTAGAGCAATCTGAGTCATAACCTGCACGGTAGAAGAAGCGGTAACGACCATCGGTCTCCGCATAGCCACCGTGGGCATAGAGCTCAACACCAGAATTTGGATCTGTCATGCCAGCGTTAAAGAACAAACGATCGCCACTAGTTTCAGGACGGCCCCAGCTCTGTACAAAGGGTGCATCACCGAAAGGAGAATCCGCACCTACATTGGGTACGCCGGCGTCAATCAGGCCCTGACCAACAGGACGCTGAATACCACGCGAAAGCGCATCGTTATCAACTGATTCAAAGCTAACATTCAAGAAGCCATTTTCGCCAAGAGCAAAACCGCCATTGGCGGCAACTTTTGACGACTGCTCACCCTCAAAGAATTCACCGTGCTGAACCTGGATAGATCCGCCTTCAGAGGCATCTTTTAACTGCAGGTTCATTACACCGGCAATGGCATCAGAACCATACTGAGCCGCTGCACCATCGCGCAATACTTCAATATTCTTTAGCGCAATGCCTGGAATCATAGCCACATCAACACCATGGGCACCATTACCAGCTGCAGGCGCGAAGAACTGTACCAGTGCAGAACGGTGACGACGCTTGCCATTAACCAGGACTAGGGCCTGATCAGGAGCCATACCACGCAGAGATGTAGGGCGGATAAATGCACTGCCATCACCAGTTGCTGGCGTCGCTGTATAAGAAGGCACCAGTGCTTTCAAGGTGTCAGTGATATCTGCCTGGTTACCAAAGGCTGAAATCTCAGCTTCGGAAAATACATCTACAGGTACTGTTGAATCTGTGGCAGATCTAGGCTTGTTGCTTCTGCTACCCATAATTACTACTTCTTCCAGCTCAATGGCTTCGCCACCCTGCGCAAATGCAGGCTGCGCTGATGCCACAACCGCGGAAACTGCCACCGCTACTAACGAGGCTTTTTTAAAATAAGTCATGCTACTCCCCCAAAAAAA